>Ga0105242_10002639_pt1 | contig 14057 bp, 12 predicted proteins | sample KBSM24metaG_FD_81521 | JGI IMG/M metagenome (GOLD analysis project Ga0105242, IMG submission 81521) | Miscanthus rhizosphere microbial communities from Kellogg Biological Station, Michigan, USA - KBS M2-4 metaG | ecosystem: Host-associated > Plants > Roots > Rhizosphere > Soil | place...
GATGCCGTGGGGCCCGATGCGTGGTCGCGCTTCCGATTCATCGAGGGCGACATCCGCGACCTCGCGACGTGCCACGAGGCGTGCACCGGTGTCGACATCGTGCTGCACGAGGCGGCGCTGGGCAGCGTCCCGCGCTCCATCGACGATCCGCTCACCAGCCACGCGTGCAACGTGACCGGGTTCCTCAACATGCTGGTGGCCGCTCGCGACGCCAAGGTGAAGCGCTTCGTCTACGCGGCATCGAGCGCGGCGTACGGCGACTGGCCGGGACTGCCGAAGGTCGAGGACCAGATCGGCCGGCCGCTCTCGCCCTACGGCGCGGGCAAGCACATGAACGAGATCTACGCCGATACGTTCGGGCGTTGCTACGGGTTGCAGGCCATCGGCCTGCGCTACTTCAACGTCTTCGGGCCGCGACAGGATCCGGAAGGCGCCTACGCCGCGGTGATCCCGAAGTGGGTCGCCGCGCTGCTGCGCAACGAGACGGTGTACATCAACGGCGACGGCGAGACCGCGCGCGACTTCTGCTACATCGACAACGTGATCCAGGCGAACCTGCTCGCGGGCACGTCGCAGAATCCCGACGCGGTGGGGCAGGTCTACAACGTCGCGGTGGGCGATTCGACGACGCTCAACCAGCTGCACGACGCGCTGTGCGACCTGCTGAAGCGACACGACTCCCGCTTTGCGCCGTTGCCGCCGGTCTACCGCGACTTCCGCCCGGGTGACGTGCGCTACTCGCGCGCCGACATCTCCAAGATCCAGCGCCTGCTGGGCTACCAGCCGACGCACGACGTCGACCAGGGCCTCGAGCGGGCGATCGACTGGTACGTGGCGAGCCTCGCGCCCGCGACCGCGTACGCCGACGCCGCCGACTGAGCTTTCGCCGGTTGCCCGGAGTCAGTCCCGCGTCAGGTTGAGCGTGGATAAAGGGGGCCGTGAAGAGCTCCCTTCGCCACCTGCTGCACGCGTCGTGCCTCGCCGCCGGGATCGGGGTGGGCATCGTCGGGGCCGTCATCTTCCGCACGGCGGCCGATAACCTGCACCTCGTCCTCGGCACGGCGGTCATCACGCTCGGCGGCCTGGCGATCTACGCCGGCTACCGCATCCTGCCGCTCGCCGATATCTAGCTCGAGCCCTGCCGTGTCTCGAGCGGCTTCGGCCGTTCGATGCCGAAACCCTGCACGTAGTCCACGCCCAGCTGGCGCAGGTGCTGCAGCGCGTCGTCGTCCTCGACCTGCATGCAGATGGTTTGCATGCCGAGGATCCTGCAGCCCTGGATGATCTTGGCGAGCTCGGTGCGCTTCGCCTCCTGGCGCGCGATCACGGCGGCGAATCCGCCGTCGAGCTTCGCGTACGCGAAGCCGCCTTTGCGCGCCAGCTCGAACTCGGCCTCGACGCCGCTGAACCAGCTGAGCGCGAACGTGACGCCCGCGTTGCGAAGCGGCGGGACGAAGCGCTGCAGCGCGGGGCGGTTCGCCATCGCCTCCACCGTCATCACCTCGAAGACCAGCGACGACCCCGGCACGCCGGCCCGCTGGAGGCTCTGGATGACGTAGTCGACGAACCCGTCGTCGCGCCGGATGGTGTCGATCGAGAGGTTCACGGAGCAGCGGGGCATGACGTGGCCGTTGGCCCGGACCATCCGTCCCCAGCCGAGCACCCGCGTCACGATCCAGCGGTCCAGCAACGGCAAGAGGCCCTGGTCCTCGAGGATCGGCAGGAACGACCCGGGCGGGAGCAGGTTTTCCTCCTCTTCGCGGTAGCGGGCGAGGATCTCGCGCAGCGGCGGCTCGGTGGTGTCGGCGGGGGCCGGCGCGATCAGCTGCGAGTAGAGGACGAAGTTGTCCTCCTTCAGCTTCTTGATGAACTGCTCGCGGACCTGCGCGGAATCGAGGGTCTTGGAGTCGTCCTGCGGTTCTGCCATCGGGATCAGGGCTCGGCTTCGCTGAGCGAAAGTGCCAATGATGCCGGAAACGCGGAGGCCCGGCGTTCGCGAACCCGGGCGAGGGTAGCCGGGGATCGCGCCGGCCACTTTCCAGGGTGTCCCGAACGCCGGGCCTCCGCGTTTTCGGCTTAGCGCAGCGTGCTGTCGCGTCGGACGTAGTCGAGGTCGCGGAAGTAGTAGACCCGCGCCGAGCATTGCGAGCCCATGTCCGCGGCATCGCGGTTGTACAGCGAGGCGCGCCCGTTCATGCCGGCGACGCGGTTGTTGTGGTCGACGACCCAGCGGTTGTGCGCGTCCGAGCGGGCGTTGTAGTCGGCCACGGCGGAGGGATCGTTGTTGTCGAGGCGCGCGAGGTCGCGGGCGAGCTGCGTGCCTTCGCGCGCGATCTCGCCGCTCTCCAGGTCGTTGCCGCGCTTCTCCTGCTCGAGGATCGACAGCCGGTCGCGCAGCGCCTGGTCGCGCTCCACGCAGCCGCGCAATTCGCCGCGCGTCATCGGCGCGTCGCGGTAGTAGGCCTGCGCCGCCGCGGCGAGCGGCAGCGCGAGGACGGTGGCGAGGAAGAGTCGTTTCATGGGGCCTCCGGATTCCAGGTTCGCTTGAAGGATTCCCGCAGGCGCCGGACGACGGCGTCGCGGGGGACGGATTGGGAGAAGGTGTGGTCGCCGCCGGGGAAGCGCTCGTGCACGAGCTTTCCGTCGCGCAGGCCGCGGCGGTAGGTGCGGCGCGCCTCCGTCATGGCGACGGCACCGGCGGGCTCGCCGTCGGACTCGAAGAGCCAGAGGCTGCAACCGCGGTCGAAGATGGCGCGCAGGTCCTTCGAGAGCCGCGTGCCGGCGGAGGGCGCCACGATCTCGCAGGCCTCGGTCGCGAGGGCGCGCGCCTTCCGGCCGGCGTGGGCCGCGAGCGTGCGCAGCTTCTCGACGACGCGCCGCGTGTCGATCTCGCCTCGCAGCAGCCGCTTCCAGCGGCTGCCCTCGCGCATCGACTTCTGCATCAGCACCAGCTGCTCGAAGTGATCGCAGTTCGGATCCGAGACCATGCCGGCCTTCCAGTAGAAGTACCAGGGGTTGATCAGCACCGCGCACTCGATCGACCCGGCGTCGAGCTGCCGCGCGGCGTGGAAGGCGGTGTGCGCGCCCGAGCACAGGCCCATGACGACGAAACGGTCGTAGCCGCGCTCCCTGAGCCATCCCATCGCCGACACCAGGTCCTCCATGGCGGTCTCGGCGTACGGCTCATTCTCGATGCCGGGCGTGCGGCGCACGCTGTCGCCGATGCCCTCGTGGTCGAGGCGCAGGGTGGCGAATCCTTCGGCGGCCAGCTCGCGCGCGATCCGCACGTACAGCCGCGACGGCCCCACGTGGTGGATCGATCCGGCGTTGAGCAGGATGACGGCGGGGAGGTCGCGCCTCGCCGGCGGCTCGGTCAGCACGCCGAAGAGATGGTCGTCCTCGCCGAAATGGCAAAGGGTCTCGCGCGCCTCGGTGAGCACCAGCGGCGCGGGCGATGCCGGCGGCAACACCCGCATCGCGGGTCGCGCCAGCGTGTGCGCCTGGGTCCACTCGACGATGGCGGCAAGCGCGGTGTCCGGCACGACGGTCCACTGGTGGTCGGCCATCATGCCGTTCCAGCCGGAGAGCGTGACCACGTCGTGGTCGACCTCGTTGCGGGCCAGGTGCGCCGCCAGCGAGGCATCGAACGACAGGTCGTCGCGACCGGCGAACAGCACGCGCGCGCGCGGCTTGAAGCGCGTCCGGGTGAGGTCGATCTCCTTGAGGCTCGCGAGCGTCTCGCCCGAGATACGGAATCCGGCGCTCTCGAGAGCGTCGTCGGACGCCTGTCCGGCGCCGTCGGCGGCGGTCATCGCGATGGCCTGCAGCTCGCGCGTATAGGCGCGTCCCTTCACGACGGGATTCCAGAGCACCACCAGGTCCGCGCCGACCTCCTCGGCCTCGAGCGCGGCGAGGGTCGCTCCCAGCCGGATGCCGACGAGGCATACGCGGGAGCAGCCGGAAAGGCGCCGCGCATGCCGGACGGCCGCGGCGATGCTGCGGCGCCAGGCGCCGAGCCGGTCGGGGCCGTCCTCTTCGCCCGCGGAATCGCCGCAGCCCTGGTAATCGAAGCGCACGGCAGCAATCCCCGCGGCCGCGAAGCGGTCGGCGAGGTGTCGCAGCGTGCGGTGGGAGCGCGTGTATTCCGGCCCGATGGGCGCGCACAGGACGGCGACGCAGTCGCGCGGAATGGCGCGCGGCGCCACGTGGTGCCACGCGAACAACGCCTCGTCGCCGCTTCCCAGGTAGAGGGCGCGGCGCGCGAGGGCGGTCGAAGTGGCGGCGGAGGGTGCGGTGTCCTGGGTCGGTTGTCGCGATGTTTGCATGGGCCTAGGAGCGGAGGGCCGGCAGCGCGCGCATCGCGCCTTGCCAGAGTTGTCCCATTCGGTCGATGGGTTCGAGATCGAGGGTCTTGCGGCGCGCCATGGATCGCGCAAGCTGGAACTGCAGGGCCTTCGATTCTTCGGACAGCAGCTTCAGGCTCGCGGCGGGTGCCGCGGCCGCGCCGACGCCACGGCGCGCCAGCCACTCGAGGAACGTCGATGCGAGCTCGTAGCACGCGCCGAACTGCCGCAGGGTCGCGAACGAGTAGGCGTGGAAGCGCTCGAGATCGCCCGACATGAGCCAGGGCAGGTCGGAGGCCATCCGTGCCTTGAAGCGCGGGAACGGGTTCTCGCGGGGCGCGCGCATGCAATGCCACTCGAGGAGCGCCAGCGCCGCGGAGGTGAGCGTCTCGCCGCGCAGGGGCGCGACGCCGGGACGCTGCTTCACGAATTCGACGTAAGGCGGCAGGACGCGCTCGTGCGGCAGGCCGCGCGCGTGCAACAGGTCGTCGAAGTCGTCGCCTTCCACCACGAAGTAGCCCGCGTTGTGGAAGTAGCCGAGCCGCCTGCGGGCCGCGTCGATCGCGTTCACGCCGATCGTGGTCTTGGTGTGGGTGCGCCGGTACGCCGTGCCCGCCGTGTCGGGAAGGTAATAGGAATCGACCTCGGCGAGGAGTGCGTGGCCCGCGTCGACCTGCTCGGCGAAGTGATCCGCCAGCGGGCGCCACAACGCGAGCTCCTGGATCTCGAGGCCGTAGAGGTCGTCGATCTCGCAGGCGCGCGGCTTGAAGAACGTCCACTGGTCGCCCTCGAAGTCGGCGGCGAGCGTGAAGGCGAGCATCGCCTCGGGCTCGTGTCCCAGCGCATGCAGCATCTCGACCAGCAGGTCGGTGTAGCAATTGGTCTCGGCCCACGTGCGGTCGTCGCCATGGATCGCATGGCGATGGTAGGTCGCCGGGTCGAGGCCCGGGATGACCGCGGGGCCGGTGTCAGTCGAGGGCCAGCACATCGCGGACTTCCCGGGGCCAGCCCCCGACGTCGAGGCCGTGGCGCTTGAACAGCGCCAGCGCGATGCGCTCCAGGCCGAAGCCCACGCAGGCGCTGTGGGCGACTTGGCCATCCGCCGTCTTGATGTCGAACGCCACGCCGAAATGGTCGACGTGGTAGTTGCACGATCCGATCGCGGTGGGCTTCTCCTGCGAGCAGATCGGGATCACGAACTCGAACTTGAGGGCCTGCTCGCGCTGCATGGCCTTCTGCACCTTGCCGCCGCGCCCGAAGAACGGATCGTTGGCGACCACCGTCTCGACCGGCAGGCCCACGGAGTTGAAGATCTCCGCGCCCTTGTCGAGCCAGAAGGCGCGGTGCTCGAGCGCCTCCTGCGGGGAGCCGAGGCGGACGAACTCGTGCATGCGGAAGATCTGCATGCGGGCCGGGTCGGCCGAGGGCTCGTGGCGAAAGGCGTAGCCCTGCAGGTCCACGCGGCGGCCGCCCTGCGGCAGCGTGGTGCCGGCGGCGGTGGGATAGAGCGGGTAGCAGATCGCGGGCGTCATCATCACGCGCGCGGCGCTGAGGTTGCGGCTCCAGTCCTCCTTGCGCTCGAACTTCCCCAGCAGCTCGCGGTGCTCGCTCTCGTTGCCCATGAACGTATGCACCGAGCCCATGAGGTCGGGAAAGTTGTTGATGTGGTCGATCTTCTCGTAGTGGGCGCGGTTGAAGATCGGCGGGAAGCGCATGAGCTCCGGATCGAGCTTCGCGCCCTCGCGTGAGACGATCGCGTCGAAGCGGTCGATGACGCGCTCGAAATCGCGGCCGCGGCCGTAGAGGCCGGGCACGCCCATGTCGACGAGCAGTCCCGCGTCGATGAGCTGCTGCCGGTAGGTCGCGTACGCGTCGCCGTGCAGCGACAGGTCCTCCGCGGGATGCGGCGCGGGCATCACGCACATGGCTCAGGCCTCCCTCAGTCCGACGTGCATCGTGGCGTTCTGGCCGAGGATGCGGTCGTTGTTGACCATCAGGGCGGCACCGGTCGCATCGCGCAGGTGGCGGCCCAGCGTGAGCTTGGAATCGTTGCGGTAGCCGTTGATTCCGCAGATCAGCATCGCCTTCATCACGATGTCGATGACCTGCTGGGAGCTGGTGAGCTTGAGGTTGTTCACGCCGATCGCGAACGCGAGCCCCGGCTCCTCGTTCGGCCGCGAGAGCACCGAGCGGTAGGCGTCGAGGGTCGAGCCCACGTTGCACTTCATGTTGCCGAGCACGAGGTCGGCTTCGGCGAGGCGCGTCGCCGAGATGGGCGTGACGCCCGGGTTCCGGCGTGCCTCCGCCTTCACCGTCGAGCGGGCGCGGTTGATGGCATCCGCGGCGATCCCGAGCCAGCACGACGACCAGAGGATGTGTGCCACCGGATGCTGGGTGCGGGCGTGGATCTCGGCGTAGGGAGCCGGGAGGATCTGTTGCGCATGCCCGATGGCCTTCAGCTCGAAGCCGGGGCTGCACGTGCCGCGGAAGCCCAGGGTGTTCCACTCGGAGAGCCGGCGCAGCAGGCAATCGTCCTTGCGCACGAGCACCAGCACCTGGTCGCTCTTCGCCGCGTCTTCCGATCGCCGCGCGGTCACGAGGATGGCGTCGGCCTGCTCGCCGTACGAGATCACCGGCGCCTGCTTCTCGAGGATGAAGTGGTCGTCGACCACCTTCGCGCAGCAAAGGCTCGAGCGCACGTCGCCGCCGATGCCGAGCTCCGTGGTGGCGGAGGCGAGCAGCAGCTGGTTCCTCGACATCTCGCGCAGGTAGTCGCGGAAGAAGACGCTGCCCAGCGCATGGTGCACGACGCAGGCGGCCTGGATCTGGTGCATCGCGAAGATCATCGCGGTCGAGGCGCAGTAGTGGCCGAGCGCCTCGCAGAGGGTCGCGATCTCGGAGATGTCGAGCCCGAGCCCGCCGAGCTCCATGGGGACGTACGCGGAAAGCAGCCGCTCGGCCTTCAGGGCCTCGAAGGCTTCGGTGGGAAAGCGCGCGTCGCGGTCGACGGCGTCGGAGGCGGCCGCGATGACGTCGCGGCCGATCTGGTGCACGCGCTCGAGGATCGACGAGAAGGCGGCGCTGCCCGCCTCGAACGTCGCCAGCGCCAGCCGGGCGGGGCTCACGCCGCGCCCCGCAGCTCGGGCGACGGCGCCGTCGTCGGCGCAGTCCCGCGCAGCTCGGTGATGGCCTCCGACAGCGAGCGGATGGACTGGAAGGTCTTGCGGCCCAGCATGCGGTCGAGGAACTCGACCTCGAAATGCTCTTCCAGGGCGAGCATCAGGTTCACGGTCGAAAGCGAGGTGAGTCCCGCCTCATAGAGATCGGCGTCGTCGGCCAGCGTGCCGACGTCCACGAGAAGGCGGCCGTGGGCGGCCACGATCGGACGGATTTGCTGCGCGTACATGGAGTCTCCTTGCGTTTCCTGAACGAATTCTGTCCAGCCTTCAAAACAGGAAGGCGTTCGCGCAAGTGCTCCTTCCGGCGTCGGCTGGATTCCGGCAAGTCCGTAGCTGGCTGCGCCTAGTCCTTCCGGCAGGGGGGGTGTCGGGCGTGTTTTCAAACTGCCGCCCAAGAATTGGACATCCCTACAGAGGAGGCGCACATGCTGGAGACGACCGTCATCGACAACAACAACCTGGCCGCGACGCTGCCCGAGGCGCCGCAGGCATCCAGCCAGGCGCTGCCGACGGTTTGTGTCGTGGGCCTGGGCTATGTGGGGCTTCCGGTCGCGGTCGAGTTCGGCAAGCAGCGACCCACCGTGGGATACGACCTGTCGGCGCGCAAGGTGCACAACCTGCGCCGCCACCATGACGCCACCGGCGAGGTTTCCACCGAAGAGCTGCAGGCGGCGCGATTCCTCGACGTCACCGACGAGGCCGAGCGGATCAAGCTCGCCGACTTCGTGATCGTCGCGGTGCCCACGCCGGTGAACGAGGCGCGCCAACCCGACTTCTCGCCGCTCGAGAGCGCCTCGCGCATCGTCGGCAAGAACCTGAAGCCGGGCGCCACCGTCGTGTTCGAGAGCACGGTCTATCCCGGCGCCACGGAAGAGATCTGCGTGCCGATCCTCGAGCGCTGCTCGGGCATGCGCTGGAAGCAGGACTTCCACGTCGGCTATTCGCCCGAGCGCATCAACCCGGGCGACAAGGAGCACAGCTTCTCGAAGATCCTCAAGGTCGTGTCCGGCGACGATGCCGCCACGCTCGACAAGGTCGCCGACCTCTATGCCTCGGTGGTGAAGGCCGGCGTGTACAAGGCGTCCTCGATCCGCGTCGCCGAGGCGGCGAAGGTGATCGAGAACACGCAGCGCGACCTCAACATCGCCTTCGTGAACGAGCTGTCGATCATCTTCGACCGGCTCGGCATCGACACCCAGGAGGTGCTCGACGCCGCCGGCACCAAGTGGAACTTCCTCAACTTCCGCCCGGGCCTCGTGGGCGGCCACTGCATCGGCGTCGATCCTTACTACCTCACGCACAAGGCGGAGCTCGCCGGCTACCACCCCGAGGTGATCCTCGCGGGGCGGCGCATCAACGACGGCATGGGCCCCTACGTGGCGCGCAAGGCCGTGCAGCAGATGATCCACCAGGGCCGCAACATCCTCGGCGCCAAGGTGAACATCCTCGGCCTCACGTTCAAGGAGAACTGCAAGGACATCCGCAACAGCAAGGTGATCGACGTGATCCGCGAGCTCGAGCAGTTCGGCTGCGAGGTGCACGTGCACGATCCCGAGGCCGATCCCGACGAGACCCTGCACGAGTACGGCATCAAGCTGCGGTCGTGGGAAGAGCTTCCCGCCGCCGACTGCCTGATCATGGCCGTCGCGCACGACGCCTTCAAGGAAATCCCCGCGCACGCCTTCCAGCAGAAGATCGTGCGGCAGGGGTGCCTGGTGCAGGTGAAGGCGCTCCTCGACCCGCAACCCTTCAAGCGCGAGGGAGTCCGCGTGTGGAGGCTGTGAGGAAGCCGCTTCGCGTCGGCGTCTTCAGCGACTCCGCTTCGCAATCGCGCTGGATCGTGGACGCGCTCGCCCGCGCCGGGGCGGGCCGCTACGCCGAGATCGCGCTCGTGGCGCTCACGCCCGAGCCGGGCCCGTCGCAGGTGCCGCTCCTCTGGCGGGCCTACCGGCGCGCCGATCGCGCGCTCTTCGGCGGCAGCGCCGGCTGGAACGGCCTCGCCGACCTGAACCTCCTGGTGCCCAGGGACCGGCGCATCGCCATGGGCGAGAGCGACCGTTGCTGGCGTGCGCGCGTGCGTGATGCGCGCCTCGATGTCGCCTTCGCGCTCGGCGACGTGGACGACAAGGCGCTCGAGGGCTTCGCGCGCTACGGCGTATGGCGCTTCGGCTTCGGCGAGCGCTTCGACACCTTCGAGCCGCTCGCCGGCGTGCGCGAGGTGGTCGAGGGCCGGCAGGTCGTGGGCGCCGGCATCCGCATCCATTTCGGCGGCGGCAAGCCCGATCGCGTGGCGCACCCCTCGTGGGGCCGCGCCTTTCCGTTTTCCGTCACGCGCAGCCGCGAGGCGCTGTTCGCGCGCGCGACCGGGTTCGTGGCGCGCGCACTGCGCGAGCTGCATGCCACTGGCTGCAAGTGGATCGAGGAGCGCACGCAGCCCGCGGCCGGTCCCGGGAGGCAGCGCTTCCCGGATGCGAGCGGCCTGCTGCGCGACATCTCGACCATCGGCCTGCGCGTGGCCAGGCGCGCCACCGAGAAGGCGCTCACGGTCGACCAGTGGTCGATCGCCTATCGCTTCGGCGCCGAGGACGCGTGGGATGGCGGCCTCGAGGGCTTCCACCGGCTGGAGCCGCCGAAGGGCTGGTTCTGGGCCGACCCGTTCCCGATCCAGTGGGACGGCCGCAACTACATCTTCTTCGAGGAGCTGCCGCTGGGCGCCCGCAAGGCCCACATCAGCGTGGTCGAGGTCGATCGCGACGGCCGCGCCTCGCAGCCCGTGAAGGTGCTCGAGCGCGACTACCACCTCTCGTACCCGTTCCTGGTCGAGGAAGACGGGCAGCTGTACATGATTCCCGAGACCGCCGGGAACGGCACCGTCGAGGTCTACCGCTGCGAGCAGTTCCCGGCGAGCTGGAAGCTCGAGCGCGTATTGTTGCGCGACGTGCGCTGCGTCGACGCCACTTTGCACCGGCTCGGATCGCGCTGGTGGATGTTCGTGAACACGGCGGTGCAGGGCGGCGAGTTCAACGAGGAGCTGCATCTTTTCTCCAGCGAGACCCTGCTGGGCGAATGGCGGCCGCACCCGCGCAACCCGGTGAAGTGCGACGTGCGCGGCGCCCGCCCCGCGGGCGGGCTCTTCTGGAACGGCAACCGGCTCTACCGGCCCGGCCAGGTGTGCACGCCGCTCTACGGCTCGGCGATCACGGTGAACCGCGTGACGCGCCTCAACCTCGACGAGTACGCGGAGGAAGAGGACCACCGCATCGAGCCGCGCGAGCCCGGCACGCTCGGCATCCACACCTTTAACCGCGCCGGCGACCTCACCGTCACCGACGCGTTCGAGCGGCGGGCGCGCTTCTAGGCCATGGAAGGTTGCATGGCCCTCGAGGACCTGCTGCACCCGTACCTTGGAAAATACCTGGGCGCGCCGCGCTGGCTCAAGGCCTCGGCCGGCCGCGCCTACTCGCTGCTGCCGGCGCGCGTGCGCCTGGGCGGCGCCTACGAGCGCTTCCGCGCGCAGGTCGCCGCCGACACGAACGCGAATGACGCGGCCGAGCGCTTGGGCTCGGCCCTCGAGTGGGCGCTCGACACGGTTCCCGCCTACGAGGGCTACCGCCACGTGCTGGCGGCCACCCGCGATCCGCGCGAGGCGCTCGCGCACCTGCCGGTCACCGACAAGCTCGACATCAAGCGCCATCCGGAGCGCTACCTCTCGACGGCGATGCCCGGGCACGCCCGCCTCGAGATGTACACCGGCGGCTCGACGCGCAATCCGATGCGCTTCTTCCTGCAGAAGCACGTGACGCGGGCAAAGGAGTACGCCTTCATCCAGGATTTCCGCACGCGCGTGGGCGTGGGCCCCGCGGATACGGTGCTCGCATTGCGCGGCCGCACCGTCGCCTCGGCGGCGCATCCCGGCGGGCGGCTGTGGATGCACGAGCCGATCAAGCGGCAGCTGATCCTGTCGTCGGACCACCTCGAGCGCCGCTTCATGCCCCGGTATGCGGACGCGCTGGCGACCTACCGGCCGACGTACATCGAGGCGTTTCCCTCGGCGCTCTATCCGCTGGCGCGCTGGCTCGCGAGCCACCCGATGCCGGAGTTCACGCGCGGCGTGAAGGGCGTGATGCTCTATTCGGAGAACGTCTACGGCTACCAGCTCGACAAGTTCCGCGAGGTGTTCGGCTGCCCGATCGTGTCGCACTACGGGCACTCCGAGCGAGTGCTGATGGCCGCGTCCACCGCGGACGACGACCGCTACTTCTTCTGGCCGCGCTATGGGCACTTCGAGCTCCTCGACGCCGAGAACCGCCCGATCACGCAGCCCGGGAAGCTGGGCTTCATCGTCGGCACGAGCTTCGACAACCAGGTGATGCCGTTCGTCCGCTACCGCACCGGCGACCTGGGCGTGCTCTCGGAGCGCGGGCATCCGGAGCTCGCGGGCTTCCCTACGTGCGAGCGCATCGTGGGGCGGCTGCAGGAATTCATCGTCTGCCGCGACGACCGCCTCGTGTCCATCACGACGCTGGGCGTCGCGCACTTTCCCGAGCTGGCACTGGTGGAAGCCATCCAGTACGAGCAGGAGCGCCCCGGCCACGTGGTGCTCAAGGTCCAGGCCGAGGGCGTCCTCGACGATCGCACCCGCGACCGCATCGGTGGCGCCGTCGCCCGCAAGACCCAGGGCGGCTGCGACGTCGAGGTCGTGCAGGTGCCGCGCATCGCGCGCACGCCGCGCGGCAAGGCCCGCATGCTCGTCCAGCACCTCGACATCCGCCGCTACTTCGCCGCGGCGAGCGAACACCTCCAGGAGATCGCCACTTGAATCGCCCCGTCGTCCTGCTGCTCGGGCCGCATCGCGCCGCCGTGAGCGGCGTGAGCACCCACCTGAACCTCCTGATGGATTCGTCGCTGGCCGAGGATTTCGAGCTGGTCCACTTCCAGGTCGGCAGCGAAGGCCGCGACGAGAGCGCGATCACGCGATGGCTGCGCCTCGCGGCGAGCCCCTTCGCGCTTTTCGCCACCATCCTCTTCCGGCACGTGTCGCTCGTGCACATCAACACCTCGCTCAACACGCGCGCCTACTGGCGCGACGTGGCGTACCTCTTCATCGCGAAGCTGCTGCGGGCGCGCGTGGTCTACCAGGTGCACGGCGGCCAGCTGCCCCACGAGTTCTTCGCCGGCCGGCGGCTCGCCACGGGGTTCCTGCGGTGGACGCTGCGATTGCCCGACCTGGTCCTGCTGCTCGCGCAGGTCGAGCTCGATGCCTACCGCATCTTCGTGCCGGAGCAGAACCTGGTGCGCCTTCCCAACGGCATCGACACGCGGCCTTATGCCCGGGTGCCGACGGTGCGCACGCGCGCCGAGCATCCGCTGCGGCTCGTCTACATCGGCCGCCTGGACCGGGAGAAGGGGCTCTACGAGGCGCTGCAGGGCCTGCGCCTCGCCTGCGAGCTGGGCGTGGACGCGCGCCTCATGGTCGCGGGCCGCGGTCCGGAAGAAGGGCGCCTGCGCCGCTACGCCCAGGCGCTCGGCATCGCCGCGCGCGCGGCGTTCATCGGCCCGGTGTTCGGCGACGAGAAGGTGAAGCTGCTTTCCACCGCCGACCTGATGATCCTCCCCAGCTACGCGGAGGGCCTGCCGTACGCCCTCCTCGAGGCGATGGCCGCGGGCATTCCGGTGATCGCGACCCCGGTAGGCGCGATTCCCGATGTGGTGACGCATGGCACCCATGGACACCTGGTCGCGCCGCGCGATGGCCGCGCGATCGCGCAAGCGCTGGTGAACGTGAACGGCGACCGCGAGGCGCTCTCGTGGATGAGCCGCGCCTGCCGCCGCCGCATCCAGGCCGCGTACTCGATCGACCGGCTGGCCCTGGAGCTGTCGATGCATTACGCGGCGCTGATCGACGGCCTCGCGCCCGCGGGCGCGGGCGCCGCGCCGATCCCCCCGAACCGGCCGCCGCAGTCGCCGCGCGCCCCCGTGCCCGCGAAGCTGCGGGACGGGAAGGAATAGCGCGATGTGCGGAATCGCAGGCGGCGTCGTCAACGCCCGCAGCGCGATGACCGGGGAGACCCTCGGGCGGATGCTGCAGGCGATCGAGCATCGCGGCCCCGACGGCCACGGCGCGCGCGAGTTCGAAGCCCGCGACGGATGGCGCGTCCTCCTGGGCCACCGCCGGCTCGCCATCATCGATCCCGACGGCGCGCGCCAGCCCATGTGCGACGACGCGGCCGAGCTCGCCCTCACGTTCAACGGCGAGATCTACAACTTCCGCCAGCTCCGTGCGCAGCTGGAGACGCTCGGCCACCGCTTCACGCGCGACTCCGACACCGAGGTGCTGCTGCGCGCGTACCAGCAGTGGGGCGAGCATTGCGTGGAGCGCCTGCGCGGCATGTTCGCCTTCGCCGTCTGGGACGGCCGCAACCAGCGGCTCTTCCTCGCGCGCGACCGTTTCGGCGAGAAGCCGCTCTTCCTGCTGGAAGACGCCGGCGGCCTCTACTTTGCCTCCGAGATCAAGTCGCTGCTGCGCCTGCCGCGC
>Ga0105242_10002640_pt1 | contig 14056 bp, 14 predicted proteins | sample KBSM24metaG_FD_81521 | JGI IMG/M metagenome (GOLD analysis project Ga0105242, IMG submission 81521) | Miscanthus rhizosphere microbial communities from Kellogg Biological Station, Michigan, USA - KBS M2-4 metaG | ecosystem: Host-associated > Plants > Roots > Rhizosphere > Soil | place...
CTGACGTTTGTCGCCCAAGCTGCGCGGCCGGGGTCTATGCGCCGAATCCAGAAAAGCGCGCGTGCATTGCGCGTTCACGTCTACTGATGCGCAGCCATTAATTCAATAGTGACCGTATCGCCGAAGACGGAACTTACTGGATCTCCCGAATGACGAAGTCGCCTCCGGGGGCCGTGGCCTTCAGCAGCGCGTCAAGTTTCTCCAGACTCGGCGCTGCTTCGCCTCGTTCGTAGCGGGCGTACGCGTTACGAGAGGTCGCACCCAGCCGTGTTGCCATGTCGCGGAGGGATGCACCACTTGCCGCACGACGCCGTCGCAGCAATAGGGCAATCATCGAAGTGGCGTCGGAGCCCGAAACTTCAAACTCAGTGCGGCCTCTTTCGTGCACGGTCGCTTGAAAATCGGCGCGGTTAACGGCAGTCTCCAGCCAATCCTTCACCATGTCCAGCGCCTCCCGTCGGGTCCGACCTTGGGTAAGCGCGTCGAGTAATGGAATCTCAGCCAGCCACCAACGTCCGTCACGAATAAGCCTGCCAGCAAATCTCATGTCCGATCCTTACAAGCGCTCCGCAAAATCGCTCACGCCAGTTGTTCATTCACCTCACGTACCGGGAGGTGTACACTAATTCGTGTCACGCTATTCCTCACGAAGCGAAGGCCGGCCGCCCAACTAACTAAGCGAGTCAAGTCGGATTGAACTGCCCAAGCGCGGACGCCTTGCCGGTCGAAGATCGATCACCCGACCAATAGTGCCAGCCCGGCCATCCTGCGCAGGTGGTGCTCGACCAGGGCCTCGAGCACGGCGGGGATGCGCTCGGGTTGAACGACGGGCTGGCCGTCGACGTGGATGTCGAGGCGGCCGGCGGCGACTTCGCGATCGAGAAGCCTCACGAGCGTGCCGCGGTCGTGCGTGCCGTCGAGCTGCAGCAGGAGTGCGCGCGCCATCGGATCGTCGAGCTTCAGGACGCGCCGCCGTTGATTGGTGACGAGGAGTCCGCGCGCCGCTTGGCGCCGGGTGAAGGCGGTGACGCGGGGATGCTCGCTGACGACGTTCGTACAGACCGGAGGCACGACGTGCAACGTGACCACGCCGCTCCGGAACAGCGCGTGCAGCAGGTCGGGAAGGATCGCCTCGGCATCGTCGCCGTCACGCAGGCGCCGGCGCACATCGGCGAGCAATTCGTCGAACGACGCTGCGCGCGGCCAGATCGCCGCGAGTGCCGTGAGCGCCGCCTTCGCCACCGGATGCGTCGACGAGAATGATTTTCCGCGCTCGGTGCGGAAGCTCTCGCTCACGCCGGGCCGGAGGTCGGGATCGGGCGCGAGCGGCTTGCACGGCGATGCGGCGTGAAGTCTGCGCATCGTTTCCGGGCGCATGGTCCGGTCGAGCGGCGCGCCGGCGTGACAGAGCAGCGTGCGCCGGAACGTGCGGTTCAACACGAAGTCGACGTACTGTTCGAGCTCGATCCGGTCCGCCGCGAATGCGCGCAGGCGATGGGCCGCGGGCGGGAGGTTGTCCACCTCCGTCTCGTGCGGCACGGCCTCGCAGACGTACTGCAGTCCATGCTCCTCCGCCCGCGCCGCGAAGTCGTGGAAGTACATCGGCGCATTCGTCTCCTCGAAATACTCGTGCAGCAGATAGCTCGGCTGTTCGCGGTACTCCTCGAAATGATCGCGCGCCGCGCGGAGGAACCGCGAGTGCTCGTCGTCGGCGTCTCCCGCGCTCTCCGCGAGCAGTTGCACGAGATCGAATGCCCGGGCCGCCTTCTCCTCGGGCTCCTCGACGCCGCGCGTGTGAAAGAGCAGCATCTCCCGCATCATCCGCCGCATGTGCCATCCCGGAAACGTGTTGTAGCTGACGTACGCCACGCCGTCTGGCGCGAGGTTCTCCCTGCAGATCGCCAGGATCTTCTCCTGCACGTTTCGCGCGACCCACGAGAAGACGCCGTGGCAGATGATGAAGTCGAACGTGCCGATCGACGCGTCGACGTCGAGGATGCTCAAGGCCCGCAACTCGACGTTCGTCAACCCGAGCTCGCGCACCTCGGCCACTCCCCGCTCGATCTGCCGCGGCGAGAGATCGATACCGAGGAATTGACTGCCGGGCAGTTCGACGGCCATCGGGATCAGATTGCCGCCGTCCGCGCATCCCAGCTCGAGCACGCGGCACGCGTCCGGACGCGCGGACGCGATCCCGTGAAGAACCGCCAGCGTGGCCAGATGATCGGGATGCGTGTGATGCTGCGAGCCGCTCAGATACGGGGTGCGGTCGTACGACTCACGAACGCTGTCCTCGTTCCCGGGGCTCATCCCTACGCGGTCTGCATGTGGTAAATGTCGAGCGTGACCGTGCCGCTGGCCGCGGTCGTCTTGTTGTAAGAGACCGTGTATTGAAAGATTCCGAGCGCGATGGTCCTCATATTTTGGGAGGCCACGTGGAGCTCCGCCAGCGAGATGTTTGCGGCTCCGGCGACGCTTGCCGCTTCAGTGAACTGCTTGCCGTTGCCGTTTGCCTGTGTCGCCGCGTGCCCGCGGATCTTGCCGATGAGATAACTGGTACAGATCGTCGTATTGAACACCGGCTTCGGATTTCGACTATTGCCGGCGTCGCGCGCCGAATTCGGCCCGATCACGTCCGCGACGTGTTTGGTATCGAAGTTGTTGCTGTAAGTGATGACGCCTAATCCCAGATACTCCTCGATCTTGGCGGCCATCCATAGCGCGGCCCGGCCTCTGGCGGTGGAGCTTTTCCCGGCGCCGTGACTGTCCCAATAGTTCGTGATCACATCGCGCTCGGAGGGCAGGAGCTTGGCCATTTCGGTGGCGTAGTCGCCGAAGCCGTCCTGATTCAGCTTTGTCGTAATGCGCGACTTCGCATTGTCCGTCGGTTCCATCTGAATGGCATTGAAGGCCATCTTGGGCTGGACGGCTTGCCGGTGCATCGCCGCGCCGCAGCCGAGACGGTCCGCCTCCGCTTCCATCATGGTGTCCTGCACAATGGCCACTCCGGTCCCGAACGGGTTGTGCACGCGGCCGGACCGCTGCTGGACGACATGGGCCAGCTCGTGTCCGAGGATTTGCCGGCCCTCCGGAGTGGCGGGATTGTAGCGGCCGGGCGCGAAGTGGATGTGAGTGCCGTGCGTGCACGCGACCGCTCCGATGGCCGCGACGTGAGGACCGACATGGATGCGCACGTCGCCGAACGTGCCGCCGAAGAATGACTCCATCGACTGGCGTACGTCGGACGGAAGCGGTTGACCGCCGGTAGCAGCGAAACCGGCGAATCCCGACGGCAACGCGACCGCGGTCATGTTCGGCGAGACCGAATGGCGCTGCACCGGCGGCGGAGCGGGCAGCCGTTGCTGCGCGGTGTTGCCGATTGCGATGCGCTGCGCGACCCATTCCGGCCGCGCGGGCGATGCCGGCCGCGCGGAAATTCGTGCGGCCGCGGAAATCCCGTGCGGAAAGACTCCCTGAATCACGCTGCCCGACATCTACTTTCTTCCCGCGGTCCGCGGCTGCATGGCCGACAGCGACATCCGCTCCGCCTCCGCCTCCATCGCGCGGTCGTGAACGACCGCCACTCCAGTGCCGAACGGATTCGCGACGCGCCCATTGCGCTGTTGGACGACGTGCGCCAGCTCGTAGCCGAGAAGTCGTTGTCCCGGGGCGGAATCAGGATCGTATTGTCCCGGTGCGAAATAGATGTGCGAGCCCTGCGTCACCGCGCGCGCTCCGAGGGCCGCCGGTTGCGGGCCGACGTGGATGCGCACGTCGCTGAACTTCGTTCCGAACACCGCCTCCATCTTCTGCAGCACTGCCGGCGGTATTGGCTTGCCGCCGCTCGCCGGCAGCGCCGGAGGGGCCGGCAACTGCAGCGCGGTGCCGTTTGGAATTCGCTGCACCACGGGCGCGGCCGCCGTGCGCGGCGCGGTTTTCGGCTGCGTCACACGCGGGGGCGCCGTCTCGCGAAGGCCTTGAGGAAAGCAACCCTGAATGACGGAATGGGAGCGACTCATGGAGCACCTCCGGTTACGGGCGCCGCTTCATTTTTCCCTGGGCCACGCCGGCCATCACGCGGCCGATCGGCGCCTCGAGCTTCGTCAGTCCGCGGCCGTCGTGGCCCGCGGGCGCGAATCCCATCCGCTTGTACCACTCGGTCAGATGACCCGTTCCGTTGTCCTGGCTGGCAAGGACGATGGTCGTCTTCCCCAACTCGATGCCCGCGCGCAGCGCGGACTCCATCAGCGCATTGCCGACGCCCTGCCTGCGATGCGCCGGATCGACGCCGAGGTCCGTGACCTCGATCGACGACTCGCGCGCGTGCACCATGACCGATCCGACGTTCTGGCCGCCCGCGTTTGCGGCGATGCGATAACTCCCGCCGCCGACCTTCATCGGCCGCGTCACCTGCACGGGCGCGGAACGCTGCACCGGGCCGGGTCCGATCTTCGCCTGAACCTGATGCGCGGCGGCGCGATGTCCCATCCGGTCCGCCTCGGCTTCCAACGCGTGGTCCTGCACCACCGCCACACCGGAACCGAATGGATTGCGAACGCGGCCCGCGCGCTGCTGCAGCACGTGCGTGAGCTCGTGCCCGAGGATCTGCTGCCCCTGCGGCGTCATCGGATTGTACTGGCCGGGGGCGAAGTGGATGTCCGTGCCCTGCGTGAATGCCAGCGCGCCGATCGCCGATGCCTGCGCGCCCACGTGAACGCGGACGTCGCCGAAGCTCGTGCCGAAGAACGACTCCATCTTGCGGCGCACGTCGGGAGGCAGCGGCTGGCCGCCGCCGGTCGCGATGGTCGCCATGTGCGGCGGCAGCGCGAACGCCGAGCCGTTCGGCGACGTCGCGGTCGGGGCCGCGTGCCGCTGGACGGGGAGCGGCTGTCGCTGCCGCGGATCGCGGGCCGCCGCCCGCACGTCCGCGCGCTGCGCGTTCGTGATGCGCGACAACCCATTGGGGAAATAGCCCTGGATGACAGCGCCGCGGGTCATGCTCCCTCCCGAAGGACGGCTTTCAACCTCTCTGGACGTCCTGATTATACTCCTGAGGAGGGCGGGCGTCCCGCCCGCCAAAGGCTCTACATCACCACGCACGAGTCATCGTCGGTGGTGGTCGTCGTAGTCGTGGTGGTGGTGACCTGGTCGAGCGTGCGGTAATCGATCGCCGTTCCGTGATCGCGCCAATTGTCCGGCAGCGTCCCGGTGGTTCCGGTAATCGATCCCGTCAGGACGCCGTTCGCAAGGTTGAACTCGACGGTCTCGCCAAACTGGGTCGGTTGTGTCCCAAACACCGCATGGCAATCGGTCATGAGACGACTCAAGGTGTCCCGCTGGTCGGGGTCGCCCCCCTGGCTGACGAACCACCACACTTGCCCGATGCCGACGTGAAACGTGGGAGCCACCACCCGCCCGGCCGCCTGTTGGAGCCGGGCCTCGAGGACTCGGCGCAGCCGGCTCAGAGGCATTCGCCAGCCGACGGCGATCGAGCCGGCTGAGCCGGTGTTGAAATGAGCCATGACCGCCGTACCCGTCGCCGCATCGTGAGCGACGATGGCGATGCAGTTGTCGAGGCCGGACGTGACGAGCACGCCTCCGTTGCCGGCATGGTGGTAGGCGTCGAATCCGACGCCGACGCGCGCGCGTTGAATGGTCGCGCGCGCGGAACGCGATGGTTCCGCGGCCCGTCTCGCCATGCGATCCGCCTCGGCCTCGAGCGCCCGATCCTGCACGACCGCCACTCCGCCGCCGAACGGATTCCGCACACGTCCCGCGCGCTGCTGGACGACGTGCGTCAATTCGTGGCCGAGGATTGCCTGGCCGCGTGGCGTGGACGGCTCATAGCGGCCGGGCGCCATGTGGATGTCCGTTCCCTGCGTGAACGCCACTGCCCCCATCGCCGATACATGCGGTCCGACGTGAACGCGGACGTCGGCGAAGGATTGTCCGAACAGCGCTTCCATCTTCTGGCGCACGCCGGCCGGCAGCGGCTGCCCGCTCCGATGATGGAACGCGGCGAGATGGTCCGGCAAGCGTATCGCCGTTGCGTTTGGCGTGGCGCACGGCGGAGTCGCGATTCGGCTCGGTTGCGCCGGAGCCGCGGAGTGAAGCTGCATCACTCGCTGCCTCACCCATGCCGGCGTTCGATCCGCCGCCTGCGCCTGCGCCTGCGGCGTTGCGATGCGCGACAAACCTGTCGGGAAGTAGCCTTGAATGACCGCGTTGGATCGCAAGAATGAAAGAATGATACCCCTCACAGGAGAATCCGCTCATGGCTTTCAAACAGGGATACCACTACATGTCCGTCTCCACGCCCCTTGGTCCGGACAAGCTGCTGCTGCGCAGCTTTCACGGACAGGAAAAGATCTCCGAGCTCTTTCACTTCTCTCTGGAGATGCAGTCCGAGGACGGGGCGCTCGATTTCTCGGCGATCGTCGGAAAGAGCGCGACGGTCACGATCGAGCTGGCGGACGGGTCGAAGCGCTACGTCCACGGCATCGTCGGCCGCTTCGTGCAGTCGGGCGGCGACGACCGCTTCTACAACTATTCCGCGGAACTGTATCCGTGGCTCTGGCTGACGACCATGAGCGCCGACTGCCGGATCTGGCAGAACAAGAAGGTCACCGACATCGTCACCGGGCTCTTTACGGAGCTCGGATTCACCGATTACAAGAACGCGACGACAGGAACATACAACCCGCTCGAGTACTGCGTGCAGTACAACGAGACGGCGTTTCATTTCGTCTCGCGGCTTCTCGAGGACGCCGGGATTTTCTATTTCTTCGAGCACGAGGACGGCAAGCACACGCTCGTCCTGGCCGACGACTCCTCCGCCTTCAAGGATTGCCCCGGCGCGGCCACCGTGGACGTCGGCTCGTCACAGAACTGGCTGCAGCAGAACACCATCACGTCCTGTTCGATCGAGGAGTCCGTGATCGCCGGCAAGTATGCCGTCGACGACTTCGGATTCGAGACACCGTCGACCGATCTCCTCGGGTCGAGCGACAGCACCAAGGCACATGACGGCGCCAAGCGCCGCCTTTATGAGTATCCCGGCGGCTTCACGAAGAAAGACGCCGCCGAAGGACTGGCCAAGCGAAGAATGGAGGAGGAGGAAGCGTCGCAGAAGCGCCTCAATGGAACGAGCTATTGCCGGGCCTTCTTCGCCGGGGCGAAGACGAAGGTGCAGAAGCATTATCGCGAGGACGCGAACGCCGCTTACGTGCTCTCGCTCGTCTCCCACAATGGCACGCCCGAGGGGTACACGAATTCGTTCGAGTCCTTTTCGTCCGATACCGTGTTCCGCCCGCCGCGGACGACGCGCAGGCCGGTCATCCCCGGCGCCCAGACCGCGATCGTGGTGGGGAAATCGGGAGAGGAGATCTGGACGGACAAGTACGGCCGCGTCAAGGTGAAATTCCATTGGGACCAGACGACCGAGACCGACGAGAACCGCTCGTGCTGGATCCGCGTCGCCCACGGCTGGGCGGGGAAGAGTTGGGGACAGATGTTCCTGCCGCGCGTCGGACAGGAAGTGGTCGTCAGTTTCCTCGACGGAGATCCCGACCGGCCGCTCGTGACCGGCTCCGTCTATAACGCCGAGCAGACCGTTCCTTATGCGCTGCCGGGCGAGATGACCAAGAGCACCATCAAGAGCAACGTCTCGAAGGGCGGCGGCGGCTTCAATGAGATCCGCTTCGAGGACAAGAAGGACTCCGAGGAGATCTTCATTCAGGCCGAAAAGAACTGCAACCGCGTCGTCAAGAACAATGACGATCTCAAAGTGGGCTTCGAGAAGAAGGACAAGGGAAACCAGACCATCGCCGTCTACAACGACCGCACGGTCACGCTGGAGAAGGGAAACGAGACACTGCAGGTGAAGGAAGGGAACCGCGACGTCAAGGTCGACAAGGGCAATGAGACCCATACCGTCGCCGGCACGCGCGACGTCACGGTGACGAAGGCGGAGTCGCACACGAACAAGGACAATTACGAGCAGAAGGTCACGAAGGATTACACGCTCAATGTCGACGGCAATCTGACCATCAACGTGAAGGGCACGGTGACGATCAAGTCGACCCAGGATATGACCCTGCAGTCGAGCATGGCCCTGACGGCGAAAGCGAAGACCGACCTGAAGACCGAGGGGATGACCGTCACGAACAAGGCGACCACGGACCTGAAGAACGAGGGCCTCAATGTGACGAACAAGGCCAGCGTCAACCTCAAGGGAGAGGGCGCGATGGTGAACATGAAAGCCTCGGGGATGCACACCGTCGAGGCCAGCGGGATTCTGACGGTGAAGGGATCGCTGGTGAAGATCAATTAGACGGGTGGGCGCTGGCCGGATCAATGACTCTTGCGGGCCACGACCAGGTGCACGTCATAGTGGACGGTGCTGCGGTCGTGCAGGCGCACGCGCCAGGGCACGGACGGTTCTTCCTTCTCGATGACGAACGCCTCCGACAGCAGCGCGCGCAGCACCGGTTCGGGGGCGCCCTGGCGCGGTCCGCGTTGGGAGTGTCCGCCCAGCCATTGTTCGACCGGCGTCGCGGTGGGCGCCCAGTCATAAGGTGTGCTGAGGATTGCCGTGCCGCCCGGCCGGAGGACGCGCGCGAGCTCGGCGACGGTGTCGCGCGGCGAGGCGGTGCAGTCGATGACGTTGATGCTCGCGGCGAGAGCGAACGTCGCGTCGGGGAACGGGAGCGCGGCGACGTCGCAGCACCAGAAGTCGACCAGCTCGCGCGACGGCACGTCGATGGCCTTGTCGCGGCGTTCGTAGACGAGACCGACGCGGCGGCGCACATGACGCAGGCGTCCTTCACGCAGCACGCGCGATGCGATCCGCAACATCGCGAAGTTGAGGTCGACGCCGACCGTCATCGCCCCGCTTTTCCGCGCGAGGTGAAACGTCGTGCCGCCGGTGGCGCAGCCGGTGTCGATGACCGGACCGTCCGCAGCGCCGCCGAACGCTCGATCGAGCACATGCTCCGCGGACCCGCCGCCGTAGTGATCGTCCGCGTACATGCCGGCGTGCTGGCGCTGCGTGTCGAACGCCGATCCCGATCCGAGGACGTCGCCGATCAGGCTCTCGATCTCGGGGGAGAGGTCGTCGCGCAGCAATACCTGCAACGGATTCGCCGCAAGCCAGGCCCGGATCGGCCCGACGATCACCGGGATGCCGTCGATGATCGGATATTCGCGCGAGCATGAAGCGCAGACCAGGATGCCTTCGATCACGTCGCCGTTCTCTTCGCGGATCGCGGAGGCGATCGCGAGCGCTTCGCGGCAGAGAGGACAGACCGGACGCAGCGCTTCGAAGTGCGACCGCCGCAACCGCTAGCCTCCGATCATCACCGTCGGGCAGCCGGGCGGCAGGATCTTCCCGGTCGGTCCCGGAATCGGCGCGACGCACGCGGTGTGCGCCGTCATGTCGTTCGCGCGCGCGGCGGGCATGTTGCCGATGAGCACCGTCGCCGATCCGAGAGCGATCATTCCCGGACCGCCCGGAACGCAGCCGGGCAGCAGACACGGCGTCGTCGTGTCGGTCAGGCGCGCCGCCGGCATGTTGCCGATGAGGACCGTGAACTCTCCCTTGATGATGGTCAGCGGGAGCGCGGGGTGCGCCGAGGGCGTGGGCACGGGGGCCGGGGGATGGATCGGCGCATGGCAATGCGGCGAATCCTGCAGGACCATGTCGCCGACGCGGGCCGCGGGAGGCATGTGCGGAGTATAGCTCTGCTATTCTCGCCTTCATGCCGGAGGGAGATCGGGAAGAGCGCATCGACCGCGACGAGGCGGGACGGGTCCGCCTCCGCTACACGCTCGCTGCAGAGAAGCTGGAAGGTGAGCTCGTGCAGTACGACGAGGAGGGCCATATCGAGGCCAGACTTCCATATGCCGGCGGAGTGCTCGACGGCGAGGCGCTCTTCTATGGCCGCGGGCAACTGCAATTGAGCATGCATTACCGCAATGGCGTCGAGGACGGGGAGCGAGTGCTGTACCACGAGAACGGCAAGCCGTCGATGAAGGCTCAATACAAGGCGGGAAAGCTCGAAGGGGAATCGACCTGGCTCCGTCCCGACGGGACGCTGTTGCGCGTCGCTCATTATGCGAACGGCGTATTGGACGGAGAATCGGCCGACTATGACGAGCGCGGAAAGGTGAGCGAGCGGGCCGCGTACCGGGCCGGCAAGCTTCACGGCGAAATGCTGCGTTATGCGCGCAATGGGAAGGTCGCCGAGAAACTCGTCTTCAAGGACGGCGTGCAGCAGAAATGACGAAGCACACCATGGTCACGCTTCAATTGCATCGCAAGGGCGTGATCCTCATCGGGATCGGCTGTCTCCTCTTGGCGGTGCTGCTCGTGGCGGGCGGATATTTCGCCGGGATTGCACGGGCCCGGCCGCGAGGCCCGGCGGCGCCCGCGCCGTCTGTGCAGAAGTCCGCGAGGCCCGCCGCCGCGAGCCGGGCGGCGGCGAGCCGGGAGGCGTTCAGCCTGAGAGTGGCCCTGGTGATGACCGAGGAGGAGGCGAGGGCCGAGGTCAAGCGCCTGTCGGTGAAACGACTCGCCGCGACGATCGTTCCGGTGGAAACGAACGAGTCGCTGGTCGTCTATGAGATCCATGTCGGACGCTATCCCGACCGCCGCACCGCCGTCGCCGCGGCGAAGTCGCTGAAAACCGACCATGCCCTCGAGGCCGCCGTCGTTCCCGCCGAACCGTGAGCGCCGCCATCCGTGGAGCGACAGGCTCTCAGCCTGTCGAAAAGCGGCGGGCTGAGAGCCCGCCGCTCCACAGATGACGGGTGTGTCATCCTAAGCCGCGCACATACCCCTCTGTCATCCTGAGCCGCGTAGACGGCGAAGGATCTTCCCCATCGCCCTACTTCTTACGCAGTTGCTCCGTGTAGTCCAGCGACGCCCAGGGAGAGGCCTTGAAGTACAGATCCAGTTGGTTGTTGTTATTGACCACGCCTCCAACAATGGCCTGGCCGATGTTGCCGGCGCCGTAGGTGGTCGGTGGGCCGCCAACGAGGTAATCGGACAAGTTCCAGAGCGCATCTGCTTGCCCTGCGCGATGAAGGTACGCCACGTTCTGTGCCGTTCCCGTCGGCCAATTGTCTTCGACCCACTCGTCGCTCGTAATCCGCGGCCAGAACTCGTTCACGCTGACCGGCGCGTCGATGTGCCAGACCGGCCCGCCGCGGATTGCAAACACCTTGCAACCGGACAGGTAGTAGGTGAAAAACAACGTATCCCGCTGTGCGCTCTCGATCGAGGAGGCCCGTAGCATCGGCATCTCGCCCTGTTTCCAGGGGAGCCACAGCACCTCGGCCGGTTCACCATCACCTTTAGGGTCCAGGTCGACCCTGACTCGATCGGCGCTGACCTGGTGAAGGTACACATCGAGAGTCCCTGAGGCTTTATCGTTCAGTTCGACGGCGAGCTCCAAGTCGAGGTTGCCCCCGCCGGTCATTGCTTGACGCACTTCGTCCTGGATGGGGGTTGGCATATGAATGTCCTCCCGTGTCTCTCTCGTGAAACGCCTGACACGTCGTTGTTGTGAGATTTGGTAGGATCGGCGAAGGCTCCATGAGACCCGCGGCACATCGGACGTTTCTCGCGAACGGGATCTTCGGCGGGACGCTGCTGGTCGATCTGATCTCGACGGTCAAATGGGCCGTGTATCCGTATCTCGTCCGATTCGCGCCGCGCCTGGCAATCGCGATTCACGAGCCGGAGGCGACCGGCGCATACTGGCGCGCCATCCGGGAAGGAATGCTGATCGTGGATGGCGGCGCCAATCGCGGCGGCTACACGATGCTCGCATCGAAGCGCGCCGGGCCCTCGGGACGCATCTATGCCTTCGAGCCCGAGCCCGAAAACTTCAAGCGACTCTCACGGCGGCTCTCCCGGCTGCACAATGTCGTGCCGGTGCAGCAAGCCCTCGGCAGGAGCTCCGGGGAGGCGAGGCTGAACCTGGACCGTTTTCACGCGCGTCACTCGCTGACGCGCGACGGCGGCGACGGGCGATCGGTCGCCGTATCCGTCATATCGCTCGACGATTTCGTTCGCGAACATTCCCTGCCCGGCCTCGACCTGGTCAAGCTCGATATCGAAGGAGCGGAGCTCGAGGCCATTGCGGGAATGGCGGACGTCCTCACCGCCGCGCGGCGGCCCGTCGTTCTATGCGAGCTGCACCCGCCGCTCACTCCGGAACAGTTCCGCGACGCGCTCGCCGTTCACGGCTATCACTCGGAGCTGCTCGACGCCCAATACACCGGCTCCGCGCACGACGTGCCGGTGCACCTGCTCGCCGTTCCTTCGAAGGGCGTCATGTTGTCTGGCGCCGGCCCGAATCCGTGAGTGAATCGCGTCGCCATTTCACGAATTCAAAGCATTTCCGATTCTTGAGAACCTTCACGATGTCGTCGACTTCGTCATAGTCGTATAACTTCACCGACGCCAGCGCCTGCTCCGCCCGCCTCATGACGAACGGCAGATCGCGCGCGTTCTTTACAAAGTAGATCGACTTCTTGTTCAACGCCACGGCGTAACCAGCCTCGAACAAGACGCTGGATACGATCTTTGCGGGATACACCATGATGAAATACTCGCTATGCGAGATCGCGTCGATATCTTCCTGCACGGCGGCGTCGTTGGGCTCGAATTCCGCCCTGGTGGCGATGTTGGCGCCGGCATAGTAGATGCTCTTCTTACCGCAGTCCTTCTGCAGGCAGGTTACGACGGTTTGGGCGAGTTTCCTGACCTGTTCATACTCCGTGTCATCGACGGCCGCCATTGGTGCCGATACAAATGCGTCGTATTTGAACACGGGCGCGGCCTGTTGGGGCGCCGCGGGAACTGAAACAGGGGATCTGAACTGATAGGCGACCACCACAACCAGAAGAAACGGAAGAGCGACCGTGGCTGTCAGCAGAATCGTGAAATCTCGACCCGTCGCGCGCGATGCCATAATACCTAGAATGACCTCCACGACCAGAAGCGCGAGGGTGAAGAAGCTCAGTGGTGTCTTGACGGCTTGAATGATTGCGAGCCGGTCACGATGAGAGCGGTCGTCATTCGCCATGGCGGAATCTCCTCTGTAGTAGGAGTGTCTCAGCCCCGGCGGTTCCCTACCCAGCCGGAACATCTCACGACGGCGGAAGTCAAGCGCCGGAGGACTGGGAGATTCCGGCCTGCCACACCCGCAACGCGTTTTGGAACTTGTCGACCATTGCTGCACGTACTGCCGGAGCTTGAAACGTATTCGCGGCAGCTGTAAGCAGGGCGCCCTTGATTTCATCGAACGTGAGGCCAAGTTGTTCCATTGCGACGGCCAGTTCGCCGGTCAGCGTGACGTTACAGATTGCCGGGTCATCCGTGTTGATGGTGACTTTGAGACCAAGCGCCAGCATCCTGGGAAGCGGGTGGTCGCCCAGGCGGCGGATTGCGCCGCTGAGCGCATTCGACGTGGGGCACACCTCGAAGGTGACGCCCCGGTCTCGGGCCAAGACGACGATGCCGGGATCTTCGATGGCGCGAATGCCGTGGCCGATCCGGACCGCCCCGAGCTCTTCAATCGCGTAGCGTACCGCTTCCGGACCAGCCCATTCTCCTGCATGGATCACGACGCCCAGACCTTCGCGCCGCGCCTCCCGGAATACGCCGGCGAACGGTTCGGCACGATAATGGGCTTCGTCACCAGCGAGGTCGATCCCTACGATCTCCTCCTTGTGATCGACTGCGATTCGCAGCACTTGCTCGGCGATCGCGAGTGACTCGTGCCGATTGATGCTGGCGATGAGCGCGATCTGCATGCCGGGGAGCTCTGAGCGTGTTTTCTTGACCTCCTCCACAACCCAACGAGTCACCTCGTGCAATGGGTAACCCCGTGCGGCGCTGAGCGCTGCCGGTGTGAAGCGCAACTCCAGGTACCGGATATTGTCCAGGTAAGCGTCTTCGATTGCCTCGCGTGTAAAGCGGCGGATCACGTCGGGAGAGACGTAAAACCGACGCAGGGTGGTGAATGTCCTCAGAAAAGCATCGCAA
>Ga0105242_10002644_pt1 | contig 14036 bp, 13 predicted proteins | sample KBSM24metaG_FD_81521 | JGI IMG/M metagenome (GOLD analysis project Ga0105242, IMG submission 81521) | Miscanthus rhizosphere microbial communities from Kellogg Biological Station, Michigan, USA - KBS M2-4 metaG | ecosystem: Host-associated > Plants > Roots > Rhizosphere > Soil | place...
CCGGCGGCGGGGCCGGTCAGAACGCGGATGGCGGCAGCGGTGGGGGCGGCCACGGCGGGCAGGGGGGTGGCGGTGAGGGGCATGGCGCCGGCCAGGGGGGCGGGCCGGGTGGACTGGTTGCGGGGCGGGGCCATGCCGGGCTTGAACACCAGAGTGTGCTCGTAGACATCGGCTTGATCCGCATCCTGCATGAAGCGGATCTTGTACTTGCCCATTTCGATGACGTCGCCGCTGCGCAGCACATGCCGCTGGACGGGCTCGCCGTTGACGTAGGTGCCGTTGGTGCTCTGCAGGTCCTCAATTTCCACCGGGCCGCCCGGCTCGGGCATGTGCAGCACGGCGTGCTCTCCGCTGATGGCCAGGTTGTCGATCACCACGTCGTTGTGGGGGCGGCGGCCGATGGTGGTGCGCTCCTTGGCGAGTTCGATCTCGTTCATCACGACGCCGTCGATGGCGATGATCATCTTGGGCATGGGGCGCTCCTCTCAAGGGCCGGTTCGTTGCGGCAGTCGTTGGCAGTCATGTCGTGCGTTGAATGAATGATGGGCGGGTGGACGTGGGCCAGGCCCGCGTTGAGTTGCGATGGGGTTCGCCATGAGCGACTGAGCGCGCCGGCATGTTGTCGGGTCTCGTCGGTCTCCTACGCGGGAGCGCCGTCGCTGCCGCCCGGCGGTGACGGACTCAGGAGCCGGGACATCAGGCTCCGCAGGCGGCCGCTCTGCACCCCGCCGCCGCCGGCAGGCGACGGGCCTTGCACGGCCACCAGCACCACGCTGATATTGTCACGGCCGCCCATCAGGTTGGCCAGTTCCACCAGACGGGTGGCCATGTCGGGCAGCGCCAGCGGCATGGACATCAACCCGGCCAGGGCGCGGTCGTCCGCCATGTCGGTGAGGCCATCGGAGCACAGCAGGAACAGGTCGCCCGCCTGCACGGGAAATTCGTTGACCTCGATCTGCACGGCGGCGTCCACGCCCAGTGCCCGGGTGACGAGATTGCGGTAGCCGGACACCGCGGCCTGTTCCTGCGTGAGCAGACCGGCATCGATCTGCTCCTGCAGCCACGAATGGTCGCGCGTGAGCTGATGCAGCACGCCGCCGCGCCAGCGATAGCAGCGCGAGTCGCCGACATGGCCCAGGACGAGACGCTCGTTCTGGAACACGCCCGCCACCAGGGTGGTGCCCATGCCCGAATACTCCGGGTGCGAGAGCGAGGCGCTCAGGATGGCGTAGTTGGCATTGGCGACGCTGCGCTCCAGCGCGCGGCCCACGCTGTCGCCGGGCTCCGGCGCACGGCCCAGCCAATCGGCCATGTCGGCGGCGATGGACTGGACCGCCATGCCGCTGGCGACTTCGCCCGCGTTGTAGCCCCCCATGCCATCGGCCAGCACAGCGATGCGGGCGTTCTCCATCACCAGGACGGCATCCTCGTTGTTGCCGCGCACGCGGCCGCAGTCCGAGAGCGCACAGAACTCGTAGGTCAGCGGGGCAGCCAGGGCGGGCTTCATGGGAGGGAATGGCGCTCGGGCAGCGCCGACGCGGCTGGCCGCTGCGCGCATGGCCGTGCGGCCTGCCGGCCAAGGCCGTGCGAAGCCGTTCTGCCGTGCGGAGTGTGCCGGAATGGTCGCGCCGCAGAAGGGGTGAGGGTCGCCGCCATGTGATGCTCTGGAGTCTCCTGCGCATCATAGACGAGGGGCCCACAGACCAGCAGTGCCCCTCGCAGCCGATGCCAAGGCACCTTGGCAGGCCTAGCGGAAGACGCAACGCGAAGGTGCTGCGCCGCCCTCCCAGGCATCGCAGCCACGGGGGCCTTCGGCCCTCTTCTGCACTTCTTCAGGCGGCCGCAGCGCTGCGGCGCTGGGTGCGCACCTGCACCCACTTCCCGGCCCCCACCACCAGCAGGGCGCCGAGTGCGGCCGCCACGTAGTGCAGCCACGGGTGGGCGATGACGTAGCCGTGCAGCGCCACGTCGCTCACGATGGTCTCGCCGCCCACCCAGCCGATGAGGCCGGCGCCCAGCAGGACGATGATGGGGAAGCGCTCCATCAGCTTGATCATCAGCGTGCTGCCGAAGATCACCAGCGGAATGCTGATGGCCAGGCCCAGGATGAGCAGCACCATGTTGCCGTGGGCGGCCGCCGCCACGGCGATCACGTTGTCCAGGCTCATCACCAGGTCGGCGATGAGGATGGTACGCACGGCAGCCATCAATCCGCCGCTGGCCTTGGATTCGCCTTCGTCTTCGTCGCCATCGGTGAGCAGCTGGAAGCCGATCCAGAGCAGCAGGCAACCGCCTATGACCTGCAGGAAGGACAGCTCCAGCAGCTTGGCCGCAACCACGGTCAGCGCGATGCGCAGGAACACGGCAGCGCCCGAACCCCAGGCGATGGCCTTCTTCTGCTGGTGGGGCGGCAGCGAGCGGGCCGCCAGCGCGATGACGACGGCGTTGTCGCCCGAGAGGATGATGTTGATCCAGACGATCTTGACCAGACCGATCCAGAAGTCGGCGGATTGCAGGAATTCCATGGCGTGTACTCCGGTGTTATGAATGCAAGAAGCGCCCGAAACTCGCGTTTCGGGCGCTTCCGTTCTTTTTGGAGCGCCGAGTTTATCGGCGGCCAACCACCGGAGCGTGCGTAGTTTTGCTTATCGCCGCACCGGAAGCCGAATCACTTCAGCTGGGCCTTGAGCAGCTTGCCCAGTTCGGACGGGTTGCGCGTCACGACGAAGCCGCACTCTTCCATGATGGCGAGCTTGGCATCGGCCGTGTCGGCGCCGCCGGAGATCAGCGCGCCGGCGTGGCCCATGCGCTTGCCGGGAGGGGCGGTGACGCCAGCGATGAAGCCGACGATGGGCTTCTTCATGTTGGCCTTGCACCATTGGGCGGCTTCGGCTTCGTCCGGACCGCCGATTTCACCGATCATGATGACGGCGTCGGTGTCGGGATCGTCGTTGAAGGCCTTCATGACGTCGATGTGCTTGAGGCCGTTGATGGGGTCTCCACCGATGCCCACGGCGCTCGACTGGCCCAGGCCGACTTCGGTCAGCATGGCCACGGCTTCATAGGTCAGCGTGCCGGAGCGCGAGACCACGCCGATGCGGCCCTTGCGGTGGATGTGGCCGGGCATGATGCCGATCTTGATCTCGTCGGGCGTGATCAGGCCGGGGCAGTTGGGGCCCAGCAGCAGCGTCTTCTTGCCGCCGGCGGCTTCCTTGGCCTTCATCTTGTTGCGCACTTCGAGCATGTCGCGGACCGGAATGCCTTCGGTGATGCAGATGGCCATGTCCAGGTCGGCTTCCACGGCTTCCCAGATGGCGGCAGCGGCGCCTGCGGGCGGCACGTAGATCACCGACACGGTGGCGCCGGTCTGCGATGCGGCTTCCTTGACGGAGGCGTAGATCGGGATGTTGAAGATCGACTCGCCGGCCTTCTTGGGGTTCACGCCCGCGACGAAGCAGTTCTTGCCGTTCGCGTATTCCTGGCACTTTTCGGTGTGGAACTGGCCCGTCTTGCCCGTGATGCCTTGGGTGATGACCTTGGTGTCTTTGTTGATGTAGATCGACATGAGTGTTCTCCGGGCTTACTTGACGGCAGCAACGATCTTCGTCGCGGCTTCGGCCATGGTGTCTGCAGCGATGATGGGCAGGCCGGATTCGGCCAGCATCTTCTTGCCCAGCTCTTCGTTCGTGCCCTTCATGCGCACGACCAGCGGCACGTTCAGGTTCACGGCCTTGCAGGCGGTGATGACGCCGGTGGCGATGGTGTCGCACTTCATGATGCCGCCGAAGATGTTGACCAGGATGCCCTCGACCTTGGGGTTCTTGAGCATGATCTTGAAGGCTTCGGTGACCTTCTCGGGGGTGGCGCCGCCGCCCACGTCCAGGAAGTTGGCCGGCTCGCCGCCGAACAGCTTGATGGTGTCCATGGTGGCCATGGCCAGGCCAGCGCCGTTCACCAGGCAGCCGATGTTGCCGTCCAGGCTGATGTAGGCCAGGTCGAACTTGGAGGCTTCCACTTCGGCCGGATCCTCTTCGTCCAGGTCGCGGTAGGCCACGATCTCGGGATGGCGGAACAGGGCGTTGGCGTCGAAGTTGAACTTCGCGTCCAGGGCCATCAGGTCACCCTTGGAGTCGCAGTTCAGCGGATTGATTTCCACCAGCGACGCGTCGGTTTCCATGTAGCACTTGTAGATCTTGGCGAAGATGTCCAGCGCCTGGTCCACGGACTTGCCGGTGAGGCCAATGGCTTCGGCAACCTTCTTGCCCTGCTCGGGCGTGATGCCGGTGAGCGGGTCGATCATCTCGGTGACGATCTTCTCGGGCGTGGAGTGGGCCACTTCCTCGATGTCCATGCCGCCTTCGCTCGAAGCGATCAGGGCGACCTTCTGCGTGGCGCGGTCGGTGACCAGCGAGACGTAGAGTTCGTTCTTGATGTCGGCGCCGTCTTCGATGTAGAGGCGGCGGACCTTCTGGCCTTCGGGGCCGGTCTGGTGGGTCTTGAGCTGCATGCCCAGGATCTCGCCAGCGAGCTTCTTGACGTCGTCGATGCTCTTGGCCACCTTCACGCCGCCACCCTTGCCACGGCCACCGGCGTGGATCTGGGCCTTGACCACCCACACGGGGCCGCCGAGCTTCTGGGCGGCTTCCACGGCTTCCTGCACCGTGAAAGCAGGAATGCCGCGCGGAACGGGCACACCAAAATTGCGCAAGATTTCCTTGCCTTGGTATTCGTGAATCTTCATGAGGTCTCTCTCAGGAAAGGATGGTGTTTACCCGTTTGCCATGATGTTGGAATGTCTCTGGCCGCGGGCTTGGGACATGGCAACCGGCGACTGTATCATGCTGCGGCGCACCATCCATGTGGATACAACTTACGTCCCCACCGCGGCCCCCGCCGCACTTTTTCGCAGGAGTCCTCCCCCATGTCTAAAGTGTTCATCGACGGCGAAGCCGGCACCACCGGGCTGGAGATCCGCGAACGCCTGCAGGCCATGCCGCAGGTCGAGCTGGTGAGCATCGCGCCCGAGCTGCGCAAGGATGCCGCCGCCAAGCGCGCGCTGATCGCCGGCGTGGACCTGGTCGTGCTGTGCCTGCACGACGACGCCGCGCGCGAAACCGTCGCGCTGGTGGACGCGATCACCGCCGAGACCGGCCGCACCATCCGCATCATCGACGCCTCCACCGCGCACCGCACGGCGGACGGCTGGGTCTACGGCTTTCCCGAACTCTCGGCCGATCAGGCCCAGGCCGTGAAGAGCGCGCTGCGCGTGTCCAACCCCGGCTGCTACGCCACCGGCGCCATCGCGCTGCTGCGCCCGCTGGTCGATGCCGGCCTGCTGCCCGCCGACTACCCGGTGGCGCTGCCCTCGGTCAGCGGCTATTCGGGCGGCGGCCGCCCGATGATCGAGGCCTACGAAAAGGGCGAAGCCGCGCCTTTCGAGCTCTACGCCCTGGGCCTGTCGCACAAGCACCTGCCCGAGATCATGAAATACACCGGCCTCGCGCGCCGGCCGATCTTCACGCCCTCGGTAGGCAACTTCCGCCAGGGCATGCTGGTCCAGCTGCCGCTGCACCTGGACCTGCTGCCCGGCACGCCCCAGGTGGCCGACCTGCACGACGCGCTGGCCGCCCACTACGCGCGCAGCAACACGCCCGACCAGTGGGTGCGCGTGCTGCCCCGCACCGAAGACGGCAAGCTCGAACCCACCGCCGTCAACAACACCAACCAGCTGGAGCTGCGCGTGTTCGGCAACGACGAGCACCGCCATGCCGTGGCCGTGGCACGCCTGGACAACCTGGGCAAGGGCGCCAGCGGCGCCGCGGTGCAGAACCTCAAGCTGATGCTGGGCCTGTAACGGCCCATCGCTGGCCGAGGCCTCAGCCCCGGCCCATGCGCTGGAACAGGCCGCCCGGCAGCCGGGCGACCTGGCCATCGAGCTCCAGTTCCAGCAGCGCGACCTGCAGCCCGGCGGTGTCGCGCCCCGTGCGCGCCTGCAAGGCATCGAAGCTCACCGGATCGAAGCCCAGGGCATCCAGCAGATCGGCATACGGGCCGTCGGCGGCCCCCTGGCCATCCTGCGATCCCGGTGCGGCCTCGTTGTCGCCCTCCGCCACCGGCTCCACGCCCGTCCCAGCGCGGCGGCGCGGCGCTTCGCCGGCGATGGGCACACGCAACTCCTCCAGCACGTCCTGCGCCGACTCCACCAGCTTGGCGCCCTGGCGGATCAGCGCATGGCAGCCGCGCGACTGCGGCGCGTGGATGGAGCCGGGAATGGCGAACACCTCGCGCCCCTGCTCGGCCGCCAGGCGGGCCGTGATGAGCGAGCCCGAGGCCAGCGCCGCCTCGACCACCAGCGTGCCCTGCGACAGGCCCGAGATGATGCGGTTGCGCTTGGGGAAGTTGGGCGCCAGCGGCGGCGTGCCCAGCGGGTATTCGCTCACGATCAGGCCATGCTGGGCGATGCGGCGGGCAAGGTCCAGGTTGCGGCGCGGATAGACGCGGTCCAGCCCGGTGCCCACGATGGCGATGGTGGCGGGCACGGACGGATCGCCGGGGTCGTCCAGCGCGCCTTCGTGCGCGGCGGCATCCACGCCCAGCGCCAGCCCCGAAACGATGCCCAGCCCCGCGCCGCGCAGGGCGCGGGCGAACTGCTGGGCGTTGTCCGTCCCCTGGGCCGTGGGGTTGCGGCTGCCCACGATGGCCAGGCAGCGGGACGAGGGAAAGGGGTCGAACTCCCCGGTGACGAAGCGCGGCGCGCCCATCACGTAGAGCAGCAGGGGCGGGTCTTCGGTTTCCAGCAGGCTGCGCGGGTAGCGCGCATCGCCCAGGGTGACGAGGCCCCGGGCCGGGCCGCCGGCCTCGGCGCCGGGCAGGGCCAGCCACTGGCGCACGGCCTCGATCCGGGCGGCCAGCGCCTCGGGCGCGCTGACGAGGGCGCGGGCCTGCGCGGCGGTGGCGCCGCAGGCCTGCAACGCGGCCTCGGTCTGGCCGAAGATGGCCTGCGGCAGGCCGAAGGCGGCCAGCAGGCGGCGGGCGGTGGTGTTGCCCACGCCCTCGGTGAGCGTGAGCCGCAGCCAGGCGGTCAGTTCTTCGGAATCCATAGGCACGACGACGAAGGCCGCGACGGCGCCGGACGGGCCGCGCTTACTGGGGGTTCACGAGGCGGTCGCCCACGCGCACGCCCTGCTGCACGCGCAGCAGCAGCGCGTAGGACACCCGGTCGAAGGTGCGGAACACCATGGCGGTGCCGTTGGCCTCGCTGGGCAGCTGCAGGGAGATGCGCTCGCCGCCGGTCTTGTCGGTGATGCGGGCGCCCTGGGTGAGCACGGTGAGCACGTAGCCGGCCTCCATGCCGTCGCGCGTGCCCTTGTTGATCGCGATCACCTGGTTCTGCGCGGCGAAGGCGAGGGCGCTGCTGCCGTAGAGCGACACCACGCGGGCATCGACCGGCATCTGCGGCTCGCGCGGGGTGTAGCTGGTCAGCACGCGTTCGGGCGCGGGCAGCAGGCGGTCGCCGGCGCGGATCTCTTCCTTGGCCGAGCGCAGGTCCACCGTGGCGGGCACGATCGCCTCGGTGGTGCCGCCCTTGCCGTCGGGCGAGGATTCGACCGACTGGCTGCGCACCAGCTCGGCCAGGCCGACGTACTGCGCCTCGTAGCCCAGGATCTCGCCGGTGACCGGGTCCTTCATGGGGGTGGCGCTGCGGAACACGCGGTATTCGCGCGGCGACTGGGGCGTGATCGTGAGCGGACTGCCCTCGGGGCCCATGGCGTAGGCGCGGTCGCCGCTGGCCATGAGCACGCGCGCCTGGGTGGTGGCGACGATGCGCGGCGCCTGCGAGAAGGTGAGCTCATCGACCACCAGCGGCTCGACGAGGAAGGGCTCGATCAGGTGCGGAGGCAGCGTCGGCAGGGCGCTGGCGGCCAGGCTCTCGGAGCGGGTGCGCGGCGACAGGCGCACGGTGTCCGTCGGATCGCCGGAACGGCTGGTGCGCAGGCGGGCGTAGCCGTCGACCTTCTCCAGATAGAGAGTCTGGCCGGGGTAGATCAGGTGCGGGTTGGGGATGGCCTGCAGGTTCATGCCCCAGAGTTCGGGCCAGCGCCAGGGGCGCTGCAGGTACATGCCCGAGATGCCCCAGAGCGTGTCGCCGCGCTTGACCACGTAGGTGTCGGGCGCGGTGGGGGAAAGCTCGGAAAGGGGAACGCCCCGCGTAGCGACCTGCTGGGCCGTGGCGCGCTGCGCGCCGGTGACGGGGTAGCGGCCGGCGGCGGTCTGCGCTGCGGCGGGAAGGACGGCCAGGCATCCGCTCAGGAAAGCCAGCGTGCCCAGCACGTTGCGGCGCGCGCGGATGGATGCCCTCATGTCGTTCCTTGTGTAATGCATTGGAAAGGGAAGAACCGCAGGAAACGATCGCCGTTGCCATCGCTGCCGCCCGGAAATCCCAGGCCCCTGCATTCTGCTTTTTGTAACGAATGACACAGCTGCCGAGACGTTCAAAACCGTTTGTGATTCTCTGCGCAAGCCCTTTCAGGGGCAATGATTATTGACAGCGCGCCCCGGACACCCGGGGAAAGTGGCGAAAATAGCGACATATTCCCCCCGCGCCATGGCCATTCTTTCCATTCTCCGCTACCCCGATCCGCGCCTGCACAAGGTCGCCCAGCCCGTCCAGCAGGTGGACGACCGCGTGCGCGCCCTGCTGGACGACATGCTCGCCACCATGTACGACGCCCATGGCATCGGCCTGGCCGCCACGCAGGTGGATGTGCATGAGCGCATCGTCGTCATCGACGTCTCCGAAGAACGCGACACGCCCCTGGTGCTGATCAACCCCGACATCGTCTGGGCCAGCGCCGAGCGCGTGACGGGCGAGGAGGGCTGCCTCTCGGTGCCCGGCATCTATGACGGCGTCGAGCGCGCCGCCGCCGTGCACGTGCGTGCGCTGGACCGCGACGGCCAGGCCCGCACGATCGAGGCCGAAGGCATGCTGGCCGTGTGCATCCAGCACGAAATGGATCACCTGCTGGGCAAGGTGTTCGTCGAATACCTCTCGCCGCTCAAGCGCAACCGCATCAAGACCAAGCTGGTCAAGCAGCAGCGCGAGGAACGCGCATGACCCAGCGCGGCGGCAGCTGCGAAAGCCGCATGGCCGCCGGCCTGCCGGTGTTCGCCCTGCTCCGCGCCCGGCCCTTCGCCCGGTGGCTGCCCCTGGCGGCCGCGCTGCTGCTGCTGGCCGCCTGCGCCGCAGCGCCCACGCAGATCGCGCCCGGCACGCCCCGCGCCGCCGTGGCCGCCCAGCTGGGCACGCCCTATTCCGTCTCGCCGCTGCCCGGCGGCGGCGAGAGCTGGCTCTACACCACCTACCCGATGGGCTTCTATGCCTATCACGTCGATCTGGACGCGGCCGGGCGCGTGGCCCGCACCGAGCAGGTGCTGACCTTCGAGCGCTTCGCCGCCATTCCCGTCGACCGCTTTACCGCCGCCGACGTGCGAGCCACCTTCGGCCCGCCCTTCGTGATCGAACGCGTGTCCAGCTTCGATGGCGACGTGTGGACCTACCGCTTCATCGCCGACATCAATCTGCGCCGGCTGGCCCATGTGCATATCGACCCGGCCGGCGTGGTGCGCCGCGTGATGTTCACCGACGAGCCGATGTCCGACGACCGCCGCGCGTTCTGACTCCCCGGGCCGGGGCCATCCCCCCGGCCACTCCTGGCGCCCTGGGGCGCATTGCAGAATCTCCACCATGAAGATCGTTTTCGCCGGCACGCCGGATTTCGCCCGTGTGGCCCTCGAACGCCTGCTCGCCGCCGGCTTCACCGTACCTCTGGTGCTGACCCAGCCCGACCGCCCCGCCGGCCGCGGCATGAAGCTGCAGGCCTCGCCCGTCAAGCAATGCGCGCTGGAACACGGCATCGCCGTCGCCCAGCCGCGCAGCCTGCGCCTGGACGGCAAGTACCCCGATGAGGCCGCCGCCGCGCGCGAGGCGCTGCTGGCCGCGGGCGCCGATGCGATGGTGGTGGCCGCCTACGGGCTGATCCTGCCGCAGTGGGTGCTGGACCTGATGAGCGCCGCACGGCCGCCCGAAGGCGCGAAGGCCCCCCAGGGGGGCAGCGAACCACGCACCGCGGGGAGCGTGGGGGCCCACGGCCTGGGCTGCCTCAACATCCACGCCAGCCTGCTGCCGCGCTGGCGCGGCGCCGCGCCCATCCACCGCGCCATCGAGGCGGGCGACGCCGAGACGGGCGTGACCATCATGCAGATGGACGCCGGCCTGGACACGGGCGACATGCTGCTGACCGAGCGCCTGCCCATCGCCGCGCAGGACACCACCGCCACCCTGCACGACCGGCTCGCCGCACTGGGCGGGCGCATGATCGTCGAGGCGCTGGAGCTGGCGGCCTGCGGCGGCCTGCGCCCCGAGCCGCAGCCGGCCGAGGGCGTGACCTACGCGCACAAGATCGAGAAGGCCGAGAGCGCCATCGACTGGACGCTGCCGGCCGAGGCCATCGGCCGCCGCATCCGCGCCTTCGACCCCTTCCCCGGCGCCAGCACCCCGGCCCAGGGCGAGGTGGTCAAGCTGTGGAGCTGCGAAATCGATAGCACGCAGCCCCCACTGGATGCGCGCCCGGGGCAGATTCTTGCCATCGACCCGGCCGGCATCGCCGTGGCCTGCGGCCAGGGCGCGCTGCGCCTGACGGTGCTGCAGCGCGCGGGCGGCAAGCGCCTGCCGGCGGCCGACTTCCTGCGCGGCTTCCCGCTCGCGCCGGGCCAGATGCTGGGCGCCGCAGCGGAAGCGGCCGCCGCCTCGCCGGAGCGCGCATGAGCCGCCTGCAGGCGCTGCGTGCCACCGTGCGCGACCCGGCTTTCCGCACGGGCGTGACGGACATGATGGCGACCTGCGTGGGCATCGCCGCCTGGGGCCTGGTGACCGGCGTCGCCATGGTCAAGACGGGCATGTCCGCGCCCATGGCCATCTTCATGTCGCTCGTCGTCTATGCCGGCAGCGCCCAGCTGGCCGTGCTGCCGCTGATGGCGGTAGGCGCGCCGCTCTGGGTGGTGTGGCTCACGGCCATGTGCGTGAACCTGCGCTTCGTCATCTTCAGCAGCATGTGGCGCAGCTACTTCCAGCCGCTGCCGCGCCGCCACCGGCTGGCGCTGGGCTATTTCAGCGGCGACGTGATCTTCGTGGCCTTCATGAAGCGCTTTCCCCGGCCCGAGCCGCAGCCCGAGCAGGTGCCCTACTTCTGGGGCGCGGCGACGATCAACTGGTTCTCGTGGCAGGTGCCGGCCATCGCGGGCATCCTGCTGGCCAACGCGGTGCCGCTGTCCTGGGGCCTGGGCTTCGCAGGCGTGCTGGCGCTGATGGGCGTGCTGCTGTCCATGCTGTTCGACCGCGCCACCTGGCTGGCCACGCTGGTCGCCGCCACGGCGGCCATCGCCGCGTTCGCGCTGCCGCTGAAACTCAACATCCTGGTGGCGATCGCCGCCGCCGTCACGGCCGGCCTGCTGATCGAGGCGGCCGACCACCACCTGCGCCGCAAGCCCAAGGTGCTGCTGGTGCCGGCGGACGAGCCCCTGCCGCCCGCGGATCGCCGGCAGGTGCAGGACGGCGACGTGCCGCTGCGCGAGGAGCGCCACCCATGAGCGCGATCGGCCAATGGTTCGCGGGCTGGAACTGGTCCTGGGTGGAGCCCACCATCGCCATCCTGGGCCTGGCGGCGATCACCGTGGTGTCGCGCGCCTTCTTCATGCTCCCCGAGCGCGAGCTGCCCCTGCCCGACTGGCTCAAGCGCGGCCTGAAATACGCGCCGCTGGCGGCCCTCACCGCTGTGATCGCGCCCGAGCTGCTGATGACGCAGGGCGAGCTGATCCACACCCTGCGCGATGCGCGCCTGCCGGCCGTGCTGTGCGCGGCAGGCTACTACTTCTGGCGGCGCGGCATCCTGGGCACCATCGTGGCGGGCATGCTGGTCTATCTGCCGCTGCACATCGGCTGGGGCTGGTAGGCGCGGGCCAGGGCCGGCTGCGCCCATCGGTTACCAAGCGGTTACCAAAGCGCTGCCGGGGCCGCGCACGGCCCTAAAATGCGGCGCAACCTCAACCCAGCCGACTCCATGCACATCCTTCGCTTCTCCGATCTCTGCGCCCAGGGCCAGGCCCGCGGCCAACGCGTTTTCATCCGTGCCGACCTGAACGTGCCGCAGGACGACGGCGGCCGCATCACCGAAGACACGCGCATCCGCGCCTCCGTGCCCTGCATCCGGATGGCGCTGGACGCCGGCGCCGCCGTGATGGTCACCAGCCACCTGGGCCGCCCGACCGAAGGCACGCTGACGCCGGCCGATTCGCTGGCGCCCGTCGCCCGGCGCCTGGGCGAGCTGCTGGGCCACCCTTACAAGAATGGGGTGCCCCTGGTGGCCGACTGGGTGGACGGCGTGCAGGTGCAGCCCGGCCAGGTGGTCATGCTGGAGAACTGCCGCGTGAACCCCGGCGAGAAGAAGAACAAGCCCGAGCTGGCGCAGAAGCTGGCCCAGCTGTGCGACATCTACGTCAACGACGCCTTCGGCACCGCGCACCGCGCCGAGGGCACGACCTACGGCATCGCCGAATACGCCAAGGTGGCGTGCGCCGGCCCGCTGCTGTCGGCCGAGATCGACGCCATCACCCAGGCCCTGGCAGCGCCCAAGCGGCCGCTGGTCGCCATCGTGGCAGGCAGCAAGGTGAGCACCAAGCTGACCATCCTGCAAAGCCTGGCCAAAAACGTCGATGGCCTGATCGTGGGAGGCGGCATCGCCAACACCTTCATGCTGGCCGCGGGCCTTTCGATCGGCAAGAGCCTGGCCGAGCCCGACCTGGTGGGCGAGGCCACCGCCGTGATCGAAGCCATGAAGGCGCGCGGCGCCGAGGTGCCGATCCCCACCGACGTGGTGGTCGCCAAGACCTTCTCCGCCGATGCGCCCGCCACCGTCAAGGCCGCCACCGACGTGGCCGATGACGACCTGATCCTGGACATCGGCCCCGAGACCGCGAAGAAGCTCGCCGCCCAGCTCAAGGCCGCCGGCACCATCGTCTGGAACGGCCCGGTGGGCGTGTTCGAGTTCGCCGCGTTCGAGAACGGCACCAAGGCCATCGCCCAGGCGATCGCCGAATCGCCGGCCTTCAGCATCGCCGGCGGCGGCGACACGCTGGCCGCCATCGCCAAGTACGGCATCGAGAAGGACGTGGGCTACATCTCCACCGGCGGCGGCGCCTTCCTGGAAGTGCTGGAAGGCAAGACCCTGCCGGCCTTCGAGATCCTGCAAAAGCGCGCCAACGGCTGATCCCGCAGGGTTCGATGCCTGTGGGGCCCCCAGCGCTTGTCCCGCAAGCGCTGGCAGCTATCAAAAGATGAGCCCGCTGGCACCCTGCCAGCGGGCTTTTTCACATCGGCGCGACCGGCCGTGCGGCCCGCGCCTGCGCGCTCATGCCAGGGCGACGGCCGGGTTGAGCGTGTAGAGGCCGGTCAGGCGGGCCTGGGCCAGCACGGGCGCCTTCTCCAGCGCGGCGCGCACGTTGGCGCCGGTGAGCGGCCCCTCGACCTGCAGCGTGGGCGTGCCCAGCGCATACACGGTGAAGACGTAGTGGTGGACGATGGCATCGTTCCAGGGCGGGCAGGGGCCGTCGTAGCCGTAGTAGTCGCCGTGCATGTCCGCATCGCCGGCGAACCAGCCGGTGTAGTCGTTGATACCGTGGCGCAGGCCCTCGGGCGCGGCGGGGCCGGGTTTGCCGCGCGGCGTGACGGCGCTGGAATGGGCGCCCGCGGCGATCTCGGTGCGGTCGGCGGGAATGTCGAGCAGCAGCCAGTGGAAGAAATCCACGCGCGGCAGGGTGGCCGGCACGGTGCGGCCTTCCTGGTTCACGTCGTCGCCCCGGCTGGGCACGTCCGGGTCGTGGCAGACGATGGCGAACGACTGCGTGCCGGCGGGCGCGCCGCTCCAGGCCAGATGCGGATTGCGGTTGGCGGACAGCGCGACGTGCGCGGCCGCATCCGGCAC
>Ga0105242_10002645_pt1 | contig 14035 bp, 13 predicted proteins | sample KBSM24metaG_FD_81521 | JGI IMG/M metagenome (GOLD analysis project Ga0105242, IMG submission 81521) | Miscanthus rhizosphere microbial communities from Kellogg Biological Station, Michigan, USA - KBS M2-4 metaG | ecosystem: Host-associated > Plants > Roots > Rhizosphere > Soil | place...
CAATTTTCGGTTCTTTTTTGGGGGGTAATATCAACATGCGTATATTACCCCCCAAAAAAGAACCGAAAATTTGCTCAAAAAGTCTGGAAAATCGACAGAACCGAAGTTACGCAAGAGGTCTAAAGAACCCGAAAGTCGACAGAACCTCATTGTGTAGACACTAGAAAATCCTTCAAGATTTTTTGAGATAGAGCACTAGTTTCAAGATTGTTTTAACACGGTCAGCCTTGCAAATCGATCAAATTAAATTTTAATAAACACATAACAAATAATATTTTTCATTGATTTAATCTTATTTATACTTTATAATAGTTGATACAAAAAGAGGAAATTTAAATATGTCATTAATTGTTCCGTTAAATTCCACTTCCAACCAATCTGTGAGCCATTTTGTAACGAACCCGCTATTTACTTGCCCGAGCGATTGCTTCGATTCCTTGCAGTGTTTCTTGGCTCAAGATCCTGCGGGTCAGGTTTCCAAGCCAGACAGCCGGTCTCTTTTCTCAGAGGTGGACAATTGTGCGCCTATGCCGATTATGCAATCGGTTGAGGCTGCGGCTCTCCCTTCTTTTCAATCACTTGGCCGACAAAAAACCCCATTGACTCCAACCGAATTCTTAGACCAGCTTTCCAAGCAGCGAGACGATGATGGACTCATTAGATTGATTCGAAATAATAACAATATCCATATTCCTAATAAGGTAAAAATTTCGATCATTTTAGGTAAATTTTCACAACACCGCATAAGCAACCAAGCTGTTCAGGATTTAATTAAAAATCTGAGGCCAAAAATTAGTTTTAATTATTTTGTTCAATTGATTGAAAAATACGGTTTTACTGAAGATTTTTTAACACATCTTCATAAAGCAGGAGTCCCAAGCAAGTTGTTTAACACACCTGATCAAAAAGGCCGCACCGTATTGCAGAAGCTTGCTGGCAGAGGCTATATGGAGTTGGTCAATCAGATTGCAAAAGACATCCCTAAGGATCGAATTGTAATGATGAGCGATGTGTCGTTCAAAGAGGAAATGGGAGATTGTTTTGTCCAGAGCAGAGAGGTGGACCTATCGCGATTTGATCCGACCAAAACCATGATCGCACAAAATGGATGCCGGGCGGTCATTATGACTCATGAAGGCGAAGTCCATTCCTATCCTGGCCAAGACGCTTTCAAGCTAGCTCAGCAATTGGCGCAGGGAATGAGCCTGGAATCATTTACTATCTATCATAATCGCGAACACGCCAGCATCGCTTTTAGCGATGCTCATTTTGGCTTCTACCCACAAGTGGCATTTGAAGACATACCGACACAGGAGGTAGGTGGCAGAAGTTCAGTGGCGTCATCCGGTCAATCCAGTATCATGAGCGGTTCGGCTCTTGCAATACAACCAAGTTCCAGCTCATTGCCCAATTCTTATATAAGTAAAATTGCTGGAGGAGCTTTTTTAAACATCCGAAACAAGAATATACCTATTGCTTCCGTGCCGTGCGAGGTATTCGATGACTGGAAGGAAAAGGATGTTTCTGAAAATGGGAACGACCTTACGCTGAGAGTCTATGCGCCTAAAGATATGGTGAAAGCCATTCGACGGTATGCAAAAAAAATTCAGACTGCTTGCAAAGCAGGAACAGCGAGCGCGGCTTATCATGCCCTCAAGAACAACTGTATTGATTTCGTTCGGCAAGCTGTCCAAGCATCCGGAACAAAGGCTGATTTTTGCAATTCGTTTCATACGATGCAGTATTTGCGACGGCCTGGGAATGCGAATTTCTTAACCATGCTCCGTTCTAACAAACCGATGATTCATACGAATTCCTCGTGTGTTCATTCCACGAGCATTCCTGAGATCGTGGATCGAGTTTCTCGCAATGCCGTGGTTGGAGGGCTTATGATCATTCCTGGAGTCCCTTATTTCTATTTGGTCGATTGGGCCATTCCAAAAACCAAAGCCGCTATCGTTTTGGCCGGGTCTCGCATAATGCAGGCCGCTTCTTCGATTCCCGGAATTTTGCAGAAAAGAAGGAACTCAAAAAAATAAACTTTACAGTTGTTAGCGATTCTGTTTCATATAAGAGGGTATTTATGAAAAGAGCCCCCTCGTTTTAGCTATGTTTGTAAAGAAACCGTACACAGAAAGCCGAGACAAGAACTACGAGGAGCTTCTCGATCAGCTCAAATCTCTGCTGCATGGAGAAAAAAACCAAACTGCCAACCTGGCAAATGCTGCGTCCCTGCTCAATCAGTTTTTGCCAAATATCAATTGGGTAGTTTCTACTTACTTATCGATTTTGTGTAGACGATGTTACGCAATTTGAAGGCCATATCGCCTGCGATGCTGCATCTCGGTCTGAATTAGTAATTCCCTTGATCCAAAAAGGCCGCCTTCTAGGAGTTCTAGATATCGACAGTCCTATGATTGGAAGGTTTGATGAGACAGATAGCAAATATCTCTCTCAATTTTGTAAAATATTAATCACGGGTATGTAGCAGCCTTCTTAATCGGATAACAGTTGACTTGCCAAATCCTTGGCTAACTTTCCGTCAACCGTGTTGTTGATCTTCATGATGCTTTTCATTACTAATCCCAAATCTTTTTTCGTCTTGGCTCCAGAATCGGCAATTGCCTGAACCACGATGCTTTTTGTTTCTTCAAGAGAAAGCGCTTTGGGTAAAAACTCTTGGATGATCGCAAGTTCGTTTTTTAATTTCTCAGCGATCTCAGGACGATTGTAAGTTTGGGCCTGTTCTAGGGCTTCTTGGAGGTTGCCGTAGTAAGTTTTAAATAGTTTGATCACTTCCGTGTCGGGGAGGTTGGATCGCGCATCAACGGCCAATATTTTTGATTTGAGCATGCGCAAGGTATCGAGCCTAAGCTGGCTTCGGCTTTTGATCGCCTCTTTAATCCCATCGTTTATTCTTTCGATGATCGCCATAGTACACCGCCTTTCTTCGATTTGATTGCTATTGATCGTCTTCTGCGTTGGGTCTCAGATTAGACCAGGCTTCATTTTTTCCCAATCAAAAATTTCCGATAAGAAACTATACCCAAATGACTTGAGAGTCTTTCTGCATGCGATGCCCGAGGGATCAAAAACAGCGGCTGTTTTTTCCCTGTTCTAAAGCCTGAGTTCATCATTGAGAAAAAATGCGATCTGATTATGAAATGATTTTTACTGTTTTCTCAAAAGGCAATATTCTTAATATTTCCAGCAAAATGCGCGATTTAAAGACGATGAGCATAAATTGCTGCAGCTCCAAAAGAGCCAGACTTCAATCCCTGAAATAACCGATCCAATGTCTTGTGGATTATCTCGATCTCATCTTGCGAAAATTCTATAGACAACTCGGTATATCGCTCCGATAACTTATTTAGGACATCGCCATACCATCTCACGCAATGATCCGATACATCGACAATTTCTGAAATTTCCCAGCCGGCAAGCTGCAAATCCCGTTTTAAAAGCTCCATGCGGATCAAATAGATTGGCAGGTTATCTAGATCGTTAATTGGGCGTGCGGTATCTTCAACTAAATGAATGTCGAATATGGCTAATATTGCTCGTGGTTTTGAAATGGCAGCAATTTGCTTTAAAACAGAAAGCTTATCTTCAATGGCATAAAAGACATTAAAAAAATAGGTTAAGGAGAAAAACTCCATATCAAAATATCGATGGAGTGCACTCGCGTCTCCACAAGTGAATTGCACCTGCGGATAACGTGCTTTAGCATAGGCAATAGCAGCTTGATCGATATCGATTCCATACACATTTGGAAATCCAAATTCACGAACAGCGTTAGCAGTGCCGCCAGCGCCGCAACCAATATCTAAGCAATTCCCTTTTCTCGCTTTAGGCGAGAGCTGTAAGACCTTTTGCATCACCATTTCAGTCGACTCTTTTTCTCCGGCATGGGCATAATCCCCTCCGACCAATTGGGACACTAGAAGACGTCCTCGATTCATTTTATTTCGCAATTGAAGAAGGGTTTCCTCACAGGATAGATTGGTATGCATTGAAGATTTTCCTTATATTAAATTCTTTGATTACATCCAGTATACTGAATTGACAAGTATATGGGAAAAGTCATAGAAAAAGCCAGTTGTTTTTGTTTGGCATAAAGCATGAATTTATTCAAAAGCCTTATAAGCCTTACAAAAATTCAAAGATATGTAATTTTGTCAGGATAATCCAAAAAAATAGAAAATTACTCCGGATTTGGAAAACCCTTTCAATTACAGCCATTTTCCTTGTTCAAAAAATGTGAGTGTGAAAGCATCGATTCCTATGACTCATTTGAAAGTGCAAGGCTTTACAGGGGATACAGTTAAACCCTATATTCCTGATTTGGCCCGGCTTAGGAGAGAAGTATTTCGAGAATATCCCTATCTCTATGAAGGGACAGTAGAATACGAAGAAAAATACCTAAAGCGATTCATTCAATATCCAGATGCAATTTTAGTTCTTGTATTTGATGGCGATCGGATAGTGGGAGCTTCAACTGGCAGTCCTCTGGAATATGCGCACGATTTTCAGGCTCCATTAAAAAATGCTGGAATCAACATCGCTGATTATTTCTACTGTGGAGAATCGGTATTGGAGAAAAAATACCGCGGCAGAGGCATTGGAAACCAATTTTTCGACCTTCGAGAAGCCCACGCAAAAAAAATAGGACGATTTCGCTATAGTTGTTTTTGTGCAGTTGACCGGCCTAAAAGCGATCCGAAACGACCTGTGGATTACAGGCCTTTAGACGATTTTTGGGGGAAACGAGGCTATATCAAACATCCTGAACTCGTAGCTCATTTATCCTGGCCTGAAGTAGGGACGGAAGAAGAAACAGAAAAACCTTTGGTTTTTTGGATTAAGAACCTATCTGAATAAAAAATCACTCGATCGAAAATTTGATTCGGATGAGTTTAAGGAATTAGAATGATTTCGGCAATATCAGTTCAATATGAATTAGAAAAAATCCAAAATTGGAAGCACTATACGCAAAAAATCCATGGGATTCTCGATCCAATTTTCAAACAAAGGCCCGACTTCGTTCTCATGCCTGAATATGCGGGCTTAGACATCACGTCATTATATACCGATTTGCCCGAAAGAGAACAGATGGTCCAGTCGGAAAAAAATCATCTGGCCGATTTTCTCGAACTATTTTCTTCACTAAGCCGCAAGAACGATTGCTATATTTGCCCCGGTACTTTTTTTGTCCAGGATGGGAAGAAGTTTAGGAATAGAGCCTATATCTTTTCCCCGAGGGGCACCTTTGAATTTCAAGATAAAATCCAATTAATTCCGATGGAGATTGAAGATTTTAATTCCGGAACAGAAATCAAAACCTTTGAAACCGATTTTGGGATGATTGGAATCGCAATCTGCTATGATTCTGAATTTCCAATCATTGTGAGAAAACAGGTAGAGAACGGAGCCCTTTTAATTCTTGTACCCAGTTGTACGGTTACCGAGGAGGGGTATTATCGCGTTCAAGTAGCGAGCAGAGCCAGAGCGATGGAAAACCAATGCTATACATTGCAATCTTCGCTAGTTGGAAACGCCCCATGGCACATGATGAGCAGCGTGGGGATGGGCGGAGCGTTTACTCCTATTGATAGCGGATTTCCAAAAGATGGCATTCAAAAGCTAGGGAAATGGAACGAACCCGGCCCGCTTGCTGTGCAATTCAACTTCAAGGCTCTTACCGAAGTGCGGGAGAGAGGGCAAACGCGCAATTATCAAGATGGATTCAGGGATCACGTGCTGACTTGTCGAATCCATTCTTGCAGGTTATAGTACACGGTTACTCGGCTAATTTTGTCTTTTTTGAATGCGAAAAAAGTGCCGACCGGCAGGCGATATTTATGTCCTTTTGCAGGCGGGTAGCCCTCTACTGTAACTGTATAAGTTCCTTCCACCATAAACTCGACAGCTGCCCGATCACCATTGATAAAAATGAACAGGTCATCAACTTTTTCTCTACCAAATTTTTCCATCGATTGCATGAACTGGCGAAACTTCTCAATCCCAATTTCTCTTTGTCCGTTATTCACATCGTGGATCACGTCTTCAGTACAAAGACTAAAAAAGGTAACCATGTCCCATTCATTGAAGGCTTTGTAATATTTCTCGATTACATGGTGCGCGCTCATCATTTTTCTCCTTTATCAGCTAACTTATGAGAACGCGCTAAAAAAGCAAAGAATTTTCAGAGCAACGGTTAGCTGAGAAGATATGTTTGATTTGGTTTTGCTAGTCAAGAGCCTCATGCAATACGGATCAATTTTCGTTGGAGAGGCCCATTCTTTATGCTCAAGCTGAGCTTAATACTGGCCGTATGCGCCAGTAATTTCCTCCAAAACCGAGACGATTGATGCCATAGATCTCGAGCCCGCACTTTCTCAATGTGAAAGCGCTCGGTCAGTTGCCCTATAACCGTTTCAACAAGACGCCGAGTCCCGACCATCCATCTTAAAAAATCCTTTGGTCGATCGTCCTTCATATTTTCTCGTAAGGGGGTCTCTAAATTCAATCCCCACTCCTTAAGTTGACCCTGCAATTCAGGGCATCTCCTAGCAAAATCCGAGAGCTTTCAAGTGGAAGGAGTATATATGCCTTGATAGAAACTCGAAAATTTGTCGTTATGCAGATCCTGGGTAATGTATTGGAATGGTATGAGGTCTATTTATATTATATAGTGCCCTCTTGCAATTCTTTAAATGATGTAGTACAAGCCAAACAGGAGCTGTATGGCTAACCTATTGAATTTATCACGATCACAGAAGTTTATTATTTTTGCCGTTTCATTCGGAACTCTCCTGGAATGTTATGAGCTATATCTTTATGTCTTTTGGGCACCTGTCATTTCTTTTCTTTTTTTTAACCAGAACTCGACCACGCTTAGCGTATTTAATACTGTCGCTATTTTCGCTCTAGGCTTTATTTTTCGTCCCTTAGGAGGCATATTTTTTGGCCGCTTTGGGGATCGTTTTGGGCGAAAAAAATCGTTCATTCTTTCTATTTTGTGCATGACTTTGCCCACTTTTGCTATGGGTGTGATGCCTGTATATTCGCAGATCGGTATTTTCGCTCCGATTTTGTTGGGTGTAATTAGGATTTTACAAACAATTCCAGTTGGCGGAGAACTCCCCGGGGCTTTTTGTTATTTGTATGAAAATGCAATTCCCAAAAATCGAATTTTTATGACAAGTTTCGCCGCCGTCGGGAATCTAATTGGCATAGCTCTTAGTGCAATCGAATGTTATTTGTTAGAAAAATATTTAAATCCAGAAGATTATGTAAATTGGGGATGGAGAATTTCATTTATATTAGGTGGAATCATTGGTCTTGCATCTTTTTATCTTCGGTATAGACTTCATGAGACAAAATTATTTCAAGAGATGATCATACATCATAAAATGCATAAAACTCCAATCCATGAGGTTGTTAAAAATAATTGGAGAAAGATTTTACAGGGAATTTATTATGGAGCTTCTCAGACCTCATCATTTCATTTAATTTCCATTTTGTTTCCTGTGTACTTACATAAAAATATTGGCATGAATTATTTTCAGATTTTAATTCTATTGATAGTGCTTCTGTCTTGCATGGCTATATTTTTGCCAATTTTTGGTAGATTGGGTGATATATACGGATCTAAAAAACTTGCTATTTTAGCAAGCTTAGGAATGCTTATATTATTCCTTCCTCTCTATTTATTAGTTAATACAAATTATATACAACCCGTTATTTTTGTTTTGATCTTATTCGCTCTATCTATAACATGCATAATTTCAATTTGTCCTTTTTTAATTTCTGATTTATTTCATACTTCAGTGAGATATACATGTATCGGATTAAGTTTTAATATTTCCGATGGCGTTTTTGGGGGGCTAAGTACCCTATTAACACTTTATCTTTTGGACGTAACGAAAAATCCCGGCTCCTTTGTGTGGGTATTGCTTGTCGGTTGGGTTATCTCATTCGTTTCATTTTTGAAAATTAAAAAATCTAATTCTAACTCCTGATCCTTAAGTATTTTTAAGATCTTTTATGGGCAATAAAAAGATCTCGTGTGTTATAAGATATTCTCAATACTTTTAGGTGAACCAATGAAGTTAATTCCGTTTAGTGAGCGCTACCAAAATGAATTCCTTTCAAGAGATGAAGGCAATTTTAAAATACTTGTTGATAAACTATCTAAATTTCATTCCAAGACCATCTCAGATATAGGGAACGGCAAAACTTCGCGGAGAAAGATCGATGGTAGATTTTGTTACGAAGATGAACTAAGGCACGTTAAAATTAATCAGGAAGGAATCTCAACAGAGGAAGTGATTGTAGAGTTTAACGATATTTTGCGAGGATGTCTTCGACAACATGATCCAATGGCTGCATTTAATATATTCCCTTCACCTTTGTTTGATGCAGTGGCTGGCGTATCGTTGATGACACTATACTCTCCGAATGCCCTATGGGATCTTTTATCGGGGAAAGTTTGTTTATTTGAAAAGAAGATCCTCCGCTTGTTAGGTCAGCTCGTGGACTGGCCAAGAGCAGATGGATATGTAGTTTCTGGTGGAAAACAAGCTATTCTATATGCAATCAAATGCGGGCTGGAAAGAGCCAAATCTCATTCTCCTATGGATGTGAATGATTTTGTTGTGTTGACCTCGAATGTTTCTCATTTTTGCGTTGAACATGTTTGTCATTATTTAGGAATTCCAGCCAGGAATTGTCTTCGAATTGAAACTCTACCGTCTGGTGAGATTGATATCCATAACCTTGTAGATACTCTTGAAAGAGCGATCTCAAAAAAAATGGGGATCGCTGCCATCATCGCAGTAGGAGGTACCACAATTAATCTTGTGCCCGATCCAATCCTATCTATAAAACGAGCTATTGATCAAGTGGTCGAAAAGCATGGTTTAAACTATGCGCCATTTTTACATGTCGATTCAGTGATAAGCTGGCCATGGCTTGCATTTGATCAGGTTCCTGCACACACATGGCAGAGTCGAACGAATTCCAAGATCTCAGAAAAAATTGATCATGTTCTCTCAAAATTATGTGCCATTCGATATGCAGACTCTTTCGCAGCAGATTTTCATAAAACTGGATTCTGTCCATACGCAGCTAGTGTTTTTGTCGTTAAAAATGCAAGGGATCTGTCGGGATTGACTTTGGATAAAAGTTTTCCGCAAGTATCCATCCATTTCGGAGAAGCCGAAGTATATAGACAAACTATTGAAAACTCGCGACCCAGTATGGCAATTGCTTCTATTTGGATTACCCTAAGACGATTGGGGTTGGAAGGACTTAGAGAATTTATTTTGTATCAACTTGAAGTTGGTGAAGTAATCAAGCAAAAGATTAGCGAACGATTCAGTGATCATTTTGAAGTGTTGAATGATGCTTCAAAAGGCTGGGAAATCGTATTCAAACCTCACTTTGAGAGTCATGTATCTTGGGACTTATTACAAACTTCTTCTATCGACGATCAGGAAAAATATTCTCAATTATGCCACAAATTTTTGAGTAATTTATGGTATGGAGATATGGATAGTGAGCAATTTTCTACTCCTGTAATTGGCTTTGTGAAGAAATATATGCGAAATGGACAGAATGAAACTGCCTTGCCTGCATTTTTAATTTATCCATGTTCTCTACATTATGATGAAGCAGCAATTGACGAGTTACTTGATGGAATTGTCAAAGCAAAGATCGCATTTGAATCTAAGCAGGCAACTTCTGGAGAATCCTGTGATGACTTTCTCCAGCAATTAGTTCCTCCAAGATAGATTTGAGCAGATTTTAACTACTTACAGAAACGCACAATGAAACATCTAACAATCAAACTACTCAAAAGTTTTTTTAAACACTTGGAAATTTCCCTGCCCGATGTCTTGAATAGCAAACGCAACCACTTTGAACGCATTCTGGAAATCGGGTTCATTCAACACCTCTTTATACCAAATCGACATCTGAATGGGATCATTTTTGAAAGCACCGCAACCAAATGCGCTTAAGATTAGTGAATCATTGCCATTTGCTTTAGCCGCTTTCAGCATGATCCTGATTTTTGTTTTTGTCCCCTCTTCATACTCCGCCTCTGTATCGGGACGGTCATAACCACTCAAATTCTTTTCCAAATCTGGTTTATGGGCGAGATTGCAGTCATATGCCGCCGAGGCAAACATATCCACCTGAAAAGCATGTGCCAGAAAATTATAATTATCATCTCGAAAAAATGTGACATTTTTAATCAAAATTCCACCACATTCTGGAATAGGATAATATCCATTTACCTGTGCTTGTTTTAGTCCCTGGTATAGGTTTGACTGTCTGCAAAGAGTCTCTTCTTGAGCGGGAGATCCCTCTAAAACACTTCCACCTGGGCTGGATCTATTTGCCATATCCAAAACAAGCGGTTTCAATCCTTGTTCTAATAAAGTTTTAATTATTTGAAATGTTGTAGTGTTTATCACCCAGATTTTTGTTGGCTCTGAAAATTCAAAAGATGACGATTCAAGAGAAGAAGAGTCTCTTAAGTAGAGTTTTATTTGAAAAGGCGAGAGTCGATGTTCATGAATGTATTTCAGAGTATCGGAAAAAATCTGGATATTAGCATCTTGCAGGCCAATACGCGGCGCATAGATATTTCTCATCTTGCGGAGGGAAGCGCTCAAAGAAGGTGCACTAGAAGGAGAGATGCTGTCTGAAGAAAGAAGTGTGGATTCCAAAATATTTGATCGTTCTCTGCATTCTATGCAAACCGAAGGAAAATGAACAGGTGTAAACATAGGAAATCTCACAATTAGAGAAAACAAAACATTAACAAATCACAAAACAAAAATCAAGAACTACATAAATAAACTAATTATTTTAAACTAGAAATCAATTTAAAGTTTGTTTATTTTTCACCTTTGTACTGGACAAAAAATGATTTCATTTAGCGCAAGCCATTGGTTGTGAACATATAAAACACGACAACAATCGCCTAAATTCTCTCAAGCCCATATCCCCAAAAATCGCCCTCCGTATCCAGTTCATCCCCTCTCGAAATAAACTCCTAGCTTTTCTTCCATGGGCCTTGACCTCTAGATGGGAGTTCTGTTTGATTCTGATCGCAAAAGGGATCTTGTTTGCGATTAGAAACTCGAACCATTCTGTCCCAATGAATTCACGGTCAGCGAGAAGGACTTCAATTTTTGCGACTCCCAATCGTTGGATGACCCGTTTTAGAATTGCAACCCGATCCTCAAGGCAAGAGGTTCCCTCAAGGTCCAGAACGACCTAGAAGATAGGAATACTGATGCCCAAGTAGGCCACTGAGAGTACGAGGATGTTGATGGGGAATTTCCCCCATTTCCAGTTCGTTCGATCGAGGATTAGGGTGTACTTGTCTCCAAGAGGAAATAGCCGGAGAACCAATGAGACGATAGTGCCTATGTCGAATGAGAATCCGGTGAAAAATCGACCAGACCCTACGATAAGAGGCCTCCTCCTTCACAGAAGTCTTGAAGGCCGCGGCAATCTGAGTTAGGTTGACCGTTCTAACGGCGAAGAGGGCTTGAAGAATCTGCACTAGGCAGTTAAGACGGGACTTGTGCCAATCGAAAAAATTGGATAAAGTTGCTTGCAACTCGCTGATGTGTTTCATTGTACCTCGATGATTGAATACCAATGAGATATAATCGCTCTTCAGCGAGCCCTTGTTATCAACTTATTTTTTTGTCCAGTACAGAGTTTTGAGGCATAGTAACGTACGACTCTTTACGTTTGGCAATTTCAGAAGCACTTTCTACCGGAAATGGTATTGATACCGAACTAAAATTAAACGAAGAGGAGAAACTAGATGCTGCAGAAGACGAAGAAAAGGAATCTGATGCTGCGCTGGATGGTAATTGTTCAGTGGGTCAAGCAGACTGAATGTCAGCGATTTAAACGCTTGAAAAATCGAGAAAATCACGAAAAAATGTAGTTTTTCGTCATCAAGCCCGACTATCAACCATTATATCCGACTTAAAATCAGGAAGTTCCGTTTTACTTGACCCCCTTGAACAAATATGCTGGATGTTTTCGATATCTGGGGTGGCAACGGCAATTTCCCACCGGGGGTGGAATATATAAGAGTGACCTTCTCCATGCTGCTTATAATACTACGATCAAGTGGTTTAGGATCTGTTTTTATTTGTGGTGTTGATGACATAAAGAAACTCCATTGTTGATTTTTCAGAGCGGCAATCATGCTAGCCTGTCATGAAGATTTTTGCATAGAAAAATCTCTTTTACTCTCTCAAGGAGTCTTGAATCCAAATCGAATCCTTCTTCTGTGAGGCAACATTTCAAACACAGTGGAGAATGGAGGCTGAAATAAGAGAACGGAGAGGATGTATTTTTGAACTCACAGTCTAAGAAAACACTGTTTCTGTGACAGTTGCAAGCGACTGTCACATAGACATGTTTGGGTTGTCATGTTCGGATGGGAAAACGTTACTGAAATCTCAGAACCTATCTCAACAAAATCTTGCTGAGATAGGGTAAAATAAAAATTATAAATCTTTGTTTGTCTCTATCTTATGATTTTCCCCATAAGAATTTGTAAAATGCATTCGATATTGCTTGCGGATCGAGTTTACTAGATAAACTGCTAGAACTGCTAGAACTGCTAGAACTGCTTGAATTGCTAGAACTGCTTGAATTGCTTGAATTGCTAGAACTGCTAATCCATCCTCCAAGACCGGTTATTAGGCTCAGACTACTTAAACTCGACGTCCGATTGTTAAGGCCTGTACCATTGACAGGAGATGTAATAGGTTCTTCTTCCATAAGACCGAAAAGTTGAGTAGCCCCCTCACTTCCAGAGCCTGGATTATTGCCAGCAGGTGAAAGAGTTTCTGTAACCTCGTAATCCACCGTCTTACTTGCATTGCCTGTTTCATTGCCAGGAAATTGAGGGTCTTCTTCATTTTCTATATCTTGGGAAGGAGGTATAGGGTCTTCTACCTCCCATCCTTGGTTAATGATTTCTTTGACAAAAGGTATAGTAGCTTCTGCTGAAGACGAAGAAGAACTAGATGATGCACCAAAAAGTGTTAGGGGTTCGGTTGGATTTTCCTCCGTGCCTTCTTTTTTCCATCCTTCTTTAATGTATATATCTTGGGCAGAAGGTATAGGAAATGTAGCAGCTTCTTCCATAGCACCGGCAAGTTGATTATCCCCCCCCTCATCTCCAGAGACTAAATTATTGTCAGTAGGTGAAAGAGTTTGTGTAGCACCAATAGCTTCGTGATCCTTCTCCTCTTCACTGTGTATGGTACGAGGTGTATTTGTAGCATTGACTTCGTGCTCCTCATCCGACTCATCTCCAGAGGCTGGATTATGGTCAGTAGGTGGAGTAATGTCAGTAGGTTGAGTAATGTAAATTGTTTGATTGGGTTCCGGATAAAGGGATGTAACCGAACTAGCAAGGCTTTTGGAGCTTGAAGAAGACGCAGAAGAACTAGATGATGCAGAAGACGAAGAAAAGGAACTAGATGATGCACTTGATGTTCTCGCTTCCCTGTTTGGCAATGTCCCACCGGGAGCGGTGTATACAGTATGGGTATTCTCCATGCGGTGTATCAATGCAGAATCTATGCGTTTAGGACCTGCGGCTTCTTGGATTGTCATAAAAAACTCCATTGTTAATTTTAAGGACGGCAAAATTATAGCCTGCCATGAAGATTTTCGCATAGAAAAATCTCCTCCGAACTCCTTCCAGGAGTCTTGGACCCAAAATCGAACCGATTCTATGTTACCTTTTGTGCGTCACTACCCAACTATTTTTCAAATAATATAAAGATTCTTTTATAATAAATTTGAAATTATAGAACAGAGAGAATGTATTTTTAAATTCCCATTCTAAGAAAAATATACCCTTCGTGAATGAAAATTTTGATTCTCAAAATTTTCTGTTGACTGCATAATTGCCGCATGAATTTTTTGACCGGCCAAGAACGAGAACAGCTCAAGCTTCAGCATAGACGTGAACGCG
>Ga0105242_10002646_pt1 | contig 14034 bp, 11 predicted proteins | sample KBSM24metaG_FD_81521 | JGI IMG/M metagenome (GOLD analysis project Ga0105242, IMG submission 81521) | Miscanthus rhizosphere microbial communities from Kellogg Biological Station, Michigan, USA - KBS M2-4 metaG | ecosystem: Host-associated > Plants > Roots > Rhizosphere > Soil | place...
ATCTTCGTCGAGGTTACCCGTTGGCTCGTCCGCCACCACGATCGCCGGATCAGGCGCCAGCGCGCGCGCGACCGCGACACGCTGTTGTTCGCCTCCCGAAAGTTCGGCCGGATAGTGATCAAGCCTTTCGCTCAGGCCGACGGCGGCAAGTTCGTCGCGGGCACGGGCGTGCGCATCCATCTCGCCCGCGAGCTCGAGGGGAACGGCGACATTCTCGAGCGCGGTCATTGTCGGAATGAGGTGGAACGACTGAAAGACAATTCCGATGTGGCGACCGCGGAATCGCGCCAGCGCATCCTCATCAAGGTTGCTGAGGTTTCGGCCCGCAACCGCAACGCTTCCTGTGTCCGCGCGTTCGAGGCCCGCCATCACCATGAGCAACGTCGATTTGCCGGAGCCCGACGGCCCCACGAGGCCAATTGCCTCGCCCGTACCTATATGCAGGTCGATATCTTTAAGGATATGAACACGGGCCGCCCCGTGCCCGAGCGAAAGATTGACCCCGGCAAGCGCAATAGCCGGCACCGCCTGGGAGTTATTGGTCATGGCACCTCATTTTTCACAACCCCGCTCATATGGGAGGAATCCGGCCGTGGTCCAGCGTCTTCTCGCCTCTGTTGTGCTGGCGCTGTGCATGTTTGGGCAGTTTGCCGCGGCGAAAGCAACCGAACGGCCGCTCAACATCGTGGTGCTCGGCGACTCGCTCAGCGCCGGCTTCGGTCTCACGCTGGAAGACGCATTTCCTGCGAAGCTTGCGGCCGCGCTGAAGGCCAAAGGCGTCGCCGTGTCGGTCACCAATGCCGGCGTGTCCGGCGATACGGCATCCGGAGGGCTCGGACGCCTCGACTGGTCGGTGCCGAGCGGAACCGACGCGGTCATTGTCGAGCTGGGGGCGAACGACGCGCTGCGCGGCCTTGATCCGGCACTCACCAAGACTGCTCTCGATTCGATTTTGAGCAAACTCGCGGCTCGTCATATCCCTGTCTTACTCGCCGGGATGCGAGCGCCCCCAAATATGGGTGCCGACTATGCACGCGCTTTCGATGGGATTTATCCAGCGCTTGCCTCGACTCACCCTGTCGTCTTTTATCCATTCTTCTTGGATGGCGTCGCCGCCGACCCGAAGTTGAACCAGGCCGACGGTCTGCATCCGAATGTCGCCGGTGTTGACGCGATTGTGGCGCGCATTCTGCCGGCGGTGGAAGAGCTTACGGGCCGCGCGCGAGCCGGACGCGCATCGTGATTTGAGAGTTTCGCAATGCCGCGTCTTTTTACCGGAGTCGAAATTCCTTCCGATGTCGGCCAGGCGCTAGCGACCTTGCGCGGCGGGTTGCCGGGCGCGCGCTGGATCGATCCAGGGAATTATCATCTGACGTTACGCTTCATTGGCGACGTCGACGACGCGATCGCCCACGAAATCGCCTCGATGCTGTCTCGCGTCAAACGCGGGTCGTTCGATTTGCATATGGACGGTTTGACGTCGTTCGGCGGGCGCAAACCGCGTGCAGTGGTCGCGAGCGTCGCACCCGCCCAAGCTCTCATCGATGTGCAGGCCGAGCAAGAACGGCTGATGCAACGCATCGGACTCGAGCCGGAAGGAAGAAAATTCACGCCGCATGTGACGCTGGCGCGCCTGCGCGAGTCATCCAGTCAGCAGGTCGCCGAATATCTTTCAGCGCGCGGTTATTTCCGGACCTCGCCGTTTCGGGTTTCGCGCTTCGTCCTGTTTTCTTCGCGCGCGTCCGTAGGGGGCGGCCCCTATATTGTCGAGGCAAGCTACCCGCTCAATGCGTGAAGGACTCAGGCGGGCCCGAATATCCGTGATTGCACATCGAGAATCGCGTTCGCGACTCCATGCGCATCGACGACGGCCTCACGCATAAGGGACATGGGAGTGTAACGCGGTTGGTCGACTTCACCGACCACGCTCCCGAAATCGAACTTGAGGTCGGCTTCGAACTTGCGGGCAAGCTGCTGCATCCGCTTGTTGTTGGCGAGGCAGTGCATCTGCAGCGACTTGATGCCGCGATTGCGAGCGCTCAAAAGGGTCCGTTCGAGCAGCACAGTACCGACACCGTGACTTTGCCAAGGTTGCTCGATGCTGAACGCCGCTTCGCCCTCGCGAACGAGCATGGATCCGAAGCGGCGCAGTTCAGCAGCGCCCCTCAGGATTCCGTCAACAAAAAAGCCGTGCACCACCACATTTAGTCCGGTTGCCGAACCGGCATGGTTTGCAATGAATTCGTCGGACACTGCGCCCGAAAAACGACGGTGCCTGCTTTCCGCGTCAAGGCGGAGCAGGTGATCGCGATAGGCGTCAGTCTCGCTGATCCACAATTTCCGGATGATGCCGCCATCAGGCAGAGGCTCGTGCATATCGTATCTCCAATCGTAACGTCGCCGGCTGTTTCAGGGCTTCGTGGCGCGCACGCCGCGAATCGCATCCACAATATATATGTTGCATTGCAACAATAATTCGACGCCAACCCTCTGAACGAGGCCCCCTCCTGCTAAAAATGCATAGCTGACAAGGTCTTACCGTATTTTTGTCGGCAAAAAGCGCCCTCTTTCGAGCCCGGTTGATTTACTCGTCGGACTGTTCACCTTAGGCCTCGCAGTCCCCGCTCCCTTCATTCCGCTCATGTCCGAAACGTTCAGCACTCGCTACGCAGCGCTTGTCGCCGCCGGAAAAATTGAGGCTGATGCCGGCCAGGAGATATTGGCTCGTCGCCTGGCTGCGCTCGAACATCGACTCGACCAGCATCGACTCGCGCGCAAATCGTCGTCACTCGGTTGGCTGTTCGGGCAACGTGAGCGGGCCGGCGCTCCTCTAAAAGGTCTTTACGTCTATGGCGACGTCGGCCGTGGCAAGACGATGCTGATGGATCTCTTCTTTGAGACCAGCGCGATCGTTCGCAAGCGACGCGTACACTTTCACGAATTCATGGCCGACGTGCACGAGCGAGTTCATGCCTACCGTCAGGCGACCAAGAACGGCGAAAGCGGTGAGCGCGATCCAATCCAGCTCACTGCGGCGGCAATTGCACAAGAAAGCTGGCTGCTGTGCTTCGACGAATTTCACGTGACCGACATTGCCGACGCCATGATTCTCAGCCGCCTGTTCACGCGCTTGTTCGAACTCGGCGTCGTCGTGGTGGCAACATCCAACCTGGCGCCTGGTGATCTTTACAAAGACGGGCTCAATCGCGCTCTGTTCGTTCCTTTCATCGTCATGCTGGAGCGCCATTGTGAAGTGATACGGCTCGAGGCGCGCACCGATTTCAGACTGGAAAAGCTGACCGGCCTGCCGACCTGGTATGTGCCTGATGACTCAAAAGCCGATGCCGCTCTCGACAATACATGGCGACGACTCGTCGGCGGTCATGCGGGCGCGCCGCAAGAGCTGATCGTCAAAGGCCATACTGTTCGTGTCCCAAAAGCGGCGATGGGAGTTGCGAGATTTTCGTTTGACGACCTCTGCCTGCAGCCGCTGGCGGCAGCGGACTATCTCAGGATCGCGCATGAGTTTCATACCGTCATCCTGGATCATATTCCGGTTATGCATCATGCTCAGCGCAACGAGGCCAAGCGCTTCATCATCCTGATCGACACGCTTTACGACCACGCGGTGAAATTGGTCGCCTCCGCACAGGCGCAGCCCGACCGGCTGTACCTTGCTTCCGATGGCTATGAAGCCAACGAATTCAAACGTACGGCGTCACGTCTGATTGAGATGCGCTCGCAATCTTACCTCGGGCTCCCGCACGGTCCGCGGCACGCAGCCGATGTCGATCCAACAAAGATCGTCGAGACCTGAGCAATGGATCGGTCGTGCAGCGGCACCACGACTAGCCTCTGGACAGGGCGTCATCCTGGTATAATGTATACAAGACTTGGACTGCCAGGAACTGACCCATTTCCGCTTATTGTCGGGTCCGACCCGACCGGCTAACCAACCACAATTGGACCGCCAGTCCTGGCGGCCACATAGATCGAGAGCTTTCCCACCATGGCGCGTAACAAGATTGCGTTGATCGGCGCCGGCCAGATTGGCGGCACGCTGGCCCACCTCATTGGATTGAAACAACTCGGTGACGTCGTGATGTTCGACGTCATGGAGGGCATTCCGCAGGGCAAGGCCCTCGACATCGCCGAGTCTTCGCCGGTGAATGATTTCGATGCCAAGTTTACCGGCACCAACACCTACGATTCCATCGAGGGCGCCGATGTGTGCATTGTCACTGCCGGTGTTCCGCGCAAGCCCGGCATGAGCCGTGATGACCTGCTCGACATCAACCTCAAGGTCATGGGTCAGGTCGGCTCAGGCATCAAGAAGTATGCGCCAGACGCTTTCGTGATCTGCATTACCAATCCTCTCGACGCCATGGTGTGGGCGCTGCAGAAGAGCTGCGGTCTGCCCCAGCATAAAGTCGTCGGCATGGCCGGCGTACTCGACTCCGCGCGGTTTCGCTATTTCCTTGCCGACGAATTCCACGTCTCGGTGGAAGACGTAACCGCATTCGTGCTCGGCGGTCACGGCGACACCATGGTGCCGCTCATCCGCTATTCGGCAGTGGCGGGCATTCCCGTGCCGGATCTGGTGAAGATGGGCTGGACCACGCAGGCGCGCGTCGATGAGATCGTGAAGCGGACCGCGAACGGCGGCGCCGAAATCGTCAACCTGCTCAAGACAGGGTCGGCTTTCTACGCACCGGCGGCGTCCGCAGTCGCGATGGCGGAGAGTTATCTCCTCGACAAGAAACGCGTGCTTCCATGTGCCGCCTGGCTCAACGGTGAGTACGGCATAAAGGATCTCTACGTCGGTGTGCCGGTCGTGATCGGCGCCAAGGGCGTCGAACGCATCGTCGAGATTGAACTCAACAGCGGCGAACGATCGATGTTCGAAAAATCGGCCGCTGCCGTGCAGGGCCTGGTCGACGCCTGCAAGAAGATCGCGCCTACTCTCGACAACTAGACAAGCCGGCGCCAGGGCCGGGAACAAGGCGACACATGAATATTCACGAGTATCAGGCAAAGGCGGTACTGCGCGAATTCGGAGTGCCGGTACCGCGCGGCGTACCCGCGTTCAGCGTGGAGGAAGCTGTCAAAGGTGCGCAGGATCTGGGCGGTCCGGTATGGGTCGTGAAGGCGCAAATCCATGCTGGCGGCCGCGGCAAGGCCGGCGGCGTCAAGGTGGTCAAGTCCATCGACGATGTGAAGAAAGAGTCTGCTCGGATTCTCGGTTCAACACTGGTCACGCATCAAACCGGTCCACACGGCAAAAAGGTCAACCGCTTATACATCGAAGAAGGTTCGGCGATCGATCGCGAATTCTATCTGTCGGCGCTGATCGACCGTGAGACATCGCGCGTCGCCTTTGTCGTGTCCACCGAAGGTGGCATGGACATCGAGGAAGTCGCGCACAAAACGCCGGAAAAGATCCTGACATTTTCCGTCGATCCGGCGACCGGCATCATGCCGCATCATGGCCGGCGTGTGGCGCAGACGCTCAAGCTTACGGGGGATATCGCCAAGCAAATCGAAGGAATCCTGCCCAAACTTTATTCCGCCTTCACGACGAAAGACATGAGTCTGCTCGAGATCAATCCTCTGGTTGTCACCAAAGACAACAAGATCATCTGCCTCGATGCAAAGGTCGGCTTCGACGGGAACGCGCTTTACCGTCACCCGGATATCGTCGAGTTGCGTGATCTGACCGAAGAAGACGAGAAGGAAGTCGAGGCCTCCAGATACGATCTCAATTACATCGCGCTCGACGGCTCGATCGGTTGCATGGTGAATGGCGCCGGTCTGGCGATGGCGACGATGGACATCATCAAGCTCTATGGCATGGCGCCCGCCAACTTCCTCGATGTCGGCGGAAGCGCGACAAAGGAAAAGGTCACGGCGGCCTTCAAGATCATTACGTCCGATCCGAACGTGAAGGGCATTCTTGTCAACATCTTCGGCGGGATCATGAAATGCGATGTGATCGCCGAAGGTGTCGTCGCGGCGGTGAAGGAAGTGGGCCTGAAGGTGCCACTTGTTGTGCGTCTGGAAGGCACCAACGTCGATCTCGGCAAGAAGATCATCGCCGAGTCGAAGCTTAACGTGACATCGGGTGACGATCTTGATGACGCCGCGCAGAAGATCGTGAAAGCCGTAAAGGGCAACTGATGTCAATTCTTATCGACAAGGACACCAAGGTCATCTGCCAGGGCTTCACCGGCAAGAACGGCACCTTTCATTCGCAGGCCGCGATCGCGTACGGCACAAAGATGGTCGGGGGAACGTCGCCCGGCAAAGGCGGGTCGAAACATCTCGACCTTCCTGTGTTCGATACCGTCGCGGAGGCGAAGGAGAAGACAGGGTGTAATGCCAGCGTGATCTATGTTCCTCCTCCGGGTGCCGCTGATGCGATCTGCGAGGCGATCCAGGCCGAGATTCCGTTGATCGTCTGCATCACCGAGGGAATCCCCGTGATGGACATGGTCAAGGTCAAGCGTTCGCTCTCAGGATCGAAGTCGCGGCTGATCGGTCCGAATTGCCCGGGCGTGATGACGGCCGGTGAATGCAAGATCGGCATCATGCCGGGAAATATCTTCAAAGCTGGAACAGTCGGAATCGTGTCGCGCTCCGGCACGTTGACCTATGAGGCTGTTTTCCAGACAAGCCGCGAGAATCTGGGGCAGACCACGGCGGTTGGTATTGGCGGCGATCCCGTCAAAGGCACGGAATTCATCGCAGTGCTTGAAATGTTTCTCGCCGACCCGAAGACCGAGTCGATCGTGATGATCGGTGAGATCGGCGGATCGGCCGAGGAAGACGCCGCGCAATTTCTGAAGGACGAAGCAAAGCGCGGCCGCAAAAAGCCGATGGTCGGATTTATCGCCGGGCGTACGGCGCCGCCGGGACGGCGCATGGGTCACGCGGGAGCGATCATCTCCGGCGGAAAAGGTGATGCGGAGTCGAAGATCGCCGCCATGGAATCGGCCGGCATCAAGGTGTCTCCGTCGCCAGCGCGAATTGGCAAAACGCTGCGCGATTTGCTAAACCATTGAAATAATTAAAGATAGTTTGTTCCGGCCAACGCTAAACAACGCGATTGTTCGGTGAATGTGCTGAATCGGCAACAGCCACTGCCATCCCGCTGACCTGCCGAGAAAAGCGCCGCCGTTGCACCTGCGCCGCTGCCTGTTGCCACCTGGACCGGATCCCACCTGACCGGCGGCGTCGGCTACGGAATGTGGAATCAGGATAACCAGTCGTTCGCCGGCACTGTCGCTTTGGGTGCCCAATATACCGACGGAGGCCGCGGTTGGCTCGGCCGGGTCGGCGGCGGTTGCGACTACCAATTTTGGCAGAAGTTTGTGGTCGGCGCGTTGGCCGACTATGACTTCGCCAGTCTCAAGGGAAACATGACAGCGCCGTTTGCCGCCCTTAGCGGCGATGAGAAGATGAATTGGGCCTGGGCAGCCGGCGGCCGCGTGGGCTACCTGCCGTGGGATACGCTTCTGGTCTACATGTCAGGCGGTTATACCCAAGCCCACTTCAACGGCACCGCTTTCACCCCCGTCGCTTTTACTACTTCCGGCACCACTTACTCCGGTTGGTTTCTGGGCAGCGGCTACGAATACAGATTCGATATGCTGCCTGGTTTGTACTGGAGGACCGAATATCGCTTCAACAGTTACAACAGCAAAGACATCCAAATTTTCGGCGGCGCTCCTAACACCTTTGTCAATTCAGAAAAGTTCGTACAAACAGTCACCTCGTCGCTGGTCTGGCGTTTCAGCTGGTGGCGCTGACCTGACGATTGAATCTTCGTAAAGCGGAACATGAGAGGCCCCGGCAAAGCCGGGGCCTCTTGCTTTTTACCGCACGTTCTATTGGCGCGAATTCGCGTTTTGCCATGCGGATTGGGTAGGGCCGCTCTCTGCTCAAATTTTACCCCTTTTTGCCGACTTACACGCGTCATAAATAACGGTAAAAGACACTATTGCGCCGCAAGACCCCCCTTTGGGCGAATGCAGCACGCCCCGATGCGCAAGGATTTAACATCGCCATGTCCCGCCAGGACGCCAACGCTATCTTCGCGAAAACGTCGTTCCTCTATGGCGCCAATGCCGCCTATATCGACGACCTCTACGCAAAATACGAGACTGATCCGGCCGCCGTTGACGCCGAGTGGCGCGCTTTTTTCGAAAGTCTGAAGGACCAGAAGTCGGACGTCATCAGAAACGCGCGCGGCGCGTCCTGGCAGAAGCCGAATTGGCCGATGCGTCCGGACGACGACCTGGTCGCGGCGCTCGATGGCCAGTGGGCGGAAACCGAAAAAAAGCTGGGCGAAAAAATAACGGCGACCGCACGAACGAAGGGCGTCGAGCTCGCGTCTGCCGATGTGATGCAGGCTACACGAGACTCGATCCACGCGCTGATGCTCATCCGTGCGTACCGCATTCGCGGCCACTTCCATGCCAAGCTTGATCCACTCGATCTCGAGCCGGAGAAAAACGAAGAGGAGCTCGATCCGCGGTCATATGGCTTCTCTGACGCGGACCTCGATCGCAAGATCTTCCTCGACAAGGTGCTCGGCCTTGAATTCGCATCGATGCGCGAGATCGTCGCGATCTTGCGCCGCACCTACTGCCAGACGCTCGGCGTCGAGTTCATGCACATTTCAAACCCTGCGCAGAAAAGCTGGATTCAGGAGCGCATCGAGGGCCGCGACAAGGAAATCACCTTCACGCGTGAAGGCAAGCGCGCGATCCTCAACAAACTTGTCGAAGCTGAAGGCTTCGAGAAATTCCTCGACGTTAAATACACTGGCACCAAGCGCTTCGGGCTCGATGGTGCTGAAGCTTTGATCCCGGCTCTCGAGCAAATCATCAAGCGCGGCGGAAATCTCGGGGTGCAGGAAATCTGCCTTGGGATGCCGCATCGCGGGCGTCTCAATGTTCTGACTCAGGTTATGGGCAAACCGCATCGCGCGTTATTTCATGAATTCAAAGGGGGTTCGGCGACGCCGGACGAGATCGAGGGTTCAGGCGACGTCAAATATCACCTCGGTGCTTCATCCGATCGAGAGTTCGATAACAACAAAGTTCATCTGTCGCTGACGGCTAATCCGTCGCATCTGGAAATCGTCGATCCGGTCACACTCGGCAAAGTGCGCGCCAAGCAGGATCAGCATCACGCGAAGCCCGACGAGCGCACGATGGTTATGCCGCTGCTGATCCACGGTGATGCGGCATTTGCCGGCCAGGGCGTGGTGGCGGAATGTTTCGGCCTGTCCGACCTGAAAGGTTATCGCACGGGCGGCTCACTGCATTTCATCGTCAACAACCAGATCGGGTTTACGACCTATCCGCGCTATTCGCGGTCGTCGCCTTATCCGTCCGATGTTGCCAAGATGATCGAGGCGTTGATCCTGCATGTGAACGGCGACGATCCGGAGGCGGTCGTGTTCGCCGCAAAGGTTGCGACTGAGTACCGGCAGCAATTCCAGCGCCCGGTGGTCATCGACATGTTCTGCTACCGGCGTTTCGGTCACAACGAAGGCGATGAGCCGTCGTTCACTCAGCCTCTCATGTACAAGAAGATCCGCGCTCATCTGTCGACGCTCGAGATCTATGCCAAGAAGCTGATCGGTGAGGGGGTCGTCACCGAAGGTGAAGTCGATAAGATGAAGGCCGATTGGCGTGCACGCCTCGACGCGGAATTCGAAGCCGGCCAGGGCTACAAGCCGAACAAAGCCGACTGGCTGGATGGACGCTGGTCAGGCCTGAAGGCCGCGCGTGACGCCGACGATCCGCGCCGCGGAAATACCGGTGTCGACGTCGCCGTTCTGCACGACATCGGCAAGAAGATCACCACCGTTCCACAGGGCTTTGCCGTTCACAGGACAATCCAGCGGTTCCTCGAACAGCGTGCCAAGGCGATCGAGACCGGCGAGGGGATCGATTGGGCAACGAGTGAGGCGCTCGCCTTCTGTTCGTTGCTGAAAGACGGCCACCGCGTTCGACTGTCGGGTCAGGACAGTGAGCGCGGGACGTTTTCACAGCGGCATTCGGTCTTGTTCGATCAGAATACCGAAGAGCGTTACACCCCGTTCAATCATCTCGGTGGGCCTCAGGGGCGCTACGAAGTGCTCAATTCGATGCTCTCCGAAGAGGCCGTCCTCGGTTTTGAGTACGGCTACTCCACCGCCGAGCCAAGTGCCCTCACGCTGTGGGAAGCCCAATTCGGCGATTTTGCCAATGGTGCGCAGGTGGTGTTCGACCAGTTCATCTCCTCGGGCGAGCGCAAATGGTTGCGCATGTCGGGCCTCGTCTGCCTGTTGCCGCATGGCTATGAGGGACAGGGACCCGAGCATTCTTCGGCCCGGCTCGAGCGCTATCTGCAGATGTGCGCGGAAGACAACATGCAGGTTGCGAATTGCACCACGCCTGCAAACTATTTCCACATCCTGCGCCGCCAGTTGATGCGCGAGATTCGCAAACCGCTGATTTTGATGACGCCGAAATCCCTGTTGCGCCACAAGCGCGCGGTGTCCCGGCTCGACGAGCTCGCAAGCGGGACCTCGTTCCATCGCCTGTTATGGGACGACACGCAATTGCTGCCGAACGAAAAAATCAAGCTCGTTCCCGACGATAAAATCCGACGCGTGATCATGTGCTCGGGCAAGGTCTATTACGACCTCTACGATGAACGCGAGAAGCGCGGTATCGATGACATCTACATCCTGCGGATCGAGCAACTTTATCCGTTCCCGACCAAGGCACTGATCACCGAACTGTCGCGGTTCAAGCAGGCGGAAATGGTGTGGTGTCAGGAAGAGCCGCGCAATATGGGTGCCTGGTTCTTCGTCGATACTTTCCTGCAATGGATCCTCAATCAGATCACCGCCAAGCATCGAACAGTGCGTTATGCGGGGCGCCCGGCTTCGGCTTCAACAGCGGTTGGCCAAATGTCGAAGCATCTCGCGCAACTCAAGCAATTCCTCGATGAGGCATTGGGATAATATATTTCTATTCGGCGCTGGCCGGGTGTGGCGAACGAGAGGTAAGGCAAGATCATGGTTGATATTCGCGTGCCCACACTCGGTGAATCAGTAACCGAAGCGACGGTCGGCAAATGGTTCAAACAAGCAGGCGACTCGGTTGCAGTGGACGAACCGCTGGTCGAACTTGAAACCGACAAGGTGACCCTGGAGGTGCCGGCGCCGGCCGCAGGCGTCCTCTCCGATATTGCCGTGAAGGATGGCGCTACCGTCGCGGTTGGCGCGGTGCTCGGTCAGATCAAGGAGGGCGCCGGAGCTGTCCCCAAGGCGCCTTCGGCGACCGCGACCAAGCCTGCGGCGAGCCCAACAGGTGCACCGAATGAAAAGACGGCGACGACCAAGCCGATCGGCGCCGGTCCTGAGCAACCGCAGCCGCGCGAGATGCCAACGCCGCCGTCTGTCCGCAAGATGGCTGCGGAGAGCGGCGTCGATCCCACAAAAATTGCCGGAAGCGGCTTGCACGGCCAAGTCACCAAGGGCGACATGCTCAACGCGATAGAGCGCGCGGCGGCGACCCCAACGCCGGTATCGGCGCCAGTGCAGATGCGCGCGCCGTCGCCCGCCGATGATGCTGCGCGCGAAGAGCGCGTGCACATGACACGCTTGCGTCAAACCATTGCGCGCCGCCTCAAGGATGCGCAGAACACGGCAGCCATGCTCACGACCTTCAACGAGGTCGACATGAGCGCGGTCATGGCTTTACGCACTCAATACAAAGATCTGTTCGAGAAAAAGCACGGCGTGAAGCTCGGGTTCATGGGCTTCTTCGTCCGCGCCTGCATTCAGGCCTTGAAGGAAATCCCGGCGGTGAATGCCGAGATCGACGGCACCGATATCGTCTACAAGAACTATTATCACATTGGCGTCGCGGTCGGCACCGAGAAGGGTTTGGTGGTGCCCGTTGTCCGCGACGCCGATCTTATGTCATTTGCACAAATCGAAAAGACCATCGCCGATTTCGGCCGGCGCGCGCGTGACGGCACTTTGAAGATCGATGAGTTGCAGGGCGGCACTTTCACCATCAGCAATGGTGGCGTCTACGGCTCCCTGATGTCGACCCCGATTCTAAATGCGCCGCAGTCCGGTATCCTCGGCATGCACAAGATCCAGGAACGACCGGTGGTGGTCGGCGGCAAGATCGAGGCGAGGCCAATGATGTATCTAGCGCTGTCTTACGATCATCGTATCGTCGATGGTCGCGAGGCCGTCACGTTCCTCGTGCGCGTGAAAGAAGGCCTGGAGGATCCGGCCCGGGTCGTGCTGGATTTGTAGCGCATGGCCTACGATCTCATCGTCATCGGAACCGGACCTGGCGGCTATGTTTGCGCAATCCGCGCGGCGCAGCTTGGTCTGAAGACCGCAGTGGTGGAAAAGCGCGCCACGTTCGGTGGCACTTGTCTCAATATCGGATGCATTCCGTCCAAGGCATTGCTGCACGCTTCGGAATTGTTCGACGAGGCTGGCCACACGTTTGGCAAAATGGGGATTGGCATTTCTGAACCCCGGCTCGATCTCAAGGCCATGATGGCGTTCAAGGATCAGGGCGTTGAAGGCAACGTGAGGGGTGTCGATTTCCTGTTCAAGAAGAACAAGATCGACGCATTTTTCGGCAGCGGACGAATTGTTGCGCCGGGCAAGGTCGAGGTGAAAGGCGAAGGCGATAAAGCGCAGACCATTGAAGCGAAATCGATCGTCATAGCCACCGGTTCTGACGTTGTGCGCTTGAAGGGCATCGATATCGACGAGAAGCGCATCGTCTCATCCACCGGAGCCTTGTCGCTGCCGGAGGTACCACGTCATCTGCTCGTTATCGGAGCCGGCGTCATCGGGCTTGAGCTTGGCTCGGTGTGGCGGCGCCTCGGTGCGCAGGTGACGGTGGTGGAATTCCTCGACGGTGTGTTGCCGGGAATGGACGGTGAAGTACGGCGTCAGGCCCAACGTTTGTTCGAGAAACAGGGCATGACGTTCAAATTGTCTTCGAAGGTGACCGCAGTCGATGCTTCAGGCAAACGGCTCAAAGTTTCAGTAGAGCCGGCGAAAGGTGGCACCGCTGAATCGATCGAGGCCGATGTCGTTTTGGTTTCGATCGGCCGAGTGCCATACACCGAAGGTCTGGGACTCAAGGAACTGGGCGTCAAGCTGGATGAACGCGGTCGCATCGTTGTTGATCACTACTATGCAACCAACGTTCCGGGCATCTGGGCAATCGGCGATGTGATCGCCGGTCCGATGCTGGCGCACAAGGCTGAAGACGAAGGCGTGGCGGTTGCGGAAATTCTAGTCGGGCAGGCGGGTCACGTGAACTACGAGGCCATTCCGAACGTCGTCTATACCTATCCTGAGATCGCTGTGGTTGGGAAAACCGAGGAAGAGCTCAAAGCCGCGGGCGTCGTCTACAACGTCGGCAAGTTTCCCTTCACCGCCAATGGCCGTGCAAAAGTCAATCTGACAACCGAAGGTTTTGTCAAAATTCTTGCCGATGCAAAAACCGATCGCGTGCTCGGTGTGCATCTTATCTGCGCCGACGCGGGCAATATGATTGCGGAAGCCACTATTGCGATGGAGTTCGGCGCCTCTGCCGAAGATATTGCACGCACGTGCCACGCGCATCCCACGCTGCCCGAGGCAGTGAAGGAAGCGGCCATGGCGGTAGCGAAACGCGCAATACATATGTAGCCTTGAAATGGCCGGGTCAGTCCCGGCCATTCGCTTGAATGGCTGCAAGGACCTGCGCATCGTCAGTTCGAAATCGGGGGAAGCTTCATGGCCAAAGGCCACAAGGACAAAGTTGCGATCATCACCGGTGCAGCGAACGGCATCGGCCAGGCATTTGCCAGGCGCCTCGCGGAAGATGGCGTGCACATAGCGATTGTTGACCTTGTCGACGGCAAGGACACAGTAAAATTGGTTGAAGCCGCCGGACGACAGGCGCTCGCTGTGAAGTGCGATGTATCTTCGGAAACTTCAGTCGC
>Ga0105242_10002647_pt1 | contig 14033 bp, 12 predicted proteins | sample KBSM24metaG_FD_81521 | JGI IMG/M metagenome (GOLD analysis project Ga0105242, IMG submission 81521) | Miscanthus rhizosphere microbial communities from Kellogg Biological Station, Michigan, USA - KBS M2-4 metaG | ecosystem: Host-associated > Plants > Roots > Rhizosphere > Soil | place...
CAGGCCAGCCAATTCCCCCTACAGCGCCGAAAACTATTTTCCGAACCAACCGATCGGCTTACCCGAAAGATCAACCCAGACACTCTTCACTTGCGTGTAAAGTTCGAGCGCATGACGGCCCATCTCGCGGCCGTAACCGGACTGCTTGTACCCACCAAACGGCGACGCGGCATTGAACATGTTGTAGGTATTGATCCAGACGACGCCTGCCTTCACGGCCTTGGCGAAGCGATGCGCGCGCGTGATGTCCTTGGTCCAGATGCCCGCCGACAATCCGTAGATCGTTTCATTCGCCTGCCGAATTAGATCTTCATCGTTGTCGAAAGTGATCACCGACGTCACCGGCCCGAAAATTTCTTCCTGGGCCACCCGCATCGAGTTCTTCACTTCGCTGAAGATCGTCGGCTGAAAGAAGTAGCCATTCTTGAATTGCGGATCGAGCTGCGGCGATTCGCCGCCCGCAAATACCGTCGCGCCTTCGTCGCGCGCGATGCCGACGTACGATCTGATCTTCGCCAGCTGCTCTTCGGAAACCTGCGGCCCCATCATGGTGCCCTTGTCCATCGGGTCGCCGACTTTCACCCTGTCAGCTTTCTCTTTAAAGCGCGCGAGGAATTCATCCTTAACTCTTTCTTCAACGAAGATTCGCGAACCGGCGCAACACACCTGGCCCTGATTGAAGAAGATGCCCATCATCGCGCCATTCACCGCTTGATCGAGATCGGCGTCGGCAAAAATTATGTTGGGCGCTTTGCCGCCGAGTTCGAGCGAAACCTTGGTCAGATTGTCGGCGGCTGCTTTGGCGATCAGCTTGCCGACTTCCGTCGATCCAGTGAACGCCACCTTGTCGATGCCTTTGTGCGAAGCCAGCGCGGCGCCGGCAGTTTCGCCGAAGCCTGGAACGACATTCACGACCCCTTCAGGAAATCCCGCCTCTTGAATCAGCTTGGCGAGTTCGAGCGCAGTCACGGGAGTTTGTTCCGCCGGCTTGAGCACGACGGTGTTGCCCGCCGCCAGCGCCGGCGCCAATTTCCACGCCGACATCAGCAGCGGAAAATTCCACGGAATGATTTGCCCGCAAACGCCGAGCGGTTCGCGCAGAGTGTAGTTGAACATCTGACCCGGAACCGGAATCGTTTCGCCTTCGATCTTCGTCGCCCAGCCGGCGAAGTATTCAAAATTCTCCACCACGCCCGGCAGATCTATGTAGGTCGATTCCTTAATCGGCTTGCCGTTGTCGCCAGTCTCAAGCTCGGCGAGTCGCGGCGTGTCGCGCTCAATCAGTAGCGACAATTTGTAAAGCAGCCGGCCGCGATCGCGCGCGCTCATCTTTGACCATTTGCCCTCGAAAGCTTTCCGCGCGGCCGCCACCGCTTTATCGATGTCGGACTGGTCGGCTTCGGCCACTTCGGCAAAGGTCTCGCCCGTCGCCGGATTCGGCGTCGCGAAAGTCTTGCCCGATTCGGCATCGACAAATTGACCGTCAATGAACAGTTGATAACGACGCGGCGTGGTTTGCGGTTGTGGTGTTGACATGATTGCTCCTCTTATTTGTGTACGAACAATGTAACGAAGTCAGGACCACCCGCGCAAACGGGTCAGTACCATCTCCGTCAGGAGATGGATCGACAGGCCTCACAGACTGACACTTGATCCATCGGCTCACGCCGATGGTACTGACCATGTTGCCCGACGATCGCGTTCGGCGTATCTTCGACCCCATGAACGCTAACTGGCCCGAACTCGTGCTCGAAGAATGGCAGGACACGCTCGCGACGCTGCATATGTGGACCCAGATCGTCGGCAAGATTCGTATGAAGCAAACGCCGCTCGTCAATCACTGGTGGAACGTGCCGCTGTATGTTACCGCCCGCGGCCTGACGACTTCGCCGATGTCCTACCAGGATCGCATCTTTGAAATCTATTTTGATTTCATCGATCACAAGCTGCGCGTCGATTGCAGCGACGGCGCGTTGACGACGCTCGATCTACGTCCGCAAACAGTCGCCGGCTTTTACCACGAGTTGATGACGACGCTTCACGGTTTGGGAATCGACGTGAAGATTTGGACGACGCCGGTCGAGGTGCCTTCGCCGTTCTCAGCGGTACGCGAAGCAATTCCTTTCGAGCAGGATCAGATTCACAAGTCGTACGATGGCGATTACGTCAATCGCTTCTGGCGCGCGCTGGTTTCGACTGACGACGTTTTCAAACAATTCCGCTCGCGCTTCCTCGGCAAAGTCAGTCCCGTGCATTTCTGGTGGGGTAGCTTCGATCACGCCGTCACGCGCTTCTCTGGCCGCCCGGCGCCGCCGCGCGAAGGCGCTGACAAGATCACCGTCGAAGCCTACTCGCACGAAGTGATCAGCCATGGCTTCTGGCCCGGCGGCAACGGATTTCAGGCTGCCTTCTATGCCTACGCCGCACCCGAGCCGAATGGTTTCGGCGACGCTAAGGTCAAACCCGATGCCGCTTTCTATTCAAAGGATGTGAGTGAATTCTTTCTGCCTTACGACGCGGTTCGTCAATCCACTTCACCGGAAAACACTTTGATGGATTTTTGTGAGAGCACCTACGAGGCGGGAGCGGATTTGGGCGGATGGGATCGGAAGGCGTTGGAACGCGTGGCTGCATAGGAGATACGTGACCAGCGCCGACTCCCTTCTCCCGCTGGGAGAAGGGCTGGGGATGAGGGCTTACGCGCACACTAAGTCCCTCACGGTCTGTGCGAGAGATGATTTCGCTGAAGCGAAATCATCTCTCGCTAAATCACAGAAACTCCCAACGCTGTAGGCCCTCACCCAACCCTCTCCCAATGGGAGAGGGCTAAAGAACGTTGTTCCTTAAACTATTAAAGAAATGCTCACGCGAATAAATAGGTCTTATTTCGGAACGATTGGCTGTGCGAACACTTTCTCATCCACCGGCACGTTCCGTTTGATTTCCGTAAACGTGCGCGTCCAGCTGTCGTAAGTATCAATCGCTGAGCTACGAATGATGAACGGTAATTTCACGCCGTCAACGTCACGATAGTCCTCAAAGTCAATTTGCTCAGGTATCGGCAGCGCGGAAGTGTGATTGACGGTTCTCGTTCGGCGCAAGAGACCGGTTTCCGCGTCGAAGTCGTAACTTACCATCCTCTCCGGCGTTGATTTAGCAATCACCCACATGTCACGTCCGTCGATCTTTTCCGCGCCTGCGAGCTGCATTCCCGGCGAGGGCGTAACCTTGATGATGCCGAAGAGCGCCTGCAGGCCGCGCCTTGCGTCCGAGACTTCAGTCGAACTGAGTGTTCGCAAATTAGTGCCACTCAAAATCCAACCATTATCCCCGGACAGAATCTGCCTGACCGAACCCTGTGGCGTCGGCGTCAGGACCAGCAACTTGTCCGGGAACGACAAGGTAATCTCATTAGGCACGTTCCGGTTCTGCGATGCCACCCGCGTTCCCTTCATGAAAAGTGTTTTCGCACTGCTGGCGTTGGCGCCACCGATCGCTTGCAGGTAGCGAGCGAAAATCTCCTCGACGGATGGACGGGCAGGGGGCGCCGGTGGAGTAATTGGCTTTTGCAACAGGCCCTCGTGGCCTGACTTGGCCAATGGCATCGGCGGCAAACCTACCGTCGTTGTTTGACCACGATGACAGGTGAAGCAAGTAACCGAGTTCTGCGTGAAATCAACCTTGTTCGATCCATTGATTAACAGGACCATCTGCAACATTCGGCGGCCAGCCTGTTTCTCAGGCTTCTCATCGCTCTCCCACTCCCAAATCCTTTGCCCGTTCTTAGGATCCCTGCCCTTGACCACATGGCAAAAGTCGCACTCCTCGCCGAGTGACACAGCCATGAAATTCATCGTCCGATAAAGCTCCGACTCTTTCAATCCTTTGAGCACTTGAATGTTCTTGCGCGTCTGTTCGATTGGCTTGTCGGCTTGTTGAGTTTGGGCGCTGGTGGTGCGCGTGGAAACCACGACGCCGATTGAAATCATCGACAACAGACCTGCAATCAAAACCAGAGTGCCAGTTCGCTTAGACATGAGGCCGTCCTTTCGTGCTTCAGGCGAGTTGTGATTAGTGATCGATTAGAGCCACGCGTCCAGGGCGATCATACGCAGGCGAGTACAACAGTGTTTCAGTGAGGCTACCGGGAGCGCGGAGATAGCTGAGGCTTGATGTTCTGTTATAATCGGGGCAAATGCGTACCAACCGAGAACAATTTGTCGTCGATGAAAGCGGCAAACGGACTGCCGTCCTGCTCGAAATCGATCGATACTCGGAACTCGTCGAAGCCCAGGAAGAACTGGAAGCAATTCGCGCTTACGACGAAGCCAAGGCGTCAAGAGATGACGCCATTCCGTTCGCACAGGCAATTAAGGAAATCGAGGGCGAGTGATTGGACTACGAAGTCTTCATCCTTCGTCGTGCTCAGAAACAACTCGCAAACCTGCCGAAACAAAACTACTCACGCATTCGAGACTTGGTGGCCACGCTGGCTGATAACCCTCGTCCTTCGGGCTGTAAGAAATTAATCGGACGCGAAGGCTGGCGAATTCGATCTGGTGTTTACCGCATCATTTATGAAATCGATGACGTTCAAAGGCGCGTGACCATCTTAGATATCGGACACCGAAAAGATATATACGCTTGATACCGTTCCCGTCCAACGAATTGATCTAACTCATTCTCACGTGTCGCTAAAACCCCGTCGTCCCCGCCAACAACTGCCGCAACACATACGGCAGAATCCCGCCGTGCAGGTAGTAATCAATCTCGATCGGCGTGTCGATGCGCAAGGTCAGCGGCACCTGCTCGCTCGATCCGTCCGCGCGATTGATCGTGAGGGTGACATCCATGCGCGGCGTGACTTCGAATCCTTTGCCTGAGCCGTTCGAATTTTGATCGGTCGGAACAAGACCGGTGATGTCGAAGGTCTCGGTGCCGTCGAGATTCAAACTCGCCGCGTTGATGCCTTCTTTGAATTGGCACGGCAGGACGCCCATGCCTACGAGGTTGCTGCGATGAATGCGCTCGAAACTCTCGGCCACTACCGCCTTGATTCCCAGCAGCCGCGTTCCCTTCGCGGCCCAGTCGCGTGATGAGCCGGTGCCGTACTCCTGACCGGCGATCACCACGAGTGGTGTGCCTTCGCTTTGATATTTCATCGCCGCGTCGTAGATGCTCATGCGTTCGCCATCCGATTGGTGCACCGTGACGCCACCCTCGGTGCCGGGCACCATCAGATTCTTAATGCGCACGTTTGCGAAAGTGCCGCGCATCATCACTTCATGATTGCCGCGCCGCGAGCCATAGCTGTTGAAGTCCGCGACATCGACGCGCTTTTGTTGCAGGTAAACGCCGGCCGGTGACGTCGCTTTGATCGCGCCGGCCGGACTGATGTGATCGGTCGTGACTGAATCGCCGAAGATCGCCAGCGGTCGAGCGCCTTCAATATTCGCCATCTCGCCGGCTTCGGCGCCAAAGCCTTCGAAGAACGGCGGTTCCGCGATGTAGGTCGAGTTCGCGTCCCATTGATAGGTCAGACCCGGCGTGGTCGGAATCGAGTTCCACATCGGATTCTGATCCGCAAAATTTGCGTAGAGGCGGCGGAAGGTTTCCGCATCGAGCGCATCGCTCAGGACGCCGCCAATCTCTTCCATCGTCGGCCAGATGTCCTTCAGAAAAACATCTTCGCCTTGTTCATTCTGGCCCAGAGGATCTTTCGACAGGTCTTTCTCGACGGTGCCGGCGAGCGCAAAGGCCACGACCAGCGGCGGGCTCATCAGAAAGTTCGCTTTGATGCTTTGATGGACGCGTGCCTCGAAATTGCGATTGCCGGAAAGCACGCTGGCGGCAATCAAATCATGGTCGTTCACCATCTCTTCAATCGTCGGATCGAGTGGGCCGGAATTTCCGATGCACGTCGTGCAGCCATAGCCGACCAGGTTGAAACCGAGTTGATTCAAGTAAGGCTGCAAACCGGTCTTCTCGAGATAATCAGTCACCACGCGCGAACCAGGCGCCAGAGAGGTCTTCACCGTGGGCCGCACTTTCAATCCGCGCTCGACTGCCTTCTTCGCCAACAGTCCAGCCGCCAGCATCACGCTCGGGTTCGATGTGTTCGTGCACGAAGTGATCGCCGCAATCAGCACATCTCCGTGTCCCAAATCAACGTGAGCTTTCGGAAATTCCTCCGCCAGAACTTCGACGACGCGATCGGGAGTGGGCCGGTTATTCATCATCTCGGTTTCCGTCCACACGCTCGTATCTTTGGTGGCGACGTGATTAGCAGAAGGTAGAGGCGCGGTCGTTCCTTGTTGCTCGCCGCCACCCGCGACCATCGCGAGCGCGTGTTGTCCCGCGCCGATATCAGCGGCATAGCGAACGTCGAGCTCGTTGAAAGGCTTGCCGTAACCGCCGGTCTTCGCATCCTGTTGGAGCAGATTGATAAAAGTGTTCTTGAGGTCAGGCAGAGCAATGCGATCCTGCGGCCGCTTGGGTCCGGCCACGCTCGGAACGATCGTATCGAGATCGAGTTCCAGCACCACCGTGTAATCGATATCGCCTTTACGCGGCATGCCGAACAGACCCTGGGCCTTGAAGTAATTTCGCACAGCTTCGACGTGCGCATCGTCGCGACCAGTCGCTTTCAGGTACGCGCACGTCTCTTCATCCGGCGGAAAATATCCCATGGTCGCGCCGTATTCGGGCGACATGTTCGCGATGGTCGCCCGATCCGTGACTGACAGAGAGGCCGCGCCTTCGCCATGGAACTCGACGAACTTGCCGACAACTTTTGTTTTGCGCAGCAACTCAGTCACCGCCAAAACGAGGTCGGTCGCAGTAACACCTTCATGCAGCTTTCCGGTCAGGTGCACACCGACCACGTCCGGCGTCAGGAAGTAAACCGGCTGGCCCAGCATCGCGGCTTCGGCTTCAATTCCACCCACGCCCCAACCGACTACGCTCAAGCCATTGACCATCGTCGTATGCGAATCGGTCCCGACCAGGCTGTCGGGATAATAAACGTCGTGTTTCTCCCACACGCACTTGGCTAGATATTCAAGATTCACCTGGTGACAGATGCCGATGCCCGGCGGGATCACGCGGAAACCGTCAAACGCCTGCATGCCCCACTTCAGAAATTGGTAACGCGAGTTGTTTCGCTTGAACTCCATTTCCATGTTCTTGCGAAACGCGTCCGAGGTGGCCGAAAAATCAACCTGCACTGAATGATCAATCACGAGATCGACCGGAACCAGCGGCTCAATCACACCCGGGTTCTTGTTCAATCGCACAACCGCCGATCGCATCGCCGCGAGATCAACCAACAGCGGGACGCCGGTAAAGTCCTGCAGCAGCACCCGCGCCACGGTGAACGGAACTTCCTCGGTGCGTTCGGCATTCGCTTGCCAATTCGCGATGGCGCGCACGTCGTCTTCGGTGATCTTCGATCCATCGAAATTTCGCAAAACCGATTCGAGCACGATGCGAATGCTCACCGGCAGCCGGGAAATCTTGCCGACGCCTTCCTTCTCGAGTTGTGGCAGCGAATAAAATTGTCCGGATGAATTGGCGTTCGGCGTGAAGTTTTGCAGGGAATTGAAGAGATTATGCGGCATAAGTGATTGTCTTTGACCTCGTGTCTGAAGCTCCGGCGCTCGTCTTGCGCGCACAGTTGGTTGTAAAAGAAGCGGACGGCTTCTCTGAGTAAATGCGTTCGTGGTGGATGATCAAATTCAAGTTTAAGAGCGCGATTTGCAATCGTCAAGCACGTGAACTTGTCGCTTAGCACACTTGTTGCTGGCGATCTGTTCATTTGTTATAGTCGCAGTCAGATAAACGATTCCCTCTGATTTGAATTGATGCGAGCGCGAGGCCCTCCGACGCGTGCGCGAACGAACTCCATTACAGAGGAGCCGCATTCATGCCGAAGAAACAACCTGAATCATTCAACTACCTGAGTAACGATCCCGAATTTGTGCCCGATCCGGAAATCGAAGAGTTTATGGAAGAAGAGATCGCGCACGCGCCCAAGGATCCTGATCTGCTCGCGCAGCGTCTGCGAAATCGCGCGGCCTCTCCTGCAGATGCGGGCGGCGATCTCGACGCGGACTGGGAAGATGTAAACTCCTCGGGTTCGGAAGCGGTCGGAGGCGACAGTCCGACGCCCGATCAATCGATGGTCGAAGAGAACGCGCACGCAATCGGGGTCAATTTTGAGGACAACGAAGAGTTGGATTTTCTCGATAAGATAGAACGGCGCGATCGCGATCGATACGAATTGGAAGAGCAGTCGAAGACCCGCGACGATACGATCTAACTGCGCAGATAACGCAGATGGTTATGTGCGTTCTTCAATCTGACAATACGCAGATTAATAACCTGCGCTACTTGCTTGCGCGATTATTCCTCTCACGATATTCTCCCGCGCACTATGCGAATCCTGCTTCTGCTGACTGTCTTATTCGTCTTCATACCCGCGTACGCGGCGGAACCCTGCATCAAAGCAACCGACGAATGCACACGTTGGGTTAGTCTCGCCGGTGAATCTCGCTCACTCGTTTACAGCACGTACCCTCTGGACCAGAAGAACGAACAGATTGTGCGCGCGCTCATCGTGGTGCACGGACAGGGTCGCGACGCCGATAATTATTTTCGCACCAGCCTGGCGGCGGCATTTCTCGCCAACGCTTTCAACGACACGATCGTGATCTCACCGCGCATGGCTTCAAACAACGGCGCCGGCTGCCGCGACCCGCTCGGGCCGAACGAAGTGAACTGGCCTTGCGGCGGAGACAGCTGGCGATCAGGCGGCGTGGCCACGAATAATCCCAAGCTGACGTCTTATGATTTCATGGACGCGATCGTGCGCGCGCTGGCAAATAAAGCGAACTTCCCGAACCTCAAAGCCATTGTCATCTCAGGTCATTCGGCCGGCGGACAATTCGTGACGCGCTATGAGATGGGCAACCAGGTGCACGAATCGATCTCGATTCCAATTACCTACGTAGTTTCCAATCCCTCGAGCTATTCCTATCTCGATGCTGAACGTCCGGGCGGCGCCAACAATGAGTTGCGTCCGTTCGGCGACGCGCGCAACTGCACGACTTACGACACCTGGCCCTATGGTTTGAAGAGCCGCACCGGCTACACCGCAAAGATTCCCGACGAGCAATTGAAGAAGCAACTGGCCGCGCGGCCGGTCACTTATCTACTTGGCGAGTTGGATGTGTTACCGCTGGCGGGATTCGATTCGTCATGTCCGGCGATGGCCCAGGGGCCGACGCGACTCGCGCGCGGCCAGGCCTTCGCCGCTTACGTCAAAGCCAAATACAACGCGCAGCATCAAGTCGTCGTCGTGCCCCTGTGCGGTCACAACGCCCGCTGCATGTTCACGGCGGAGGTGGCGCTGCCAATTCTGTTTCCGAAAGTTTAGGCGGCCTGTCGGAGCGCCCGCATCTGCGGGCGGTGCGCGGGCATCCCTGCCTGCGTTCTTATTTCTTTCGCAACGCCGCGCTACTGAACGGCCAATCCTCCGGCTTATTACACAGATGTGCCTTCACTGGATTGTTCTCGATATAAGTCACAGTCCGGCCGAACTGTCGTGCATTGCGGATGTACCTATCAAAATATTCCTTCTGCCAAAATCTTCCTTTGCGGTTCAGCAGTTTATTCGCTTCATTCGCGGTGAACGATTTGATCGAATGCATAATGTCCGCAAGCGAATGCCCCGAGAGCGGTGTGCAGAGCAAGTGCGCATGATTCGGCATGATTACCCAGGCGCTCAGCCGGTACTTGACGCGATCATGAAAGAGAAGCGCCTGTTGGACACGTCCAGCCACATTCCGGTCACGCAAATAACAACTTCCGTGTCCCTGGTCGAGATAAACCTCAATGCGCTTTCGCAGCCACGATTGTGTCTCGACGCTTGGTTGAAGGTTTAGCTCTTCTTTCCAGTGAATCAGGACTTCTTTTGGTAGCGAGTCGTGCAAACGAAAAGTGATGAACTGAGCTAGTTCGCCGCCGTCGAAATGTGGCAGGTAACCACGACTGTGCCAACCGAGATGGGCCGCATTGATCGGTGAGAGTCGCATAATTAAGTTTTGCGCGCAGAGATGCGCGCGACCCGCCCGCAGGGATGCGGGCGCTCCTACGGGAAATTAGATCTCGGCTGCAAGGTCACGCTCTTAATCAATACTTTCTCAGCCGGTCGCGTGCTGGCTTCCTCGGTCGGCGCCATCATGATCACTTCCGCGTTCTTGATGCCCTCGATCACCTTGCCGAAGACGGTGTACTTCTTGTCGAATGCGGGTTGGCGTTTGAGCGTGATGAACCATTGGCAGTTGGCGCCGTTGATGTCGTTGGTGCGGGCCGCGCCCAGCGTGCCGCGCTCGTAAGGAATGTCACTGAACTCGGCCGGCACATTCGGATAAGGAGAATTTCCGGTGCCCCACACCGACTTGTTACCCGTCCTGGTGACCGGGTCGCCGCCTTGAATGATTCCCAGGCCGGGGTCGATGCGATGGATAGCGGTGCCGTCATAAAACTTCTCGCTGATCAACTTCTTGAAGCGCTCAACGTGCTTGGGCGCGACGTTCGGGTAAAGCTCGATCACAATGCGGTCGTAATCGGCGGTTTCGATGACCGCGACCTGCGAGTCGGGCGTGGGCTTGACCGCGGTCTTGACGTCGCCGGTGGCGGCGTTAGTGTTCGCTGGTTTGTTGGCCGGCGCGTTCGAATTCGGTTTATTGTCACATCCGGCAAATGCCAGAAAAGCCAGGGCGCCTAAAATCAGAATGAGTCTCGCTTTAATTAACAATCCGTCCTCCTATTAAATGCGGGCAGTGCGCGCGGCCCGCCGCAGAATGGGTGCGCTAAAACAATTTCTTACTGTCGAGCAGTATCGTTACTGGTCCGTCATTAATCAACTCGACGTGCATCATCGCCTGAAATTTACCCGTCGCGACTTCGTCCACCGTTGAGCCTGCCTGACGCACAAAGAAATCATAGAGCGGCTCAGCGACTTCCGGCGGAGCAGCATCGATCCATGACGGCCGCAGCCCCCGCCGGACATCACCGTACAAAGTAAATTGGGAAACGATCAGCAACCCGCCGTTTACGTCCTTGACCGAAAGATTCATCTTCCCGTCTTCGTCGTCAAAGATGCGCAGGTTGGCAATCTTGTCGACGAGGTAAGCCGCTTCGACCTTTGTATCGTCGCGCGCGATCCCTACAAGAACGACGAGACCGTTTCCGATCTCGCCGATCGCTTCTCCCTCAACTGTCACTGACGCGCGCGTCACGCGCTGAACTACGGCTCGCATTTAGTTCATTAAAATAGACGTATCTTGCGAATTGAGCGACGCGCGGCCGCGGTTCACCGCGCAAATCGTTCGCTGGATCTCGGCATCCGAGATTTTTTCATTCATGTGATTAATCAGCGAGATGATCATAATCACTCAACAAGCGCGAACTTTTGGAGTGCGGCGGCTTGACGCCGCTTTCTAAACTTCATCATCGGCGCTGGTAGATTTGAAACAGCGGCGTCAAGCCGCCGCACTCCAAATCTCTATTTCTTCGGTGGTCTACTCGGACGAATCTCGACGCGACTCGGGAGTGCGCGATCGTCGTGATGAAGCAGATCGATTACTACGCGCGCCACGTCGTCAGGAGTCAATTGCCAACTCTTCTCGTCGCTCGGCGCGTCGCCGCCGAATTCCGTATTCACCGAACCGGGCATGATGTAACTGACCTTGATGTTGTCGTGACGCACCTCCTGCATCAACGCTTCGCTGAAACCATTCAGGCCGAACTTCGAAGCATTGTAGGCCGCCATGCGTGGATGCGGATTGGCGCCGGCCAGCGAAGAGATATTGATGATGTAACCACCATCGCGCTTCTTCATTTCAGGAATTGCCGCGTGGCAACAATGAAAGACGCCGAAGAGATTTGTTTCCAGCACCGCGCGAAAATCTTCCGGTGAAGTGTCTGCGACGGTTTCGAAAATGCCGATGCCGGCGTTGTTGATGAGAATGTCGAGCCCGCCCAATTCTTTGACGGTGTAATCAATCAGGCCCTTTACATGATCGTAATCGCGCACGTCGCACGGAAACATGATTTCGCGGCCGCCACTCGGATTCTCAGCCTGCTGCGCCGTTTGCCCGATCACCTCAACGTTCCGCGCCGAGACACAAACTGAGACGCCTTCGCGCAACAGCGCGTCCGCGATAGCGCGGCCGATTCCCTTCGTGCCACCCGTTACGACTGCGACTTTGTTTTCGAGGTTCATCTTGATTGGAGCGCGGGCAAAGCGAAGCGTCGACGGCGCTGCGTATTATTCGTCGGACGCTGCACGCAAGAGATCCAAAGCGCCGTCGAGGCCGGCGCACTCCAAATTATTTCAGCTTCTCTTTCAGCCGCTCGTTGACGATCTTGGGATTCGCTTTGCCCTTCGAAGCTTTCATCGCCTGGCCGACGAAGAATCCGAACAGCGCCTCTTTGCCAGCGCGGTACTGCGCCAGCTGGTCCGGGTTGGCAGCCATGATCTCGTCGATCACGCGATCAATTTCACCGGTGTCGCTGACCTGCACCAATCCTTTTTCAGCAACAATGGCGGCCGCTGATTTGCCCGAGGCGAACATCTCGACCAGCACCTCTTTGCCTTGCTTGCCGCTGATCTGGCCCTCGTCGATCAGGCGCACCAACGCGCCGAGTTCAGCTGCGGCTACGGGCGACTTGTCGGCAGTCAAGGCCGCGTTCTCCAACTCGCGGAGCAACTCTGAGCGTATCCAATTCGCTGCTGCCCGGGCGTTGCCGCCGCTGGCCGCAACCGTCGCCTCGTAATAATCCGCCAGCGCGCGATCACCGGTTAACTGCGAAGCGTCCGTGTAAGACAAACCATAGCTTTCGCTAAATCGCTTCGCCCGCGGGCCAGGCAATTCAGGTAATCCACTTCGCACTTCTTCAATGAAAGCTTGGTCGACTGTCAGCGGTGGCAGATCCGGTTCCGGAAAATATCGATAATCGTGCGCCTCTTCTTTCGAACGCATCGCGCGTGTTTCATTGAGACGTTCGTCCCAGAGACGCGTCTCCTGGACCAGGCGGCCACCTTCTTCCAGAGTCTTGATGTGGCGTTCGACTTCAAACTCGATCGCCTTCTGCATGAAACGTACTGAGTTGAGATTCTTCAGCTCCACTTTCGTGCCGAAGGTCGTATCGCCTTTGCGCCGCACCGAAACATTCGCTTCGCAACGGAGATTTCCCTTCTCCATGTCAGCGTCCGACGCGCCCACCCATTGCAACGCGCGCCGCACGTGATTGACGTAGTCGTACGCTTCCCAGGATGAGCGGAAGTCCGGCTCGGTAACGATCTCGGCCAAAGGCACACCGGCGCGATTCAGATCGATATAGGAATACCGATCGACGTCGGGCAAACCTTCGTGCACGTTCTTGCCGGCGTCTTCCTCGAGATGCAAACGCGTGATCCCAATCGTCATCGGCTTCCATTCGTGCGCATGACCGGCTTCGTCGCGATCGGCAGTCATGATTTCCAACGTCCCGTTTGCCGAGAATGGCTGATCGTATTGCGAGATTTGATAACCCTTCGGCAGGTCGGGATAGAAATAATTCTTACGCGCGAAAATCGAACGCTCGTTGACGTGCAGCCCGAGCGCCAGCGCGGCGCGCGCGCCCAATTCGACAACGCGTCGATTCAACACCGGCAGCGCGCCCGGCAAGCCCAGGCAGACGGGACAGGTATTCGCGTTCGGCTCAGAGCCAAAGCGCGTCGAGCAGCCGCAGAAGATTTTTGATTCGGTGCTTAGCTGGGCGTGAACTTCCAGCCCGATGATGGTTTCCCAGTCAGGATTAGTTTCAGGTTTCATGTTTCAAGTTGCAGGTTAGTCCAAGCGCGCGCATCGATGCAATCGGACTGCACCAACTTGAAACCTTAAACCTGAAACTTGAAACCTCGTTACGGTTCCAGCCAAACCTGCGGGATGCGCGCGTCGCGGGCGTCGTCTTCCAACTGACGC
>Ga0105242_10002648_pt1 | contig 14033 bp, 12 predicted proteins | sample KBSM24metaG_FD_81521 | JGI IMG/M metagenome (GOLD analysis project Ga0105242, IMG submission 81521) | Miscanthus rhizosphere microbial communities from Kellogg Biological Station, Michigan, USA - KBS M2-4 metaG | ecosystem: Host-associated > Plants > Roots > Rhizosphere > Soil | place...
AAGACCTGTCCGCGTTCCTCGGCCAGCTGCCCGAGGAGGAACCGATCCTGTTCGTCGGGCTGGGCTCCAATCTGCTTGTGCGCGAAGGCGGCTGGCGCGGCACCGTGATCCTCACTTATGCCGCCAGCAAGCGTCCGCGCGTGGAAGACGGGCTGCTGTACGCCGAAGCGGGCGTTGCCTGCCCGCGCGTGGCGCGCTTTGCCGCCGACAACAATCTTGGCAGCGCCGAATGGCTTACCGGAATCCCCGGTACGGTGGGCGGCGCCCTCGCGGGTAACGCCGGGTGCTACGGCGGAGAGACCTGGGACATCGTCGAGCGGGTGGTGACGATCAACCGGCGCGGCCAGCTGCGGCGGCGCGCCGCCACCGAGTTTGAATTCGGCTACCGCCGCTGCGAACTGAAGACCGACGCCAGCAGCGACGGCGACGAATGGTTCGCCTCGGCGCATTTCAAGCTGCCGGAAGGCGACCGCGAAGAGTCGCGCGCCATCATGCAGGCGCTGCTCACCAAGCGCCGCGCGACGCAGCCGCTGCAACTGCCGAACGCGGGCAGCGTGTTCCGCAATCCCGCCGAAGGCAAGCCCGCCGCGAAGCTGATCCAGTTCGCCGGCCTGCGCAAGCACCAGATCGGCGGCGCGCGCGTTTCGGAAAAGCACGCCAATTTCATCGTCAACCCGGGCAGCGCGGCGAGTGCCGGCGACATCGAGGCGCTGATCCTGCATGTCCAGGCCGTGGTCGAGGAAAAGACCCATGTCCAGCTGGTCCCGGAAGTGCGCATCGTCGGGGAAGTCAAATGAGCGCGCCCGCAAAATTCGGCAAGGTCGCCGTCCTTATGGGTGGGAGCTCCGCCGAGCGGGAGATTTCGCTGATGAGCGGCACCGGCGTGCTCAAGGCGCTGAAATCGAAAGGTGTCGACGCGCACGCCTTCGATCCCGCCGAGCGGGACATCTTCGACCTGAAGCGCGAGGGCTACGCGCGCTGCTTCATCGCCCTGCACGGACGCGGCGGCGAGGACGGCACGATTCAGGGCGCGCTCGAAATGCTGGGCGTGCCCTATACCGGCAGCGGCGTCCTCGGATCGGCGCTCGCCATGGACAAGGCGCGCGCCAAGCAGGTCTGGCAGGCGCGCGGCCTGCCGACGCCTAACTATGAATTGCTCGATAAGAACAGTGACCTGCGTGGCGTCGCAGCCAGGCTCGGGCTTCCCATTGTGGTCAAGCCGGCCGAGGAAGGCTCTTCCATCGGCATCACCAAGGTGCGCGCCGCAGGCGAACTGGATGAGGCATACGCGCTTGCCGTCAACTACGACAGCGCGGTGATCGCTGAGAAATGCGTCGAAGGACCGGAGTACACAGCCAGCATTGTCGGGAATGAAGCTCTTCCCCTGATTCGCATTGAAGCGCCCGAGGGGAATTACGACTACCAGAACAAGTACTTCACCGACGACACGAAGTACATCTGTCCGTGCGGCCTGCCTGCGCAAAAGGAAGAGGTCCTGAAAGCGCTCGCCCTGGATTCGTTCGAAGCGCTTGGTTGCGCCGGCTGGGGACGCGTGGACCTGATGCTTGATGCGATGGGGGATCCCTGGCTTCTGGAGGCTAACACCTCGCCCGGCATGACCGGCCACAGCCTTGTGCCGATGGCGGCGAAAGCCGTGGGAATTTCCTACGAGGACCTGTGCGTGAAAATTCTTGAGGGCAGCCATGTGGGATAACCCCAGGCTCCTCAATACGGCGGCGAACGCCCTGATTGCGCTGGCGGCGCTGCTGTTCGCCTATGCCGGCCTGCAGCTGCTGCTGCGCTCGCCGCTGTTCCCGCTGAAGGAGATCGTGGTGCGAGGCGATCTGAAGAACGCGAACGCCGCGGAGATCGAAAGCGCAGCCGACGGCGCCGGCGGCAATTTCTTTGCCGTCGATCTTGCCGCGCTCCGCGCGCGCATGGAGCAGGTCAGCTGGGTGCGCCGCGTCGAGCTGCGCCGCGTGTGGCCCGATCGCATCGAGGCGCGGCTCGAAGAGCATGTCGCCTTTGCGCGCTGGGGCGCCGGCGGTTTCGTCAACACCTTCGGCGAGCCGTTCTCCGCGGCGATCGAGGAGGGCATCGCCGCGAAGCTGCCGTTGCTGGCCGGCCCCGCGGGCAGCGAAGGCGAAATGGCGCGGCGCTACCGGCGCTTCGCCGATCTGCTCGCGCCGCTGGGCAGCAGTCCCGATCGCGTTGTCTTGACGCCGCGCTACGCATGGCAGCTGCGCCTGGTGGGCGGAGACCACGGCGGTTTGAACGTCGAGCTCGGGCGCGACGGCGCGGAGGCCGTGGAGCAGCGCCTGGAACGCTTCGTTGCCGCGTATCCCGATTCGCTCGGCCGCCTGCCGCGCAGCGCCGGGGCCGAGCTTCGTTTCGTCGATCTGCGCTATCCGAACGGTTTCGCAATGCGCGTCGCCGGATGGAAAGGCTGAGGCATGGCGAAGGAAAACCGCAACCTCGTCGTCGGCCTGGACATCGGCACTTCCAAGGTGGCGGCGCTGGTGGCCGAGCTGGGTCCGGACGGCGTGCTGGAAGTGCTCGGCATGGGCAGCCATGAATCCAAGGGCCTCAAGAAGGGCGTGGTGGTCAACATCGAAGCCACGGTCGCGGGCATCCAGCGTGCGCTCGAGGAGGCCGAGCTGATGGCCGACTGCAAGATCGCCTCGGCGTTCACGGGGATCGCCGGCAGCCATATCCGCAGCTTCAATTCCACCGGCATGGTGGCGGTCAAGGACCGCGAGGTAAGTGCCGTGGACGTCGAGCGCGCGGTCGAGACCGCGAAGGCGGTGAACATTCCGACCGACCAGCAGATCCTCCATGTCCTGCGGCAGGAATTCATCATCGACGGCCAGGAGGACGTGCGCGAGCCGGTCGGCATGTCGGGCGTGCGGCTGGAAGTGAAAGTGCACATCGTCACCGGCGCGGTTTCGGCGGCGCAAAACATCGTCAAGTGCGTGCGCCGCTGTGGCCTGGATGTGAACGACCTGATCCTGCAGCCGCTCGCCTCGGCGCGCGCGGTGCTGTCCGAGGACGAAATGGACTTGGGAGTGTGCCTCGTGGACATCGGCGGCGGCACGACGGATCTCGCGATCTTCACGCACGGCGCGATCCGGCAGACCGCGGTGATCCCGATCGCCGGCGACCAGATCACCAATGACATCGCGATGGCGCTGCGCACGCCGACGGCCGAGGCCGAGTCGATCAAGACCCGCCACGGCGTGGCGCTGCGCCAGCTGGCCGATGCGAACGAAATGATCGAGGTGCCCGGGATCGGCGACCGCGCGCCGCGCGTCATGTCGCGCCAGACGCTCGCCGAGGTGATCGAGCCGCGCGCCGAGGAACTGTTTTCGCTCGTGCAGCAGGTACTGCGCGAGTCCGGCTACGAGGAGCTGCTGTCCTCCGGGATCGTGCTCACCGGCGGCAGCTCGATGATGCAGGGCATGGTGGAACTCGGCGAAGAGATCTTCCACATGCCGGTGCGCATCGGCATGCCGCGCTACAGCGGAGGGCTCGCCGACGTGGTGCGCAGCCCGCGCTACGCCACCGCCATGGGCCTGCTGCTCGAGGGTGCTTCGCAGCTGCAGCAGGGGCGCGTGGCCAAGCAAAGCGGTTCCGTCCGCGCGGTCGTCGGACGGATGCGCGACTGGTTTCAGAGGAATTTTTGATGTTGGTCCAACCGGCAAGGAGAAAAAAATGTTCGAAATCGTGAATGAGCAGGCAGCAGGGCCAGTGATCAAGGTGGTCGGCGTCGGCGGCGCAGGCGGCAACGCCGTCGACCACATGATCGAGCAGGGCGTGGAAGGCGTCGAGTTCTACGCGTTGAACACCGACGCGCAGGTGCTCTCGCGCAGCAAGGCGCGCAACCAGATCCAGCTCGGCACCAGCGGGCTGGGCGCGGGGGCGAAACCCGAAGAGGCGAGGACCGTGGCGCTCGCGGACCGCGAGCGGCTGGAAGAAACGCTCGCCGGCTCGCACATGGTGTTCATTACCGCAGGCATGGGCGGGGGCACCGGGACGGGCGCGGGGCCGGTGATCGCGGAAGTCGCGCGCTCGCTGGGCATCCTCACCGTGGCGGTGGTCACCAAGCCGTTCACCTGGGAAGGCTCCAAGCGCATGAAAATCGCCGAACAGGGCATCGAGGAGCTGGCGCCGCACGTCGACTCGCTGATCGTGATCCTGAACGACAAGCTGGAAGAGGTCCTCGGTGATGACGTCACGCAGGAGGACGCCTTCGAAGCGGCCGACGACGTGCTGAACAACGCCGTGGCGGGGATAGCCGAAATCATCAACCAGCCGGGCCTGGTGAACGTGGACTTCCAGGACGTGCGCACGGTGATGACCGAGCAGGGGATGGCGATGATGGGCTCGGCGGTCGCGAGCGGCGTGGACCGCGCGCGTATCGCCGCGGAGCAGGCCATCGCCTGCCCGCTGCTCGAAGGCGTGAACCTCGCCGGCGCGCGCGGCGTGCTCGTGAACATCACGGCTTCGCGCACCAGCCTCAAGCTGCGCGAGACCAAGGAAGTGATGAACACGATCCGCGCTTTCGCGGCCGAGGATGCGACCATCATCTACGGCGGCGTCTACGACGACGCGCTAGGCGAGGAACTGCGGGTCACGGTCGTCGCGACCGGCCTCGGCCAGCCGCTTGGCGTGCGCCAGCAGAAGCCGCAACTGGTGGTGACGCAGAAGACGGGCACGGACAACCAGGCGCTGGTGGCCAGCGGTTCGATGTCCGGCGCGCCCGACTACAACGCCATGTCGGACACGCCTGCGGTATTCCGCAAGCGCGACCGCGCGGCGCAGGTCGAGGCGCTCGCCAACAGCGGCGTCGAGAAGTACGACATTCCGGCCTTCCTGAGAAAACAGGCCGACTGAATTCGTACTGTTCGAGGCGGCGTCCCTACCTTGCCGGGGGGATGCCGCCTTTTCTATTGGTAGAATCGTCCTTGCCATGCTGCGTCAAAGAACCCTGAAATCGCTGGTGCAGGCCACCGGCGTCGGCCTGCACACCGGGCAGAAGGTCAAGATCACGCTGCGACCGGCGCAACCGGATACCGGCGTCGTGTTCCGCCGCCTCGATCTGCCCTCGGCGCCCGAGATCCAGGCGCGCGGCGACCTGGTGGGCGAGACGCGCCTCTGTTCCTGCCTGGTGAGCGGCGAAGTGAAGATCTACACCATCGAGCATCTGATGTCGGCGCTCGCCGGTCTCGGCGTGGACAACGTGTATGTGGACCTCGACGGACCCGAGGTCCCGATCATGGACGGCAGCGCCGCGCCCTTTGTCCTGCTGGTGCAGCAGGCGGGCATCGAGGAACAGGGCGCTCCGAAGCGCTTCCTGCGCGTCAAGAAGCGCATCGAGTCGCGGGACGGCGACAAATGGGCGGTGCTCGAGCCCTACGAGGGTTTCAAGCTGTCGTTTTCGATCGTCTACGACCATCCCGTGATCGAGAAATCGAACACCTCGCTTACCGTGGATTTCGCCAGCACCTCGTACCTCAAGGAAGTGGCGCGCGCGCGCACCTACGGCTTCATGCAGGACGTGGAAGACTTGCGCGACGTCGGCCTCGCCCTGGGTGGCGGCCTGGAAAACGCCGTGGTGCTCGATGAGCATCGGGTGCTCAATGCCGAAGGTCTGCGTTACGCCGACGAGTTCATCCGGCACAAGATCCTGGACGCCATCGGCGACCTGTACCTGCTCGGCCGGCCGCTGCTGGCCGCCTTCAGCGCGCACAAATCCGGCCACGCCCTGAACAACCAGTTGCTGCGCGCGCTCGCAGCGGATCCGGCGGCCGTCGAGGTGGTGACTTTCGAGCGTCCCGAGGAAGTGCCCGCTGGCGTCGCCGGGTTGCTGCGCCAGGTCCTGGCCTAGCTTTGTCCGCCGCCGGGCTTCTCCGGCGCAAGGTGATGATCCAACAGGGTTTTGAGCGCGCTGCGCGCGGGGGACTCCGGCATCCTCCGATGCAGCGCCTGCAAGCCCTCCAAGACTGTCGCCGAAAGGCGTCGGGGCGGTCGCGAAACGGTTACATTTTCCTGCCCGGCCCCGGGTTGCACCCTCACGGAAACTGAATTAACCTGCGCCCCTTGTTGCATTACAAACGCTAACAAAGCTTCGGACAGCAGTTTCAGCTTGGCGGCCGCAGCGGGCGATGCGGCCAGCAGCACAAGCTGGCGGTCCTTAAGGTTGATGGCTCGAACCAGGCGGGCCAGCCCGGGAGGCAGAAAGTCAAAACAAAGCTTCGAGAGCGCGCCGATTTGGCGTGCTTTTTCGACGACCGGCTGCAGGCTGGCGTCGGACGCAAGCACTCTGCCGATTTTGGAAGGTTGCACGGGGAAGAAGTTTTCAGTGGAGGCGACGTGCAGATTATCTTGATCTCCAGCCGGCTGGCAAAGGCGCGCTCCTTGACGCTGTCGTTGCGTCATGTGCTCGTCACCTTCGCGCTCGCCGTAGCGGTCCTCGTCTGCCTCACCGGCGTCACCTACTGGCTCAGCCTGCGCTTCGCGGTGGACCTGAAGATTCCCCTGGTGACCCAGCTGGTGCTCGCGACGCAGCAGGGCGAGACCGAGCGTTCGCGGGAGTTCATGCAGCAGAACCTGAACGCTATGGCGGTGAAGATCGGCGAAATGCAGGCCCAGCTCTCGCGCCTCGATGCCCTGGGCGAGCGGCTCTCGGCGCTGGCCGGCATGAAGCCCGGCGAGTTCCGCTTCTCCGAATCGCCTGGCCTGGGCGGCGCGCAGTCGACGAGCCTGCCGCCGCAGAACCTGACGCTGTCGCAGTTCAACGATCAAGTCGCGCTGCTATCGCGCCAGATGGAGAACCGTACCGACCAGCTGGGCGTGCTGGAGGCGCAGCTGTTCGAGCAGGCCGTGAAAAAGAAGGCCATGCCGACCATGATGCCGGTGAGCGCGCCCTTCAACGCCTCGGGGTTCGGCTACCGCATCGATCCGTTTTCCGGGCAGCAGGCAATGCACGAAGGAATCGATTTCATCACCGATACCGGCACGCCGGTGGTCGCGGCAGCGGGCGGCGTGGTGCAGTTCGCCGGCTTCCATCCCCAGTACGGCAACATGATCGACATCGACCATGGCAACGACCTGGTGACGCGTTACGCGCACCTGTCGAAGGTGCTGGTGAAGGAAGGCGACGTGCTGCAACGCGGCCGGCGCATCGCCGACAGCGGCAATACCGGACGCTCGACCGGGCCGCACCTGCATTTCGAAGTGCGCTTTCGCGGCGCCGCGCAGAACCCGAGCCGGTTCCTGCTCGCGAGCAATCCTCAAGTACCTCTGGCAAAAGCGAAAACACGGTAGTCCAGCGCACAGTCGGCCTGCGCCGGCGTGTTAAAATCGCTGTTTTCGCGGGGGTTTAGCACGGGTTTCACAGCCCACCCGCACCCCCGAATTCATGGAAATTTTGCGCAAGTTTTTCGTTTTCCTATTCAGCATCCCGCAAAAAATCTTCGGCAGCCGCAATGAGCGGCTGCTGAAGCAATACGCGGGAGCGGTGAAGCGGATCAACGCTCTCGAAGCCGAGATCGCGAAGCTATCCGACGGCGCGCTGCAGGGCAAAACCGCCGAATTCCGCAAGCGCTACGCCGAAGGCGCGACGCTGGACGAACTCCTCGCGGAAGCATTCGCCGTGGTGCGCGAGGCCGGCAAGCGCACGCTGCGCATGCGGCACTTCGACGTGCAGCTGGTCGGCGGCATGGTGCTGCACGACGGCAAGATCGCGGAGATGCGCACCGGCGAGGGCAAGACGCTGGTGGCGACGCTGCCCGCGTACCTCAACGCGCTCGCCGGCAAAGGCGTGCATATCGTCACGGTGAACGATTACCTCGCCAAGCGAGACGCCGAATGGATGGGCAAGATCTACGGCTTCCTCGGCCTCACGGTGGGCGTGAACATCCCGGACATGGAGCCGGACGACAAACGCAAGGCCTACCAGGCCGACATCACCTACGGCACCAACAACGAATTCGGCTTCGACTACCTGCGCGACAACATGGCGATGCGGGTCGAGGAGCGCTACCAGCGCAAGCTCGTCTATGGCATCGTCGACGAGGTGGACTCGATCCTGATCGACGAGGCGCGCACGCCGCTGATCATCTCGGGCCAGGCGGAAGACCGCACCGAGATCTACCACCGGATGAACGAGGTGGCTCCGCTCCTCACGGCGCAGAAAGAGGAAAAGAAGCAGGACCAGCCCGAGCCGCCGGGGGATTTCTGGGTGGACGAGAAAAACCACCAGGTGCTGCTCTCGGAAGCGGGCCACCAGAAGGCCGAGGAGATCCTCGCGCGCGTCGGCCTGCTGCCCGAAGGCGCCAGCCTGTACGAGCCGGCCTACATCAACCTGGTGCACCAACTGTATGCGGCGCTGCGCGCGCACTACCTCTACCACCGCGACCAGCAGTATGTGGTGCAGGACGGCGAGGTGGTCATCGTCGACGAGTTCACCGGACGCCTCATGACGGGGCGGCGCTGGTCGGACGGCCTGCACCAGGCGGTCGAGGCGAAGGAGCATGTGGCGATCCAGAACGAGAACCAGACGCTCGCCTCGATCACTTTCCAGAACTACTTCCGCATGTACGGCAAGCTCGCCGGCATGACCGGCACCGCGGATACCGAGGCCTACGAATTCCAGGAGATTTACGGGCTGGAAACGGTGGTCGTGCCGACGCACATGAAGATGATCCGCGAGGACCGGCTTGACCTGGTCTACCGCACCACGCAGGAAAAGCACAAGGCGATCGTCGACGAGATCCGGCGCTGCTACGAGAGCAGCCAGCCCGTGCTGGTGGGCACCACCTCGATCGAGAATTCGGAACTCCTGTCGGCGATGCTGGAGAAGGACAAGCTGCCGCACCAGGTGCTCAACGCCAAGCAGCATGCGCGCGAGGCCGAGATCGTGGCGCAGGCGGGGCGGCCGAAGATGATCACCATCGCGACCAACATGGCCGGCCGCGGCACCGACATCGTGCTCGGCGGCAACGTCGAGCGGCAGGTCGAGATGGTCGAGGCGACCGAGGGGCTGGCCGACGCCGAGAAAAAGAATCGCACCGACAAACTGCGCGGCGAGTGGCAGGCCTTGCACGACAAGGTGATCGGCGCCGGCGGATTGCACATCATCGGCACCGAGCGCCACGAGTCGCGCCGCGTGGACAACCAGCTGCGCGGCCGTTCCGGGCGCCAGGGCGACCCGGGCAGCTCGCGCTTCTTCATGGCGCTGGAGGATCCGCTGCTCAGGATCTTCGCGGGCGACCGCATCAACCGCATCATGGTGATGCTCAAGATGCCCGAAGGGGAGGCCATCGAGCATTCGATGGTGACCCGTTCCATTGAATCCGCGCAGCGCAAGGTCGAGGCGCGCAACTTCGACATCCGCAAGCAGCTGCTCGAGTACGACGACGTCGCCAACGACCAGCGCAAGACCATCTATACGCTGCGCAACGAGCTGCTCGAGTCCGAGGACGTTTCGCCGCGCATTTCGGATCTGCGCGCCGGGGTGGTGACCGACCTGTTCCGGCAGTACGTGCCGCCGGAAAGCGTGGAGGAGCAGTGGGATATCGCGGGCCTGGAAAACGCGCTCAATGCCGAGCTGCGGCTGCAGCTGCCGCTCAAGGCCTGGCTCGAGAAGGAGCCCGAGCTGCAGGACGAAACCCTGCTTGCGCGCATCATCGAGCACGCCGAAGAGCACTACCGGCGCCGCATTCCCGAAGCCGCCCTGGCGTCGTTCCGCCAGTACGAGCGCTACGTGACCCTGCAGATCCTTGACGCGCACTACCGCGAGCACCTCGCGGCGCTCGACCACCTGCGCCAGGGCATCCACCTGCGCGGCTATGCGCAGAAGAATCCGAAGCAGGAATACAAGCGCGAGGCCTTTGAATTGTTCGGCGCGATGCTCGAGGCGGTCAAGCTGGAGGTCATCAAGACGCTGAACGCGGTCGAGATCCGCGCCGCGGAGGAAGTGCCGCAGATCGACGACAAGGCGCACGTGGAAAACGTGCGCCTGCAGCACGCCGACTACGAGGAAGCGCTCGCGGGAACGGCCGCGGACGAGGGCAAGGGGCAGCCCGCGGCGGCGCCGACGGCGCAGCCAGTCGTGCGCCAGACGATGAAGGTCGGGCGCAACGAGCCCTGTCCCTGCGGATCGGGGAAGAAGTTCAAGCATTGCCACGGGAAGCTGACCTAGGGAGAAGCGGATGGCCGTGAATCTGCCGCCGCCCGACCCCGCATCCCTTTATGCCGTTGCCGGCGTCGAGCTCGGCGTCGCGATGGCAGGGATCAAGAAGCCCGGCCGCAAGGACCTTCTGGTGATGCGTCTCGCACCCGGCGCCACCGTGGCGGGCGTGTTCACCAGGAACCGCTTCTGCGCCGCCCCGGTGATCCTCGCGAAGAAGCACCTGGTTGGTCCGGTGCGCGCCCTCGTCGTGAACACGGGAAATGCCAACGCGGGGACCGGCAGGGAAGGACTGAGGCGCGCGCGTGCTGTTTGCGAGGCTCTGGCAAAAAGTATCGGGTGCAAGGCCACGCAGGTGCTGCCTTTTTCCACCGGGGTGATCATGGAGCAGCTGCCGGCGGACCGGCTGATTGCCGCGCTTCCCGGCCTGAAGAATTGCGATTGGCGCGATGCGTCCGAAGCGATCATGACGACCGATACGGTGCCCAAGGCGTTTTCAGTGAAGGTGAAGCTCTCTGGTGGTGTGTCCGTGGTCACGGGGATCGCGAAAGGTTCGGGCATGATCCGCCCGGACATGGCGACCATGCTTGGCTTCGTCGCGACCGACGCAAAGATCGCTCCCGCGGGATTGAAGAAAATGCTCAAGGCGGCCGCGGACAGGTCGTTCAACTGCATCACGGTGGATGGCGACACCTCCACCAACGACTCCTTCATGCTGGTTGCCACGGGAAAGGGCCCTTCGGTTTCCTCGAAGAAGGACATTTCCCTCCTGGAAGAGGCGGTAACCGTCGTTTCCCAACGTCTGGCGCAGGCCATCGTGCGCGACGGCGAGGGCGCGACCAAATTCGTCACGGTGGCGGTGGAGCGCGGGCGCAACGCTGCGGAATGCCGCAGGATCGCGTACGCGATCGCGCACTCGCCGCTCGTCAAGACGGCGTTTTTCGCGTCGGACCCGAACCTGGGGCGCATCCTGTGCGCCATCGGCTACGGCGGCATCGGCGACCTCGATACCGGCAAGGTGGACCTCTACATCGACGAGGTTCGCGCGACGCGCTCCGGCGGCCGGGATCCGCAATACCGTGAGGAACAGGGAGCACAGGCCATGAAGAAGCCGGAATTCACGGTGCGCGCGGTGCTGAATCGCGGCAAGGCCTCGGCCACCGTCTGGACCTGCGATTTCTCGTACGATTACGTGAAAATCAACGCGGAATACCGGTCGTGAGCAAGGAACTGAAGGAAATACTCGAGCGGCTGGAACAGATCCTCCCGCCGCCCCCGCCCCCGACCGACTGGACGGCGAGCATCGCGTTTCGCTGGCGTCGCAGTGGCCGCGGACAGGGCTGGCTGCAGCCCGTGCGCCACGTGCATCGCATGAAGCTCTCGGACCTGCGGGGCATCGCGCCGCAGATCGCCAAGGTGGAGCAGAACACGCGCCAATTCATGGACGGCAGGCCGGCGAACAACGTGTTGCTCACCGGCGCGCGCGGCACGGGCAAGAGCTCGATCGTGAAGGGCCTGCTGCACAAGTACTCGCCGAAAGGGTTGCGGCTCATCGAGGTCGAGAAGAGCGACCTCGCCGACCTGCCGGCGATCGTCGACATCGTGGCGGGGCGCCCGGAGCGATTTCTGCTGTTCTGCGACGATCTTACCTTCCACGGCTCGGAGGAGGGTTATATCGCGCTCAAGGTGGCGCTGGATGGCTCCATCTCGACAACGTCCGAGAACCTGCTGATCTACGCGACCTCCAACCGACGCCACCTGATGCCCGAGTACATGCAGGACAACCTCGAGACCAAGTACGTCGGGGACGAGATCCATCCCGGCGAGGGCGTGGAGGAAAAAATCTCCCTGTCGGAGCGCTTTGGCCTCTGGGTGTCGTTCTACCCTTTCGACCAGGACGAGTATCTCGAAATCGTCGCCCACTGGCTGGATACCTTTTCCTGCGGCAAGAAGGAAATAGAGCAATCGAGGGAGGAAGCGCTGCAGTGGTCGCTGCAGCGCGGCTCGCGCAGCGGCCGCGTCGCCTACCAGTTCGCGCGAGACTGGGCCGGCAAGCACGCGAAAAAGAAGTAGGTGATCGTCGACGTTGCCGCTGCGGTCATCGAGCGGCCGGACGGCAGTTTCCTGCTCGCGCAGCGCCCGCCTGGCAAGGTCTACGCCGGTTGGTGGGAGTTTCCCGGCGGCAAGGTCGAGGCCGGCGAGCCCGCCGAGCGCGCCCTCGAGCGCGAGCTGAACGAGGAACTGGGCATCGACGTGCAGACGGCGTACCCGTGGATCTGCCGCGTGCATATCTACGAGCACGCCACCGTGCGCCTGAATTTCTTTCGCGTCACGCGCTGGCGCGGCGAGCCGCAGGCGCGTGAGAGCCAGCGCTTCGTGTGGCAGCGGATCGACGCGCCGATCGTCGAGCCGATGCTCCCGGCCAATGCGCCGGTGCTCGCATCGCTCGCTTTGCCTCTCGAATACGCGATCACCGACGCGCAGTCCATCGGTGCGGCCGAACAGCTGGCGCTCGTCGAGGCGCGCATGAAGGATGGCCTGCGCCTGGTCCAGGTGCGGGACAAGGGGCACTGGGAGAGGGCGCGCCTGATCTACGTGGTCACGCGCATGGCGCGGCAATACGGCGCCAGGGTGCTCGTCAACGGCGGACCGGCGGCCGACGGCATCCATCTCAGCGCTGAGGAACTAATGAAGATTCGCGGCCGGCCGGAGGCGGGGCTCGTTGCGGCCTCCTGCCATACGCTCGACGAGCTGGGTCACGCAATGGCAATCGGGCTGGATTTCGTCGTGCTGGGGCCGGTCAAGCCGACGCGCTCGCATCCGGGGGCCAGCGTCCTTGGCTGGGACGGCTTCCGGCGCATCGCCGAGGGCGCTTCGATTCCGGTCTACGCGATCGGCGGCCTACGCCACTCGGACATGGATGATGCCCGGAAGGCCGGCGCGCACGGCCTGGCCATGATCAGCGGAAGCTGGATGATATGAACAGGGGAACCAAGGTTCCCCCGTAGCCCCCTCCTAGGTCGCCTCCGGCTCGGAATCCTGCGGCGGTTCGGGCGGCGCAGGAATGCGGTAGTCCTCGTTGGCCCAGGCGCCCAGGTCGATGACCTTGCAGCGCTCGCTGCAGAACGGGCGCGAGGGATTTTCGGGCGCGTACACCGCCGGCGCGCCGCAGCGCGGGCAGGGAACCGATTTCATAGATTGCAGAAGGTGAGTTCGAAGCCGACGTCCCAGTCGGCGGTCTTGGCGCGCGTTTCTTCGCCGTTCTGCGCCAGGAAACGGATATTTAGGACGTACTTGTTGGCGCTGATCTCGGGCACGCAGGGCAGGCCGGGCTCCAGGCGCACGCGCAGCATCTGGGCGGTCTTGCCACCCAGCATCTGCTGGAAGGTGCCGAGCGGCGCGGCAAGGCTCTGTGCCTTGCCCGATTCGCGCAGGATGCGCAGGATGATTGCCGTGCCGTCGCGCAGGGGATACAGGGGGCTGGTCCACGCGGCGAGCTGGCCGATGCGTTCCTCGGCCGGCCGGTGCAGCCAGTAGTGATACGAGGGCAGGTCGAATTCGCAGGCGCCGCCGGGAATTCCGGTGCGCTGGCGGATGGACATCAGCCACTCGTTTTCGCGCAGGTACTGGCCGATCCTGCCGGTCATGGAGAACAGCGCCGCCGAGGCCTGCTCTATGTCGCGCAGCACGCCCGAGAGCGCTTCCTCCGAGATGTCCGGGTTGTTGCGAAAGGAAAGCAGCACCTGCTTCTGGCGCTCGCGCCACTACAGCAGGTTGGAGTTGAGATCGGCGCTCGCCGCCACCTGCAGGATTTTGAACAATGTGAGCAGCGCGACATGGT
>Ga0105242_10002649_pt1 | contig 14029 bp, 9 predicted proteins | sample KBSM24metaG_FD_81521 | JGI IMG/M metagenome (GOLD analysis project Ga0105242, IMG submission 81521) | Miscanthus rhizosphere microbial communities from Kellogg Biological Station, Michigan, USA - KBS M2-4 metaG | ecosystem: Host-associated > Plants > Roots > Rhizosphere > Soil | place: Michigan...
CCGCAGGGCGATCAAGCAATCGTTGTCAGCTTTGGGAAAATCGCGGGACCAGCCGCCGTAGAAGCGGCGATATCCGAAGCTGCTGCCGTTGGCGTAGCCGGAATTGTATTGGAGGCGGCTCCAATAAAACTCCGAGGGCACGTTCGGTCCGCCGAAGGAGTATCGCTGGCGGCCGAAACCTCCGCCTTGCAGCGCGAATAGTCCGACGCTGAGCGAGAGCAGGAGGAAAATGGCCCACAGGAACCGCACCAGCTTCATAGAATGAGTTACCTCAAATGATGTTTGCAGCATATCAGAAGTGCGCCAGCATCTCTAGCGGAGGGCGGTCATCGCAGGTGGTGTACAAACAAGAGGAGACACGATCATGACAAAACAAACAGATCTTGGCGGCAGCTTCTCCCTTGCCGGTACTTCCATGAGTTTGCAGCGCATCGGTTATGGTGCCATGCAGCTTGCCGGCCCGCAGGTGTACGGGCCACCGCGCGACAGGAATGCGGCGATCGCCGTTCTGCGCGAGGCAGTGGCGGCGGGGGTCAACCACATCGATACCAGCGATTATTATGGTCCGCATATCACCAACCAGATCATTAAACAGGCACTGCATCCTTACCCGGAAGGACTGGTGCTGGTCACCAAAGTAGGGGCACGACGGCCGGAAGACAAATCGTGGGTTCATGCGCTTTCGCGCCAGGAACTAATCGACGCCGTCCACGACAACCTGCGAAATCTCGGGCTGGACGCGATGGATGTCGTTAACTTGCGGGTGGGAGGCGCGATGGGGCCATCTGAGGGATCGATCGAAGAACCGCTGACGGTGCTTGCGGAGCTCAAACTCCAGGGACTGATTCGTCATCTCGGTGTGAGCAACGTCACTCGCCAACAGTTCGCGGAGGCGCAAGCGATTACGGAGATCGCTTGCGTGCAGAACTCTTACAATGTGGCGCACCGGCAGGATGACGATTTTATCGATGACCTGGCGCGTCGAGGCGTAGCCTATGTGCCGTTCTTTCCGCTGGGAGGGTTCACTCCGTTGCAGTCGTCGGCGCTGGATGCGGCCGCGGCGGCCCTCGAAGCTACGCCGATGCAAGTAGCACTGGCGTGGCTACTGCAACGCTCGCCCAACATCCTGTTGATTCCGGGTACATCTTCTGTCGAGCATCTTCGCGAGAATCTCAGAGCGGCGACGCTGCAAATTCCATCCGCGATCATTACCAGTCTTAACTTGATCGGAGGAACGGCTAGCGGCGGTTCACGAGAAGCGACACGCGGGCGGTAACATGTTCGAAGGATCGTTTTCCTTCTCATGCAACGACGCGACTTTCTCAAAATAGCTGGAGGGGCGGTGGCAACGGGCGCGCTGGTGGCGCAGCAGCCGCAATCCTTTCTCGCGCCGGTCGCGTCTGAAGACGCGGCCAAGACCGATTTCACGCTGGAGATCGCGCCGGTCACGGTGGAGCTGGCGCCCAATCGCATCGTGAGCACCGTGGGCTACAACGGCATTTCGCCGGGGCCGCGGCTGCGCATGAAGGAGGGCGTCCCGGTCACGGTGAACGTGATCAACAAAACCGATGTGCCGGAGTACGTGCATTTTCATGGGCTGCTGATTCCCTCGGATGTGGACGGGTCCGAGGAAGAAGGGACGCCCGAGGTGCCTCCCCATGGAAGCCGCCGCTATCAGTTCACGCCCACTCCGGCGGGCACGCGCTGGTATCACACGCACACCATGTCGATGGATGACTTGCATCGCGGCAGCTTTACCGGGATGTTCGGCTTTCTGATCGTCGACGGAGCGAACGATCCGGGCCGCTACGATCAGGAACATTATCTCGCGCTGCGCGATTGGGAGCCGTACTTCACCAATCAGGCGATGGACAACGATGATCTCGATGCGACCGGTCCGCAACCGGAAAAGCCGGCGGTGCTCGACACGCGGCAGCCGGGGCTAGAGGTCATGGCCGATATTTTTTCCATCAACGACAAGGCGCTGGGAGCGGGTGCGCCGATCCGCGTGAAGCCCGGCGAACGCGTGATGTTTCATTTTCTAAACGCGAGTGCGATTGAGATTCGCCACATCGCGCTGCCCGGCCACAAATTTAACGTGACGGGGTTGGATGGAAATCCCGTGCCAACGCCGGCGCCGATGGATGTGTTGATGCTGGGTCCGGGCGAGCGCATCGATGCGTGGGTGGAGATGAACCAGCCCGGCGTGTGGATCCTGGGCGCGCCCGAAGACCCGGTGCGCGAAGGCGGCCTGGGCATCGTGATCGAATATGCGAACCGGCGGGGGACTCCGCAGTGGGCGGCGCCAGCCAAACCCAGTTGGGACTATACGGTCTTCGGCAAGCCACCGTCGGGGCCGGCGCCCAGCGAGCGCCTGGACATGGTATTTGAAAAAGTGCCGCGCGGTGCGGGTAAATTCAACAGCTTCACGGTGAATGGGAAATCCTATCCTCACGAGCAGGAATTCGTGCTCAAGCAGGGCACGCGCTACCGTTTGACGTTTCACAATCGCACTGACGATGCGCATCCGTTACATGTGCATCGGCACCAACTCGAGATCGCCGAGATTTATGGGAAGGCGACTTCAGGGGTGATCAAGGATACGGTGGTGGTGCCTACGTACGGGCGCGCCAGCGTGGACTTCACTGCCGACCAACCGGGACTGACATTATTTCACTGCCATATCCAACAGCACATGGATTACGGCTTCAAGGCGTTGTTGCGTTACGCTTAACGAGCCGCGCCGCAAAGAAAATCAAACCGAGGCCAAACAGCCATGCCGTGCGCGGCTCAGGGACGCTCGCGACGGGTACGTTGGTGAAAGTAATTACAGTCTCGGTCGATATGTCGCCGGGCGCGATGAGCACGACGGCGCTTCTAGTTACGGGATCGAAGCTGATCAGCCGATCGTTCGGAAATGTGAAGACGCCGAGGAGCGTGGTGCCAGGCTGCCGTAGTTCTGTGACGGTGGCAAACCCGTCGGGCAGCTGCAGCGCGGGAGAACACGCACCCACGAGTACCGCCACCGTCCCGGCTTGTCCAGCGATGGCGAAGGTGGAAAGACCGCTCAGGGAGCCGTCCGGGCTGTCGTCCTTGCAGATCTCGATAAAACCTGCCTGAGCGCTACCGGCAAGGCAAACCAATACTACGGCGCGCTGAAGAAATCGGTAGCTCATGTTTTCACCTGCCCACGTTTGTAAAGTAAACTTCTGTGACACCGACGCCAATCGTGGCGGTCACTGTCTGGGCGCTAAGATCAACCGTCCCCTGGCGCTCGGCTGGAAGAACGCTGATGGCTGCAGCCGCGGTTGCCGGCGAAGACATTTCCGTGATCGTGACCACGGCCCCCACTGGCAGCAAGCCGTTCTCGACGCAGTAGCCGGCGGGAACCACGAAAGTGGCGGCACCTCTTGCGAACGAGAACCGGGTGCCGGGCGTAACCCCTGCGCCCGCGATCTTACACACCTTCAGCAGACCTAGTCCTCCTGCGGTGTTTGTGAAGTCCACCTCAGTCGGCCCCGTGCCGATGACCACGCTGACGGTGCCACCGAGTAGATCGACGGCGCCCTGGCGGTCACCCGGAAGCACGCCAATCGCGGATACGATGGTGCCCGTCGAGGGGATTTCGGACACCACGATCGTGGTGCCCACCGGAAAGCTTGCCGCCACTACGCAGGATCCTGCCAGAACGGTGACCGGAGTTCCGCCCGCGTTAAACGAGAAGCTCATGCCGGCAGTGACACCGGCACCGCCCCGTTTGCAGATTTGCAGAGTGCCCAAAGGGAGGTCGGAAACGACGGTGTTCAAGAATGTCGCGATGGTCTGTCCTCCGGCATTCACTGTCACCGTCGCGGTGCCCGCGCTTAGATTGCTACTGAGCAGCAACCCGGCCGGCAAGGTGGTTACAGAACTCAACACCGTGCCCGTCGACGGAGATTCCGCGATAAGCGTGGCGCCCACCGGCATGACGAGTGGGGCGCTACACGAGCCCGCGGGCGCGGGGCCCGCTAGGACCGTTACCGGGTTTCCGGCGACGCTGAACGTGAAGGGCGTCCCAACAGCAACACCGGCTCCGGCGACTTTGCAGATTTGCAGAAAACCAGTGCTGGGCAGGACGGGGACGATGGTATCGAGGAAAATCGCAATGGTCTGGCCCCCGGCAGCGACGGTGACGGCAGCGCTGCCCGCAGCCAGATTGCTACTGACCAGCGAGCCGCCCGGTAAGGTGGTGACGGAAGTCAATGTCGTACCGGATGGCAGTGTTTCGAGGATGCTCACGGGGCCCGCAGGCTCGACCAGCGGCGCACTGCAAGAGCCCCCCGGCGCAGGGCCTGCCGTAACGGTAAGGGGAATTCCTGCGACGCTGAACGTGAAGTTGGTTCCTACGGTAATGCCTGCGCCGGCGACTTTGCAAATCTGGAGAAATCCCGTGGTAGGAGGCGCCGGCGGAATCGTATCGACGAAAGTGACGATGGTCTGCCCGCCGTTTTCGACGGTTACGGTAGCGGTGCCCGCCGCCAGATCGCTCGCCACCAGTAACCTGCCGGGCAAAACGGTGATGGCCGTCATCACGGTTCCGGATAGCAGAGTTTCCGCGATGCTTACGGAACCCGCTGGTTCGACGAGGGGGGCGCTGCAAGCGCCGCCGGGCGGGAGGCCGGCGGGAACCGTCACGGGCGTCCCGGCCACCATGAATACGAAGTTCGTTCCTGGCACGACACCGGCGCCGGCGACTTTGCAAATCTGTAGAAATCCCGTGGGTGGTACGGGGATTCTGGCGTTCTGGAACGTAACCACTGTCTGCCCTCCGGCGGCGATGGTCACCGTAGCTTGGCCAGCCGCCAGATCGCTCGTCACCAGCGATCCGCCAGGTGTGGCGCTTACGGCCGTCAACTGCAGGCCGATGGGAACGGTCTCCGTGACGAGTACCGGACCGGCTGGCAATGAGCGCAGCCCGCCGCAAGAACCTGCCGGCGCGGGACCAGCGGGGACGGTGACGAGAGTCCCCGCCACGCTGAATGTGAAGTTGGTCCCTTCGACGATGCCGGCCCCGGCTACTTTGCAAATCTGCAGAGTTCCCGCGGTGGGCGCCACTGCATCGGTAAAGGTGACAATCGTCTGCGCCCCGGCAATCACTGTAACGGTCGCGGTGCCCGCTGCCAAATCGCTGGCAACCAGCAACCCGGCGCTGGGGAATGTGGAGACGGCGGTCATCACCGTCCCGCCAGGCAGAGTCTCTGCAATCAGCACTTGTCCGGCAGGAAGCGTCAGCGCCAGACTGCATGACGCGGGGCTCGGAGGACCCGCCGCCACCATGACCGGCGTTCCCGCCACGTTGAAGGTGAAGTTCGTCCCTATGGTGACTCCGTTGCCGGCGATCTTGCAGATTTGCAGAAAGCCAGTGGTGGGAGGCGGCGGAATTGTGTTCACGAAGGTAGCGATGGTTTGGCCTCCGGGATTGACGGCGACGATGGCAGTGCCCGCGGCCAGATCGCTGCTGATCAATAACCCGGCGCCCGGCGAAGTGCTGACCGAAGCCAAGGTGGCGCTGGACGGGATGGTTTCGGTAATGGTCGCTGGCAGGGCTGGCACCACCAGCGCGGTACTGCAAGATCCTCCTGGAGCGGCGCCTGCTGGAACCGTCAGCGGAGTTCCGGCGACGCTAAAAGAGAAGTTGGTTCCTACGACGACGCCGCTCCCGGCGATTTTGCAGACCTGCAGCGTACCCTGGCAGGCTGTGGCTGTGTTGGTATCCAGCGTTACGGCACCGTTGAGCGCATAGCTGCCACCGGTCACGCTCGCGCCGGTGGTGGCAGTAATGGATGTCAGGGCGAAAATGTTTGCAGAAAATTGTGTGCCCGTGCCTAGAGTGGCCGAACTGCCCACTTGGAAATACACGCCGCAGGGGGAGCCGCCGCTGACAATCACTGCCGAATTGCTGGCCGTGGTGAGAGTGCTGCCGATCTGGAAAACAAAGACGGCATTGGGATCTCCCGCGGCGCTTAGGTTCAGAGTCCCGCTCAGCTGCGCCGAGGCATTAAAACAGTAGACGCCTGGCGTCAACGTCATTCCACCAAGGTCCTGGCCTGACAAATTGGTGGTACACGTTTCGCCGACCAGAACATTGTAGGCCGCCGCAGCATCCACCTGCGCCTGAGCCGCTACCGAATCGGCCGCGTGAAAAGTTCCAGACACCGTGCCGGGCGGAAAGCCGGTGATGGCAGAACCAGGGCTAACCCCCAAATCTCCGATGATGGACGACGGACCCGTATTGGTCACGGTGGATGCGCCCAGGACTGCAAAGTTCCGTGCCGTGCCCATGGCTGGAGCGGTTTGCCCCCAGGCGCCGTTGAGGCAGCCCAGCGAAAGCAGCAGGACGGCCGCAATCAAACATGAGACGGAACGTTTGTTATAAGCCATAGTGCTTCATAATCCCTTCGATTCGCGGATTCCACTCCTGAAGCAGAAGCCTGGCAAGTGGGGATAACCCTGGCATCGCTGCGCTCGAACGGAATAAGTGATTCATCACTAAGACAGGTATCGGTAGGGCCGCAAGCGATAAGACCGCTTTCTCATAGCAGTCCGAGGAATTCGGGATCGCCGCGAGTGGGATTATTCTGACAATGTTAAGCGGGGTACTACGCCAGTTGCCGAGTTACGCGTGAGGGAAGGCGATTCATCGGGGATTCAACGCATAGGCTACGAAGAAGATGACCGATCCGCCAATTGCCGCAATCCAAAAGAAGAGCATGTCCGTAGTCAGATTAAATCCGGATCGAGCACAGGGATAGCTATCTTTCGGTCATTAAGAACCTTAGATATAATCCAGGCTATGTCTGACAACCTGCCTATCGTTCGCCGAGCGTTTTTAGGGATTAGCGGCGCCGCTGTCCTCGCCGCACAAACTACTAGTACCTCCAACGCGCGCGGCGTCAAGGTGGAAAAAGATGTCGTCGTGGGCAAAGGGGGTGATGTCGATCTTCATTGCGACATTTACCGGCCGCCTGTGGGCACCGAAAAGCGCATGGCCCTGGTGCATTTTCACGGCGGCGGGTTCGCTCGCGGGAGTAAGGAAACTCTCGCCAACAAAGTGACGCCGATTACGGCTCGCGGCTACGTGTCCATCGCGGCGCAGTATCGCCTGAGCGGCACGGCGAAGTGGCCTGCGCAAATCGAGGACGCGAAGACCCATATCCGCTGGGTGCGTGCTAACGCCAGTTCACTGGGCATTGACCCTCAGCGCACCGCCATCGTTGGTTACTCGGCCGGGGGGCACATTGCCCTCTTTACCGCGGGCCAGGCCGACACGCAGCTTGCTGCTTGCATTGCGTTTTATCCACAAACCGACGTGAGGGGCGTCGCATCAGCGCTGATGCCCGCGGGCAGTGACGACGCCGCGATCAACGATGCCAGTCCGCTTTCCCATATTAAGGCAGGGCACCCGCCTACCGTGATTTTCCATGGTCTAGCGGATGTGACCATCCCTCCGGAGAATAGCCAGCGTTTACTGCAAGCGTTTCGCGACGCCAAAGTTCCCTCCGAGCTGCATACCTTCGCGGGTGTTCCGCACGAGTTTGACATGCATCCCGAGTTTGCCGAGTCCTGCGCGGCGCTCACGGATTTCTTTCTGGAGCGGGAGGTTCTGCATCCGCGAACGTATCCCCCGTTTGCTCCCGGTGGCGGCCGCGGCCGCGCGTGACCGGCTGACGCCGTTCCTCAACAGATGTATACTGGCGCGTGGCGAAAGGAACTACAAGCATGGGCAGAACAAAGTTGCAGTACTTTGCGATCGCAGTGTTCGGCGTGGGAATCTTCCTCGCTGTGTGGCTGGGCCGAGGCGCCGCTCAACAAGTGTCTGGCGCGCCGAAGAACGATGGCGACGATATCACCGGTGTGGTCACCAGTACTAAAGGACCGGAAGCCGGCGTGTGGGTGATCGCCGAAACCACGGAATTGCCGACAAAGCTCGTCAAGATCGTGGTCACGGATGACATGGGGCGCTACCTGGTGCCGGACCTTCCGAAGGCGAACTACAGTGTATGGGTTCGCGGCTACGGATTGGTGGATTCGCCGAAGATGAAAGCCGCACCGGGCGCCACTCTAAACCTGAAAGCCGTAATGGCGCCGGACAAGAAGGCTGCGGTCGAATACTATCCGGCGCTGTACTGGTTCTCCCTAATGCAAATGCCGCCCAAGAGCGATTTCCCCGGTACGGGGCCAAGCGGAAACGGTATTGCTCCCGGCGTCAAGAGCCAGGGCGATTGGATTCGCCAGATCGTCAACACGGACGGCTGCACGGGCTGTCATCAGATGGGGGACAAAGCGACGCGAGAGATTCCGCAAAGTATCCTCAGTCACTCCAAAGACACCACTGTCGCATGGGACCAGCGGATTAAGGCTGGTCAGGCGGGCGGCGGCATGAGTGCACGTTTCTCGCAAGTGGGCCGTCAACGCGCGCTGGCGATGTACGCGGACTGGAGTGACCGCATTGCCAAAGGAGAACTGCCGTCGGCCGCGCCGTCGCGTCCGCAGGGCAAGGAGCGGAACGTCGTCGTCACTCTATGGGACTGGGCCGATCCCAAAGTCTATCTGCACGACGCCATCGCGAGCGACAAACGGAACCCGACTGTCAACCCCAACGGGCCCATCTACGGAGCGCTCGAAGAGAGTGCCGACTATCTAACGGTGCTCGATCCGGCGCGCACCGCGACCAGCAAAATAAAGCTGAACGTGCGCGATCCGCACACGCCCAGTTCCGCGGATACTCCGCCCTTGGCCCCGTCGCCCTATTGGGGCGAAGAAGTGATCTGGAACAGCCAGACGACGGTGCACAGCTTCTCGATGGATAAGCAAGCGCGGGTATGGGCCGCGGCGCGCGTCCGTAAGCCCGATACGCCGGCATGGTGCCAGGCGGGATCGGATCATCCGTCGGCGAAGTTGTTCCCCATCACTTCCGGCCAGCGCGGGCTGGAACTTTACGATCCGAAGACCAAAGAGACTACCACCATCGACACCTGTTTTACGTGGGGCCACGTGAATTTCGACAACAACGATGTGCTGTGGTCCTCGTTCGGACCTGCCGGCATTGAGGGTTGGTTCGACACCAGGATCTGGGACAAGACGCACGACGAAAAGAAGGCGCAAGGCTGGAGCGCGTTTGTCCTCGACTACAACGGGAACGGGAAGCGCGATATCTACACGGAACCGAATCAACCGGCGGACCCAACTAAGGACAAGCGCATCAACGTGTCGTTCTATGGTGACTCGCCGGCGCCGGACGGCTCGGTGTGGGGATCGGTTCTAGGAATGCCGGGCGCGGTGGTTCGTTTCGTCCCGGGTTCTCATCCGCCCGAGACCGCACTGGCTGAATACTACGAGGTGCCGTGGAATAATCCCAAAGCGAAGTCGCAAGGCTTCGCGCCGCGCGGCATGGACGTAGACAGCAAAGGCGTCGTGTGGACGGTGCTCTCGAGCGGACAATACGCGAGCTTCGACCGCAGCAAATGCAAGGGACCGCTCAATGGCCCGGCGGCCGCGAGCGGGCAACATTGTCCGGAAGGCTGGACGTTGTATAACTTCCCGGGGCCGAACTATAAGGGAGCGGTGGAGAATGGCAGCGCCGAGTCGGCGTACTACAACTTCGTCGACCGCTTCGACATGCTGGGCGTCGGCAAAGACGTTCCGCTGGCAACCGGGAATCTCTCAGAGGGATTGCTCGCGCTGGTGGACGGCAAGTTCATGACGCTGCGCGTGCCGTATCCGATGGGTTACTACGCGAAGGGTCTGGACGGCCGCATCGATAATCCAAACGGCGGCTGGAAGGGGAAGGGCATTTACACGCCCATTTCGACGCGAGCGCCGTTCCACATGGAAGGCGGCAAAGGGACTACGCCTAAACTAGTGAAGTTCCAGATGCGGCCGGATCCGCTGGCGGATTAACTACTTCGTCAGCACTTCCGGATTAACAATGTTAATCGGCTTGCCTGCGCAATACGCGGCGATCTGATCGAAGATATCGCTAAATTGGATCTCGTACTCCTCGCGGGTCACGTATCCGATGTGCGGCGTGCACACCACGTTGTCCATCGCCAGCAACGGCTGGTTTGCATGTAGTGCCGGCTCTTCTTCATAGACGTCCACCGCGGCCATTCCTGGATGTCCCGCTTGCAGTGCACGCACCAACGCGCCGGGTTCAATGAGCTGCGCCCTGCTGGTGTTCACCAGCAACGCCGTAGGCTTCATGCGCGCGAGGTCTGCTGCCGTGACGATTCCGCGCGTCGCCTCAACCAGGCGCATGTGCAAGGAGACCACATCGGCCTGGTTGAAAAACTCTTCTTTGCTGGCGGCTGTAGCATAGCCGTCCGCCCGAGCCGCCGCGCGCGAGAGTTCCCGCGCCCACACCAGCACCTCCATTCCGAAAGCCCTGCCGTAACCGGCTACTGCTCGTCCAATACGGCCATAACCGTAGATGCCCAGCGTCTTCCCACGGAGCGTCTGGCCCACGCCGGTCTGCCACGTTCCCGTTTTGAGTGCGGCCGTTTGCTGCGGGATTTGACGAATCGCGGCGAGAATCAACCCCCAGGTCAGCTCGGCGGCGGCGTAGGACGGAGTGCCCGCGTGCTGGCTCGACGATACGATGACGCCGCGCCTGCTACACGCCGAGATGTCGATGTGCGGGTACACGCTGCGCTGGCTGATGAGCTTTAGTTTGTCCAGGCGGTCGAGTAGGGGCGCGCGGATCTGTGTGCGCTCGCGGATGAGGACCAAGGCTTCCGTGTCCTTCAGGCGCTCGGCGAGAGCATCGGTCTCCTGGAGATGATCGTTCCACACTTCTACCTGATGACCGTCCAGCTTACGATAACAGGGCAGCGTTCGCACCGTATCGAAATAGTCGTCGAGGATTGTGATTTTCATCGCAACAGCACGATCTTTCCGGCAATGCCTCCTGCTTCGAGCAAACGCTCGCCCTCACGGCCGGCAAGAAGCGGCAGTCTGGCGGCAATTCGCGGCTGAATCTTGCGCGCCGCGAGTAGCTCGAAGAGCTTGGGAAGGTCTTCCTTGAAGGGACCTTTGTCTTTCCGGTAAAGCGCCGTTATGCCATAGAAGGCGCCGCGGCGTCCGGCGAGGCGTGCGCCGAGAAGAAGTGTTGTCATGCCTCGCACAATGCCGAGCATGCCGTGCGCGGTCATAAATCCGTAGCCGACGACCAGCCCGCCTTTTCGTGTCGCGCGGATGCATTGACGAGTAAGAGGGCCGCCGAGGCCATCGAAGGTAACGTCTACGCCCGCCGGCAGGACCTCATGAACCGCGGCATCCAGCGGCTTAGTCCGCGATTCGATGGGTTCGCCGCCCAGGCTCTTGACCAGATCGAAATGTTTCTTCGACGCCATTCCGAATGCGCGCACTCCCTGCACCCGGAGGAGTTCCAGCAGCGCCGTCCCCACGCCGCCGTTTGCTCCCGTCACTAGCGCGGTTTGTCCGGGCTGGATCGCGGCGGTGCGATGAATCATCTGGTACGCAGTCACGTAGTTGAGAATCAACGCGAGCACTTCGGCGTCGTCGAGCCCTTCGGGAACCGCCACGAAGTCCCTGGCGTCGCGGGTGAAATACTCGGCCCAGGCGCCATAAACCGTCAACGCGCAGACGCGCTGCCCGGCTACGAAACCCGAAACGCCTTCGCCGATCGCGTCCACGTCGCCCACCACCTCATAGCCATCTACAAACGGAAACTTGGGGGCATACATGTAGTGGCCCGTTCGTTTCATGATGTCTGTCGCCCCCACTCCGCTCGCTCGTACGCGAATACGGAGCTCGCCTGTCTGGGGCGCTTCGAGCGGCAGTTCGACTTCCTGAAGTTGCTCCAACCCACCCCTCCCCATTAACTGAATGGCACGATACGTTGCTTTCATAGCAACTATTTTCACGCAGCTCGGGCCAGGCCAGTTCGCGATTCGACGGCTTTGGCGATATGCTCCGCATCGCGGCCGACGCCGATAACCGTGGCGGACGTCATCGCATACAGGTAATGCAGGCCGACGAAATACATTCCGGGTACCCGTGCGACCACGCCGCGCTCATGCATGGGCCGCCCGTCCTCGCCAAAGATCGGCAGGTCGATCCAGGAGAAGCCGGGATGATAGCCGGTGCACCAGATCACGTTTGCGACGTCGAGGACGCGGTCATCCTCGAGCAGCGGACGGCCGTTCCGCACGCCCACCACGCGGGGTACGCGCTCGATCCCAGCCGCGGTCAGATCCTCGGGTTTGACGCGAACTAACGGAGCGGCTTGCCCCAGCAACTTGGGACGCAGCTTGCGGCCGATGGGCGTGCTCATGGTCAGCACATGATGGCCGAAAAATCGCACCAGACGCACCATGAAGAAACGGGATAAGGCGCTTTCGATGGGGAACGGTATGTGGCCGGATTCCTTTCCGGATAACCACGTTTTATGGCTGCGGACGACTTCGATGCCGATGTCCGCTCCCGAATTGCCCAAACCCACCACCAGGACGCCGCCTTTTTGCAGTTGGCTGGGGTTTCGGTAATCGTGCGAATGCAATTGCAGAATACCGGGATCGAGGTCTCGAGCGAACACTGGCGTCCGCGGCGTTTGATAGTTGGCCATGGCTACCACCACTTGTTCCGCCTCAAAACGCAGGCCGCCCGCTGTGACGACGAAGTGGTCTCCCTGTTTGGAAAGGCCGTCTACCTTTATGCCGCTTCGAACGGGAAGTTGAAATCGCCGGGCGTAGGATTCCAGATAATCCGCCATCTGTTCCTTGGTTGGGAATGCGTCGCCTCTGGCCGGGAATGGATACCCGGGAAGTCCAGTGTAGCGGGCCACCGTAAATAGGCGCAGGGAATCCCAGCGGTTCCGCCACGCGTCCCCGATACGCTGGTTCGCGTCCAGGATCAGGAAGGGGCGTCCACGTTTTGCCAGGTGGTATCCAACGGAGAGGCCGGCTTGGCCTCCGCCGATGACGATGGTCTGAATTCGCGTCGATTCATGCTGCGGTTTCATAGTTGCCTCACTTGGAGAGTAAGGCTCAACCTGCATGACGCGCATCGGGCGAAGTACCCAATTTTGAGGAGGGCGCTAATGGGTAATTCTATGTATGGGCGATCAAACCAGACGATGCCGGTAAGCGTAGGCGGTAGCCGCCACTCTCGACGACAAGTCCAGCTTGGTAAAGATGTTGCTCACATGGCGCGCCACGGTTTTCTCGCTGATGCTGAGCTTAGCGGCGATGTCCCGGTTGGTCAGGCCGGACGCTACCTGTCTAAGGACTTCTAGTTCGCGGCCGGTCAGAGGGCCTTCGGCCTTGAGTCCGGCTCGGTTCAAGAGAACGTCCATGCGGGCAAGATCCGGCGCCGCGCCCAGTTGCTCGAAGACATCGCGCGCCGCATTCAACTCCATCTCCGCGGTGGTTTGATTGCCTTGTTCCCGGCAGGCCAGGGCGATGAGGACTTGGACCTGCGCGGCCTGGTAGGGCGCTGCGAGCTCGCGCCAAATGCCGAGCGACTGCTGTAGCGACGTTAGGGCTCCGCGAGAGTCTTTCTCGGCGAGCAGGATGGCTCCATTCGCGCAAGCCGACACGGCATTGAGGAGCGGCGAATGGAAGCGGGCGGCGATCTGCGACAGTTCATGGGCAGCGGCGCGGGCGGCCGGGATATCGTTTGCGGCGAGTGCGATCTCCACATACGCATCCAGCACACGCGACCGGCTGCCGTCATCCCGCGCTTCATCCGCGACGTGCCGGATCGACGCTTGGGCTGCATCGAGTTGGCCCTGGGCCAAGCGAAGCTGCGCCAGACCGGGTCGCGGCATTGGCTCGCGCTGACTTGCCTGGCGATACCTTTCTTCAGCTTCCGCGAACTCGCCACGCAGCCTATGCAGTTCCGCCATACGATAGTGGGCGGCGCCGGCTCCCGGTTTTGGTGTGGGCTCAGAAAGGCGCGTGCACGCCTGCTGCGCCTGCTCCAGCGCGTCGGCCCATGCGCCTTGCAATTGCAAAATTTCCGCGCGGCG
>Ga0105242_10002652_pt1 | contig 14026 bp, 11 predicted proteins | sample KBSM24metaG_FD_81521 | JGI IMG/M metagenome (GOLD analysis project Ga0105242, IMG submission 81521) | Miscanthus rhizosphere microbial communities from Kellogg Biological Station, Michigan, USA - KBS M2-4 metaG | ecosystem: Host-associated > Plants > Roots > Rhizosphere > Soil | place...
CCTCGACCACGCCGACCAGGTCGGGCACCTGGATGGAGGAGAAGGCGGGCGCCGGCACGGCGGGGTGGCTGGTGATCGTGCTCATGGGGTGTTTCCTGTCTTGCGTCTGACCGGAATCATGCCGGACGGCGCGCACGGGCGAGGGACACGCCGGCGATGGCGATGAGCAGCATGCCCAGCAGCGCCGGCGCGTCCGGCGGCCGTTCGAACCAGAGCGTGCTGATCAGCACGGCCAGCAGCAGCTGCACGTAGTTCAGCGGAGCCAGCGTGGCCGCGCCCACGCGGCGGAAGGCGGCCAGCAGCAGCAGCTGGGCGCTGCCGCTGATCGCCCCGCCGGCGGCCAGCACGGCCATCTCGGGCCAGGGCGGCAGCGCGGTGTGCGCCGCGAAGAGCATCGGCAGGCTGCTGATCAGCAGGCAGGCCAGCGCCGCGTGCGCGAACTGCACGGGAGCGGGCACCAGGCCCGAGAGCTTGCGCGTGAGCAGCTGGAAGACGGCATAGCAGCCGGCAGAGATGGCCATCAACAGGGTGCCGGCCAGCGGCAGGCTGCCGCCCGGGCGCACGATGCAGAGCATGCCCGCGAAGCCGAGCAGCACCGCCGTCCATTGCGTGCGGCCGACACGTTCGCCGAGCAGCCAGGGCGACAGCGCCACCATGATCAGCGGCGCCGTGAAATAGATCGCCGTGGCCTCGGCCAGCGGCATGGTGACCAGGGCCGCCATGAAGCAGGTGGCCACGACGGCCAGCGCCACGCTGCGCGCGGCGAGCAGCTTCTGGTGCGGCTGGCGCCACAGGCGCAGGTCGCCATGGCGCAGCAGCAGCACGAAGGCCAGCACGGCGATGGCGCTGTACCGACCCAGGTTCACGACCGCCGGCGGGTAGTGCGCCACCATGTGCTTGGCGAACGCATCGTAGGCCGCGAACAGCACCAGCGCGCACAGGAAGAGCGCGATGCCTGAGGCCGTGCCCTCGCCGCGCGCGCCGGATGCGGGGGCGGTCGCGGGGAGCGCACTCATGCGGCAGCGGGCTTCATGGCTGGAGCCCTTCGAGGAAGGCATCGAGCGCCGCGCCGATGGCGCCGACCATGTAGCCGCCTTCCTGCACGACCACGGTGGGCAGGCCCAGCGCGCGCACGCGTGCGCCTGCCAGGCGGAAGGCCTCCATGTCGAACTTCAGCACGCTGATCGGGTCGTCCTTGTAGGTGTCGAAGCCCAGCGGCAGCACCAGCGCCTGGGGCGCGAAGCGCTCGATGGCGACGGTGGCTTGGTCCAGCACCTGCGCGAATTCGGCGTTGCCGCTGCCGTGCGCGAGCGGCAGGTTCAGGTTGCAACCTTCGCCCTCGCCCGTGCCGCGCTCGTGCGCGTAGCCCGTGTACCAGGGGTAGTAGTTGGCGGGGTCGGCGTGCGTGGAGATGGTGAGCACGTCGCCGCGCCCGTAGAAGATCTGCTGCGTGCCGTCGCCGTGGTGTGCGTCGATGTCCAGCACGGCCACGCGCGCATGCGTCTGGCGCAGCGTGGCGGCGGCGATCGCGCTGTTGTTCACGTAGCAGAAGCCGGCCGCCCGTGCGCGCTGGGCATGGTGGCCCGAGGGGCGGCACAGCGCGTAGGCCACGCCGCCCGATTCGCGCACCGTCTCCGCCGCTGCGAGCGCGGCATGGGCCGAGCGCAGCACCGAGCGCCAGGTGTGCGGGCCGATCGGGCAGGACAGATCGCCCACGTACCAGCCGGTCTGCGCGAGCATGGCGGGCGAGGGGCAGGCGCCTTCGCGCGGGCCGTGCGGCGACATGTTGGGCAGTACCTCGATGCCTGGTTGCAGGCCGAACGACTCGATCTGCTGCCAGCGCTCGAACGCCGTCTCCAGGTAGTCGAGGTAGTCGGTGGAGTGCACCAGCCCCAGCGCATCGCGGCCGGCCTCGGGCGGCGCGGCGACGGTGATGCCGCGCATGCCCAGCGCGCCCATGAGGGCCTCGGCGCGCGTGGGCAGGTCCGCGGGCTTGCAGATGCGGCCCACGCGCATGTACTGCTGCGGGTCGTGCAGCAATTGGTCGTCGGAGAAGAACGCTTGCATGGGGTCAGCCTTCCATTTCGGCGTCGAAGCGGTCCATGGCGCGCGTGAAGCGCGCGAACAGGTCCGCCAGTTCGTCAGCCGTGATGATGAGCGGCGGGCACAGGCCGATGCTGTCGCCCATGGCGCGCACGATCAGGCCCTCTTCGAGCGCCAGCGCGGCGAAGCGGTAGCCGGCCTTGCGCTCGGCCGCGAACGGCATGCGCGCGGCCTTGTCGGCCATGAGCTCGACGGCGCCGATCAGGCCCACGCCGCGCACGTTCCCCACCCACGGCCGGCCGGCGAAGGCGCGCAGGCCATCCTGGAACGCCGGCGCCAGCGCCCGCACGTGGTCGAGCAGGTTCTCGTCCTCGTACACCTGCAGCGTCTCCAGCGCCACGGCGCAGGCCACCGGATGGCCCGAGTAGGTGTAGCCGTGGCCGAAGCTGCCCAGCTTGCCGCTGTGCGCCGCAATGGCGGCGTGCACCCTGTCGTTGACCATGACGGCGGAGATCGGCACGTAGCCCGACGACAGCGCCTTGGCGCAGCACAGGATGTCGGGCTGCAGCCCGAAGGTGGTGGAGCCGAACATGTGGCCCGTGCGGCCGAAGCCGCAGATCACCTCGTCGGCGATCAGCAGCACGTCGTACTTGCGCAGCACGGCCTGCACCTTCTCGAAGTAGCCGGCCGGCGGCACCAGCACGCCGCCCGCGCCCATGACCGGCTCGGCGATGAAGGCAGCCACGGTGTCGGGGCCTTCGGCCAGGATGCGTTCTTCGAGCTGGCGGGCCAGGCGCGTGGAGAAGTCCTGCTCGCTCTCGCCGTCTTGCGCGTAGCGGTAGTGGTGCGGGCAGTCCACGTGCAGGAAGCGCGCCTCCGGGGCCGTCCGGATGGGCAGGTCGAAGTCGCGGTGGTTGCCGTCCAGCCCGCCCAGGCTGGCCGCGGCCACGGTGACCCCATGGTAGGCATTGCGGCGCGCGATGATCTTCTTCTTGGCCGGCTTGCCGATGGCGTTGTGGTAGTACCAGACCATCTTGACCGCGCTGTCGTTGGCCTCCGAGCCCGAGTTGGCGAAGAACACGCGGGCCATGGGCACGGGCGCCAGCGCCAGCAGCTTCTCGGCCAGGTCGGCCACGGCCACGTTGGTGCGCTGGTTGAACGTGTGGTAGTAGGGCAGGGTGGCCAGCGCCTTGGCGCCGGCCGCGGCCAGGCGCCGGTTGGAAAAGCCCAGCGAGGCGCACCACAGGCCGGACATGGCCTCCACATAGCGTTTGCCCTGGTCGTCGACGACGTGGATGCCGTCGCCGCCCACGATCACGAGCGGCGGCGTCTGCGGCAGCGCGGCCAGGTTGGTGTAGGAGTGCAGGTGGGTGGCGACGTCTTTGGCGCCGGTGTTCATCGTGTCGTTGGCCATGGGGCTCCTCGTGGTTCGGTCGGGCGGCGCTCAGGCCATCACGGCAAGCTGAGCGAGGTGGTCTCGGGTCAGCCGCGCGATGGTCTCGGGGCCGGTACGCGTGGCGATGTGCGGGGTGACGGTGATGCGCGGGTGGTGCCAGAACGGGTGCGAGGCGGGCAGGGGCTCCTGCACGAAGGCATCGAGCACGGCCGAGGCGATCCGGCCGCTCTCCAGCGCCGCGAGCAGGTCGTCCTGGACCAGCTGCGCGCCGCGGCCCGCGTTGACGAGGTGCGCGCCGTAGGGCAGTTGCGCGAACAGCTCGGCGTTCAGGATGCCCTGCGTGTCTTCGTTCAGCGGCAGCAGGCAGACCAGGGTGTCGCAGCCCGCCAGGAACTCGGCGCGCCCCCCGTCACCATGGAAGGCCTGCACGCCCTCGGGCAGGGCGCTCTTGGGGCTGCGGCTCCAGCCGCGCACCGGATAGCCGATGGCTGCGAGCGCGCGCGCCGCCGACTGGCCCAGCACGCCCAGCCCGGCGATGCCCACGCGGTGGCGGCCCGGTGGCACCACCGGCGCCTCCTGCCAGGCGGCGCTGCGCTGGTTCGCGATGTAGCCGGCCATGTGGCGCTGGCCGTGCACCACGGCCCAGGCCACGTAGGCATTCATGCCCGCGGCCATCTCGGGATCGACGATGCGGCGGATGGGCACGCCGGGCAGCGTGGCGTCGCGCGTGATGTGGTCGGTGCCCGCGCCCACGGACTGGATCAGCCGCAGCTTCGGCATGCGGGCCAGCAGGCCGGGGGGCGGTGACCAGCAGACCGCGACGTCGATGTCGGCAAGCGCGCCGTGCGCCTGCACCTCGGTGTCGAAACGGTGCAGCGCCGCCTCCGGGAAGCGCGCCGCGAAGGCCGGGCGCAGGTAGTCCATGGGTATCTGGTCGGAGACCAGGGCGATGTTCAGGCGCATGCCCGGGCCCCCTGCGCCGCCGCCGACAACCGGGGCTGGGCCTCGATCAGCGTGCGCGTGTAGGGGTGCTGCGGGTTTGCCAGCACCCTGGCCGTCTCGCCGTATTCCACGATCTCGCCGCGCTGCATCACGGCGATGTGGTCGCACATCTCGCCGGCCACGCGCAGATCGTGCGTGATGAAGACCATGGCCAGCTGGAAGCGCTCGCGCACCTCGGCGAACAGCTTGAGCACCTGGGCCTGCACCGATACGTCGAGCGCCGAGACGGGCTCGTCGGCCACCAGCAGCTCGGGCTCCATGGCCAGTGCGCGGGCGATGCCGATGCGCTGGCGCTGGCCTCCCGAGAATTCGTGCGGGAAGCGTTCGGCCGCGTCGGCCTTGAGGCCCACCAGCTCCAGCAGTTCCATGGCACGGGCCATGGCCTTGTCCGGAGCGAGGCCTTGTGCGATGGGCCCCTGGGCGATGGCTGAGCCGATGCGGTGGCGCGGGTTCAGCGAGGCATACGGGTCCTGGAACACCATCTGGATCTTGCCCTGCGTCTGCTGGCGGAACTGCGCGCCCGACTGCAGCGTGCGGCCCCGGAACAGGATGCGCCCGCTGTCGAACGGCGCCAGTCCCACGATGCAGCGGCCCACGGTGGACTTGCCCGAGCCGGATTCGCCCACCAGGCCCAGTGTTTCGCCGCGGCGCAGGTCGAACGACAGGCCCCTGGCGGCCTCCACGCGCCGGCCTTTCTTGAACAGGCCGCCGCCCGTGACGTAGGTCTTGCGCAGGTCCTGCACCTGCAGCACATGGGTGATGTCGCGCTCCCCGGACGGCTGGCGCACCCGGCCGTCGGGGATGGCCGCGATCAGCTTGCGGGTGTAGGCGTGCTGCGGACGGGCCAGCACGGCGGCGGCGGGGCCGGCCTCGACGACTTGCCCGGTCTGCATGACGACCACCTGGTCGGCGATCTCGGAAACCACGCCGAAGTCGTGCGTGATGAACAGCACGGCCGTGCCCTTGCGCTGCTGCAGTTCGCGGATGAGCTTCAGGATCTGCGCCTGCGTGGTCACGTCCAGTGCGGTGGTGGGTTCGTCGCAGATCAGCAGGGCCGGCTCCAGCACCAGCGCGCAGGCGATCATCACGCGCTGGCGCTGGCCGCCCGAGAGGCGGAAGGGGTAGCTGTCGATCAGCACCTCGGGCTCGGGCAGGCCCACGTCTTTCAGGGCGGCGAGGATGCGCTGGCGTTTCTCGGCCGCCGGCAGGCTCACGTGCGCGTCGAACACCTCGGCAATCTGGTCGCCGATGCGCATGACCGGGTTCAGTGCCGTCATGGGTTCCTGGAACACCATGCCCATGCGCCGGCCGCGCAGCGTGCGCAGCTGGGCTTCGTTCAGCTGCAGCAGGTCGTGCCCATCGAACAGGATGCGGCCCGCCACGGGTTCCACATGCGGCCTGGGCAGCAGGCCCATGATGGCGTTGGCGATCATGGATTTGCCCGAGCCGGATTCGCCGACCACGCAGAGCGTCTGGCCCGGCAGCAACTGCAGCGAGGCGCCCTGCACGGCGAGCCGGCGGTCGGCGCCCTGGGGCAGGCGGATGTCCAGGCCCTGGATGTCCAGCACCGGCGTTTGGATCGCGTCCATCTTCATTTGCCCCTCCCGTCGGCGCGCGCATTCAGTCCGTCGTTCAATCCCTCGCCCACCAGGTTCAGGGCCAGCACGGTGAGCAGGATCGCCATGCCCGGGAACACGGCCATCCACCAGGCCTGGCGCAGCACCGTGCGCGCGGAGCCGACCATATAGCCCCAGCTCATCTGGTTCGGGTCGCCCAGGCCCAGGAAGCTCAGGGACGATTCGAGCAGGATGGCCGTGGCCACCATGAGCGAGGCCATGACCACGATGGGCGAAGCCGCGTTCGGCAGGATCTGCGTGAGGATGATGCGCGGCGTGGACTGCCCCGCGAGCTGGGCCGCGGCGACGAAGTCGCGCTGGCGCAGCGTGAGGAACTCGCTGCGCACCAGCCGAGCCACCGGAGGCCAGGAGACGACCGCGATCGCCGACACGATGGAGCCGACCGAGGGCTCGAAGATGGCCACCAGCACGATGGCCAGCGCGAAGCTCGGCACGGCCTGGAACAGTTCGGTGAAGCGCATCAGCGTGGCGTCGACCCAGCCGCCGAAGTAGCCCGCGATGGCGCCGATCGACACGCCGATCAGCAGCGAGACCACGGTGGATACCACGCCGATCAGCAGCGACACCCGGGCACCGGCGACGATGCCCGCGAAGATGTCGCGGCCCATGGTGTCGGTGCCCAGGGGCAGGCCGGGCTCGGCGCCCGGATGGGCGAACGGCATGCCGACCATGTCCCAAGCGTTGTTGTGCACGATCAGGGGGCCCAGCGCGGTGAACAGGCCGACCAGCATCAGCACGATGAGTCCGAAGACGGCGCCCTTGTTGCGGCAGAAGCGCCGCCAGAAGCTGCTTTTCATGGGAGTCTCCTCAGCCGAGTTCGATGCGGGGATCGACCAGCGTGTAGACGAAGTCGGTGATCAGGTTGAACAGCACGGCCATGGCCGCAGTGAACAGGAAGCAGCCCAGCAGCAGGTTGTAGTCGCGCTGCAGCAGGGCGTCGAACATGAGCCGGCCGATGCCCGGCCACGCGAACACGGTCTCGGTCAGCACGGCGCCGCCGATCATTCCGCCGGCCTGGATGCCCGCCAGCGTGACCACGGGCAGCAGCGCGTTGCGCAGGATGTGCCGGCGCTGGATGCGGCCGGGAGCGACGCCCTTGGCGCGTGCGGTCTTGACGAAATCCATCTGCGCCACTTCCAGCATCGAGGCGCGCGTCATGCGGGCGTAGACCGCCATGTAGAACAGCGCCAGCGTGAGCGCGGGCAGCACCAGGTGCTTTCCGATGTCCAGCGCCTTGGCGATGCCGGTGAGATCGGCGCCCACGGTGAAGAAACCGAAGGCCGGCAGCAGGTCGAACTGCACGGTGAACAGCAGCACGGCCATCATCGCGAGCCAATAGAGCGGCGTGGCGTAGAAGACCAGCGCCACCACGGTGATGAGGCTGTCCTGCCATTTGCCGGCATGGCGGCTGGCCAGCGCGCCCAGCACGATGCCGAACAGCAGCGACAGTCCGAAGGCCGTGCCCGTGAGCAGCAGCGTGGCGGGCAGGCGCTCCAGGATGAGATCGACCACGGGCTGCTGCTGGCGGTAGGAGTAGCCCAGGTCGAGCTTGACCACATGGCCCAGGTAGCTGGCCAGCTGCACGGGCAGCGGCTGGTCCAGGCCGAACTGTGCGCGCAGCTGGGCCACGAACTGCGGGTCGGACGCGCCGGCCTCGCCGGCCATGATGGACACCGGGTCGCCGGGGGCGGCCCGTACCAGCAGGAAATTGGCGGTGGCGATCACCAGCAGGGCCAGGAGGCCCTGCAGCACGCGCACGGACATGAACTGGAGTCGTTTCATCGCAAGCTCGGGTTCGGGCATGCGGCGGCCCGGCCTGGCCGGCCCGCCGCACGCGGGGAGTGGATGGGAGGAGTCAGGCCGGACGGATCACGCCAGCTTGACACGGCCGAGGCTGTCGTTCAGGCCGATGCCGGAGCTCACGATGTTCTGGATCTTCGTGCGGTACAGCGTCGGGAAGTTGATCTCGTGCAGCCAGGCCACGGGCACTTCGTCCACGAGGATCTTCTGCACTTCCAGGTAGATGGCGCGGCGCTTGGCGGGATCGCTCTCCGTGGCGCCGGCGGCGAACAGCGCGTCGACCTTGGGGTTCGAGTAGCCGGCCACGTTGTTGAACGGCGAGCCCTTGGCGATGTTGCTGGTGGTGTAGTTGCGGCCCACGCCCAGGGCCGGGTCCCCGTACTGGTAGACGTAGGTGAAGGCCAGGTCGAAGTCCCACTCGTTGCAGCGCTGGTTCCAGCCGGCCACGTCGGTGGCGACCATCTCGATCTTGACGCCGGCCTGCGTGAGGTTCTGGCGCACGATCTCGGCCTGGCGCTGCCAGGATTCGCCGTAGGGCAGAGGCAGCAGGCGAAGGGTTTCGCCCTTGTAGCCGGCCTCTGCCAGCAGCTTCTTGGCCTTGGCGATGTCGCGCGGGTACTTGGCGACGTCGTCGCTGGCGTAGGCGATGTGGCTGTTGAACGGGCCCGTGGCCGGCTTGGCGAAGCCGTACCAGGCGATCTTGGCCATGGCCTCGCGGTCGATGGCGGTCCAGATGGCCTGGCGGAACTTCACCTGGTCCATCGGCTTGGTGCGGTTGTTGATCCACAGCCAGCTTTGCGGCGCGAAGAATTCCCAGCCCTTGGTGGTGACGGCCGCGCCGGGCAGCTTGGACAGCCGGTTCACGTCGAAGTACTCCACCGTGCCGCCCGGCGCGATGTCGACCTTGCCGGACTCGAAGGCGGCTGCGCGCGATGCGGCGTCCGGGATCACGTGGAAGTACACGCTCTCGATGGTCACGACGCCGGGCTGGTGGTAGTTCTCGTTGGCCACCAGATGGATGTAGGAGCCCTTGGCCCATTCCTTGAACTTGAGCGGCCCGGTGCCGATGGGTGTGGCGTTGGCCGGGTTGTTCAGGAAGTCCGTGCCTTCGTAGATGTGCTTGGGCACCATGGGCATGGTGCCGTTCTCGAAGATGCCCATGAAGGGGCCGAACGGCTGCTTGAGTTTGAACTCCACGGTCAGCGGGTCCAGTGCCTTGATCGTTTCCACATGCGCCAGGCTGGCGCGGAAGCGCGCGTGCGTCTTGCGCAGGAACACGTCGCAGGAGAACACCACGTCGTCGGCCGTGAAGGGCTTGCCGTCGTGCCATTTCACGTTCGGCTTGAGCTTGAAGACATAGGTCTTGCTGTCCGGGCTCACCGTCCAGGAGGTGGCCAGCTGGGGCTGCGGCTGCAGCTTCTCGTCGTAGCGCAGCAGGCCTTCGTAGATGTTGCCCGCGATCAGCTGCGTGGGCCCGTTCTGCACGATGCCCATCATGAGGCCGGGCGGTTCGGGCTGCACCAGCACGTTGACGACGCCCTTCCTGGCCTGGGCCAGGCTGTGCAGGGGCACCCCGGCGATGGTCATCCCGAGGGCTGCGGGAACGGCTTGGATCAGGTGGCGGCGTTTCATCGTGGCGGACCTTTCGGGATCAGGGAAGTGGTAAGGCGCGGGCGCGGGATTCAGTCGCGGAAGGGGGTGGCGCTGGGTGGCTCCAGGCGCTGCAGCAGCGCGCGCCATTCGCGGGCATAGGGGTCGGTGGGGAGGGCGGCCAGGCGGTTCGTGTCGCCGCTTTCGTACTGGCGTGCCGTGAGTTCGCACACCGCTTCCGGCACGGGGTTCACGGCCTGCCCGGTGCCCTGGATGGCGACCTGCACGCGGCAGGCGCGTTCCAGGTTGTGCATGAGGATGAAGGCCTCCGCCACGCTGCGGCCCAGCGTCACGAGGCCGTGGTTGCGCAGGATGAGCGCCCGCGAGGTGGGACCGAGGTCGGCGACCAGGCGCTCGCGCTCCTCCAGGTTCAGCGCGATGCCTTCGAACGCGTGGTAGGTGACCCGGTTGTGGAATTGCAGCGCCCACTGGTTGCAGGGCTGCAAGCCGCCGGCCAGCGACGACACAGCCACGCCCGCCACGGTGTGGGTGTGCAGCACGCAGACGGCATCGTGGCGCGCGGCATGCACGGCGCTGTGGATCGTGAAGCCGGCCGGGTTCAGGTCGTATTCGCCGGGTTCCACGAGGTTGCCGTCCAGGTCGATCTTCACGAGCGAAGAGGCCGTGATGTCGCGGAACAGCATGCCGAAGGGGTTGTTCAGGAACTGGTCCTCGGTGCCCGGCACGCGTGCCGAGATGTGGGTGTAGATGCTGTCGTCCATGCCGTAGAGGGCGACGAGGCGGTACGCCGCTGCGAGGTCCCGGCGAATCCGGCGCTCCTCCGCCGAGATGGCGGCGCCGTGTCCATGTCCGTGAGCGGTGCGCGGGGCGCTGCGTTCTGCTGTTTCCAAGGGGCCTCCAGAAGTCATCAACTTGCGGGATGGGGATTTCTGTCGTCTGTCGACAGAAAGCATGATGCAACTCGTGTGCCAGGCCATACATGGGTGAAAACCCGGCGAGAACCCCACGGAATCCCGGTTTGCGGACCGACTTGGTGCGCTCCCTGCACGCCTGCAGGATCGCTGCGCCGGTCTGGGGCGCGGCGGGCCCAGCCGCTCCGCCCGACCGGGTGCGGGGGAGCAGGCGGGTGCTGGGCTTGGCGGGCCGGTGACGTACGCCCTCTGGCGTATTCCGGCATATCCGGGACATCCCTAGGATGACCTCCATGTGCCGGACCGGGCCTTCAGGGCGGTTCGGCAGATGCCATCAACCACCACTGGAGCACCTGCACATGCAACGTCGATTCACCCTCAAGGCTCTCTCTGCCGCCGTGGCGCTGGCCAGCGCCGGTATCACCGCCCATGCCGCCGACACCATCAAGGTCGGCGTGCTGCACAGCCTCTCGGGCACCATGGCGATCTCGGAAACCGTGCTGAAGGACACGGTGCTGATGGCCATCGACGACATCAATGCCAAGGGCGGCGTGCTGGGCAAGAAGCTCGAGCCCGTGGTGGTGGACCCGGCTTCCAACTGGCCGCTGTTCGCCGAGAAGACGAAGCAGCTGCTGGGCCAGGACAAGGTCTCGGTGATCTTCGGCTGCTGGACCAGCGTGAGCCGCAAGTCCGTGCTGCCGGTGGTCGAGGAAATGAACGGCCTGCTGTTCTACCCCGTGCAGTACGAGGGTGAGGAGCTCTCCAAGAATGTGTTCTATACGGGCGCCGCGCCCAACCAGCAGGCGATTCCCGCCGTGGATTACCTGATGAGCAAGGACGGCGGCGGCGCCAAGCGCTGGGTGCTGCTGGGCACCGACTACGTCTACCCCCGCACCACCAACAAGATCCTGCGCGCCTACCTGAAATCCAAGGGCGTGAAGGATTCCGACATCGACGAGAAGTACACCCCCTTCGGCCATTCCGACTACCAGACCATCGTGGCCGACATCAAGAAGTTCAGCCAGGGCGGCAAGACGGCGGTGGTCTCCACCATCAACGGCGACTCCAACGTGCCCTTCTACAAGGAATTGGGCAACGCCGGCCTGAAGGCCAAGGACGTGCCGGTCGTCGCCTTCAGCGTGGGCGAGGAAGAACTGCGCGGCGTGGACACCAAGCCGCTGGTGGGCCACCTGGCGGCATGGAACTACTTCATGTCGATCAAGAACCCGACCAACGCGGCCTTCATCAAGCAGTGGAGCGACTACGCGAAGAAGAACAACATCCCCGGCCACAAGGACAAGCCGCTGACCAACGACCCGATGGAAGCCACCTGGATCGGCGTCCACATGTGGGCCCAGGCCGTGGAGAAGGCCAAGAGCACCGATACCGACAAGGTGATCGCCGCCATGGCCGGCCAGACCTTCCAGGCGCCCAGCGGCATCGTCTCCAAGATGGACGAGAAGAACCACCACCTGCACAAGAGCGTGTTCATCGGCGAGATCAAGGCCGATGGCCAGTTCAACGTGGTGTGGAAGACGCCCGGCCCGGTCAAGGCCAAGCCGTGGAGCCCGTACATCGAGGGCAACGACAAGAAGAAGGACGAGCCCGAGAAGAAGTGACACCCCCTGAGCGGCTGCGCCGCTTCCCCCTCTCTCACGCTGCGCGTGGGAGGGTGGACGACGCCAGCGGCCGGGCGGAGCCCGCTCCGCGGCGTCTGCTGGCCTGGGGTTGGGTCACTGCTCTGCTTCTTTCTGACGTTTCGCTCCGGGTTTCATTTCCATGCTTCTTTCCATCTTCCATCGCTTGATCGCCTGCCTGCTGCTCTGCGCAGCGGTGCAGGCGCATGCGCTTACGGCGGAGGCCGCGCGGGCCATGGCTGTGGGCGATACCGACGAGCGCATCGCGGCGCTGCAGCAGGCCATCGCCACGCCGGACGAAGCCACCGTCGCCTTCATCCGCGCCATGGCGGACGATGCGGTCAAGGTCGCGGGCGGCAAGGCCATCGTCGTGCAGGACGACAAGGGGCGTGACCCGGTGACGGGCGCCGAGGTGCCCGTGCCGGCAGATGCCGAGGACATCGTCAACAACAACCGCATGCGTGGCGAGTTCGACGCCGCGCTGGCGTCGCTGCAGCTGCTCTCGCCCGACGTGGCCCAGCGCCGCGCCGCCATCGATGCGCTCAAGGAAGAGACCGACGAGGCGCGCCTGCCGCTCATCGAGAAGGCCCTGGCGGCCGAGCACGATGCCGGCCTGAAGGCGCGGCTCGAAAGCATCCGCGCGCGCATGCTGCTGGCCAGCGGCGACGTCGCACGCCGTACCGAAGCCGCCCACCACCTCGCCGAAAGCGGTGACCCCGCCACGCGCACCGCGCTGCTGGAGCAGCTGCGCCAGGAGCAGGACCCGAAGGCCAAGGCCGCCATGGGCGCCGCGCTCAAGCGCGTGGAAGACCGGCTGCAATGGGGCGAGCGGCTCGCCGCGCTGTTCTCGGGCATCAGCCTGGGCTCCATCCTGCTGCTGGTGGCGCTGGGCCTGGCCATCACGTACGGCCTGATGGGCGTGATCAACATGGCCCACGGCGAGCTGATGATGATCGGCGCCTATGCCACCTTCGTCGTGCAGGGCCTCTTCCAGAAGTACTTTCCTGGCGCGTTCGACTGGTACCTGGTCGCGGCCGTGCCGGTGGCGTTCTGCGCCTCTGCGCTGATGGGCGCGGTGCTGGAGCGCGGCGTGATCCGCTTCCTCTACGGCCGCCCGCTGGAGACGCTGCTGGCCACCTGGGGCATCAGCCTCGTGCTGCAGCAACTGGTGCGTACGGTGTTCGGCGCGCAGAACGTGGGCGTGGAGAACCCCGCCTGGATGAGCGGCGGCGTGCAGCTGATGGACAACCTGCAGCTGCCCTGGAACCGCATCGTCATCGTGGCCTTCGCCTTCGCCGTGCTGGCGGGCGTGGCCTATCTCATCAGCCGCACGCGCCTGGGCCTGTTCGTGCGCGGCGTCACGCAGAACCGGCCGATCGCCTCGTGCATGGGCGTGAACACCGCACGCATCGACACCTATGCCTTCGCGCTGGGCTCGGGCATCGCGGGCCTGGCCGGCTGCGCCTTGAGCCAGGTCGGCAACGTGGGGCCGGACCTGGGGCAGAGCTACATCGTGGATTCGTTCATGGTGGTGGTGCTGGGCGGCGTGGGCCAGCTGGCCGGCACGGTGTATGCCGCGCTGGGCCTGGGCGTGCTCAACAAGTTCCTCGAAGGCTGGACCGGGGCCGTGCTGGCCAAGATCGCCGTGCTGGTGTTCATCATCATCTTCATCCAGAAGCGGCCGCAGGGCATCTTCGCGGTCAAGGGGCGTACCGCAGATTGAGCGGATCGAGACAACAACATGACGACGCCTACGTTTTCCCCATCCTCCCCTTCCGTTCAATTGCCCGCGCCTGCACCCCTGCTCACGCGCACCGGCTGGACGGCCTTCATCGTCGCGCTGATCGTGGTCTGCGCGGTCGCGCCCCTGCTCAACCTGTGGGTGCCCGCGGGCAGCCCGCTGCACCTGTCCGACTACGCCGTGGCGCTGCTGGGCAAGATCATGTGCTACGCCATCTGCGCGCTGGCCATGGATCTCATCTGGGGCTA
>Ga0105242_10002653_pt1 | contig 14023 bp, 20 predicted proteins | sample KBSM24metaG_FD_81521 | JGI IMG/M metagenome (GOLD analysis project Ga0105242, IMG submission 81521) | Miscanthus rhizosphere microbial communities from Kellogg Biological Station, Michigan, USA - KBS M2-4 metaG | ecosystem: Host-associated > Plants > Roots > Rhizosphere > Soil | place...
CGAGCAGGAGGCGCGCCGGGTGCCGCACCCGTGGGAAGCCGTGCTGGCCGGAATGCAGACGACCATCAACGAAGGCGTGGCCCACGGAATGAGCGTGATCAGTCGGGTTGGCGACGAGGATCGCGTCTCGACGCGAGACATTTTCAAGGAGGTGCTCAAGCTTACCGAGGGGCAGATGAACCGCGGCCACGCCATGACGCTGGCCGAGGCGATGAAGGTGCTCGGATGGGAGCACAAGACGTTCCGCGGCAAGGACGGTGTCGTGAAAGGCTACATTCGTTCAGTAACAAATAAGGTATCCTGATGCATGAAAAGGTATTGTGGTGTAGAAATGTTACTACTGTTACCCGAAAAAGTACCGTTCCCAAACTTCCTATAGTTTCGCTGTGTGTCCTACCACCCCCTCTGTCCCCCTTCTATCGGCATCCAAATCTACAGTAGTCTTAGAAATAAGAGTAACAACGGTAACATCAGTTACAACTTAGAAAACAAAGAGGAAATTTGTTACCCATGGACCGGGACTATGGGTAACCCCGGTAACAGTCCCGAACAATGGAGCAGACTATGAGAACCGCATTGATCCTGCTCGCCCTGACTGTCAGCGCCGCGGCGCAGACCGGCAAGGGTGACCGGCTGCCAATTGCTGACCCCGATGCGCCGCGGGTGGTGCGCACGATCCCGATCGTGCCGAGCGAGATCGAGCGGCGCTGGCCCGGCGGCGGGCAGCGCTGGCTGGGCAACCGGCCGCCGCCGAGCGATCGGTTCGAGCCGTCCGACGGGCGATCGGTGCAGGTGACGGTGGAAAACGCGCCAGCGGTCAATTCTGTGGTTCCTGTGCCCATTCCACGCGCGGTGGAGAAGGTGCGGCCGCAGCACGCGGTGTGGCGGGTCGAGGACGTCTGCGCCCGGCACGGGATGCGCAAGGTTTACACCGATAACCACAGATGGAGGTGCAGGCGATGAGCGACGGGGCGATTGGAGCAGCCGGTGCTGCTCCGGCGATGATCGCGAGCCGCCAGCAGCGGGTCGAGGCCGGGCTGATCGCCGTGCAGGAGGTCGAGCAGGAGCGCGACGCCCTGCGGTCCGCACTGGAGGCCTGCGAGGCGGACCTGCGCGGGCTGAAGGCGGAGCACGATGCGTTGAAGCTGGCCTACGCGCGGATGCAGACCGAGATGGACGACTACCGGCGCAATCGCGATGACGCGGTCACGAAATTGGCGGCGTTCGAGGCGGTGTTCGACGCCTGTATGGTGATCATGCAAAAGCACCGCGGCGGCCCGGAGGCCGCCGCGGAAGGCTAGACTTCGTTGATGCGGATGACGTCGCCGGGGGCGATGGTCCATGTGTGGCGCAGCAGCTTGATCAGGGCCGCGGTGGCGGCCGTGTCGGTTTCCGAGATGTCGGTCACGGTGATGTCGTGGGTGTCGAGCAGGCAGCCGTGGTTGTTGAAGATCTGCAGGCGGACGGTGGTCATGTCGCGGCGATCGACCGGGATGGTGCGGGTGCGCTCTGACAGCTTGAGGATGGTCATGGGATGCTCCGTTGTGGGGTTGGGGTGAGAACCCCCCTCCCGTGGGAGGGGGTTGTTGCCCTTCAGGCCGCGAGCGCACGCCCGGACCGGGCGCGCACCGTGAAGGTCGGGGTCGGCACGAGCTTGATATGCGCGGTGCGGTACTGCGGCGAGAGCTTGTCGCGGTACTTTTCGACGACTTCCTTGATGTTGGCCTTTAGCTCGTCGGAGAGCTTCTCGCGCTCCGGGGCGGTGATCGAGAGGCGATAGCGGTCGCCCTCGTAGTTGCCGATCGTGAGATCGGAGAGGGAGGCCTTGAGCGCCTTTTCGGCGATCTCCAGCTCGGCGATCTGCGCCTTGAGGTCGCCGAGGTCGTCAATGATCTTGGTCAGGTTGGTCATAGTGGTGTGCTCCGTTGTTGACGTTTCGACTATAGGACCGCCTGACCTACCATGTCAAGCGGTCCTACCAATTTATTTTCAGCGCTGGTCCTGCGGCTGACGGGCGTAGCGCTTGCGGCAGGCTTCGGCGAGGTCGACGGTCTTGCGCCGGGCGGCTTCCAGATCGACGCAAACGTAGCGGTGGGAGCCGTGGCTGGCACCGAAGCGCTTGCCGTCGCGGGTGGCGGTGCAGGTGATCAGGACGCGCTCGCCGATCAGGGCCGGGTCCTGCGCCCAGCAGCCATGGTAGCTGTTGCCGGTCGGCTTGACGTAAGGCGCGACGGTGAGGGCTTGCAGGGACCATTGGTAGCCGAGGCGGCGGCCCTTGCGATCGAGCAGGTCGAAGTCGTAGGTGCCTTGGTCGAGGGCGGCACCGCGGGTGTAGGTGACGCTGACGTGGTTGGTGCGGTCGGTCATTTGCTTGCTCCGTTGTTGATGACACATAGGACCACGTGTCCGCCCAGCTGTCAAGCGCTGATTTGACAAATCGTCCGCCCGGACCCATAGTCAGTGGACAAGGAGAAAACCCATGTCAACCAACGATTGGCAAACCGAACGGATGATGAGCCCAAAGGCTTACGAACGTGCGATGGAACAGCTTGGATTGAACCAAGCGCAGGCCGGGCGCTGGCTCGGCGTGAGCGAGCGCACCAGCCGACGCTACGTGGCGGGTGAGGCCGAGATCCCGCCCGCGCAGGTGCTGCTGCTGCGCACCTACGCGGATCTCGGGCTGACGCCGCGGGTTCCGCCATGGAAGCCCGGCGACAACTGATGGTAGGTCGGTAGGCCGGACCTACCACGGCTTGACTGTCCTGCAATATCAAGCGCATGTTGCCGGTCGCCGGGTCGGGAACAGGCGCGTTTCACCATGTCGAACCTGCGGATCGTGTCGATCAACGACGGCGCGTCGGCGCGCTCGCGTGCCGACACGCTGGTGGACCTGATCAACGTCGCGGTCGCGATCGCCGACGAGCTGCGCGTCATCGAGGCGCGGCTGCTGCGGCTGCGCTGCGAGCTGAGCGCGCTGCAACAAGGGGGAGTACCAACCCTAAGTGCCTCAAAAGACTAAAAAATACATAGATTTGAAGTCTTTAGCGCGCGGCTACACGCAGGAGTCGATCCGGGCCGTGGGCGGGCTCGCCAAGCATGCGACGGATGAGGGCGTGCGGCTCGCGGCTAATAAGTTGCTGATGGAGCGCGGCTGGGGCAAGCCGTCGCAAGAGATTAAGCACGTCGGCGCGGCCGAGGACGGCTCGCATACGATCGTTATTAGGCACGTCACTGACGGGGTTAAGGCTCCGAAGAAATGAGCGAGACAAAACTGCCGCATAATGGTTGGACGCCGTTTGTGCACCAGATGCCGCTGTGGCGATATTTACGCGGCGGCGGCAAGCGCGCCATGGCGGTGTGGCACCGGCGCGCTGGCAAGGACGACGTGTGCCTACATCACACCGCGATCGCCGCCATGGAGCGTGCCGCCAACTACGGCCACGTGTTGCCCGAGTTCTTGCAGGGCCGCAGGGCGATCTGGACCGCGGTCAATCCACACACCGGCATGCGGCGCATCGACGAGGCGTTTCCCGTGAGCATTCGCGCGGCGACCAACGACACCACCATGAGCATCCGATTTATTAACGGCTCGACGTGGGCCGTACTGGGCAGCGACACCTACGACACGAGCTTGGTGGGATCGAGCTACGCGGGATTAGTGTTCAGCGAGTACGCGCTCTCTAATCCCAGCGTGTGGGGTTATACGCGGCCAATGCTCGAAGAAAATGACGGCTGGGCGATATTTATTACCACACCGCGCGGCCGTAATCATGCGTTCGATATGTATAAATACGCGCTTAAAACACCGTCGTGGTTTTGCGAACTATTAACGGTAAAAGACACCGATGTTTTAACCGACGAGACGCTGGCCGACACGCTGGCGGAAATGCAGTCGCTGTATGGTGCCGATCAGGGCACCGCGAGTTATCGCCAAGAGCTTTTTTGTGACTGGACCGCGAGCGTGCTCGGCAGCTTCTACGCGATCGAGGCCGCGGCGGTGCGCGCCGAGGGCCGCATCATCGAGGTCGAGCCGCCCGAGGGCGCGCTGGTGCACCGCGCGTGGGACATCGGCATCGGCGACGACACTGCGGTATGGAAGTTCAGCGTGGTCGGCACGCAGATCCTGATCTACTCGTGCACGGTGCAGAGCGGGCACGGCGTCGAATGGTGGCGCGACACGCTCGCCAAGGAGGACGCGGATCTTGGATGGCGCGCGGGCAGCGACTGGGTGCCGCACGACGCCAAGCACCGCGAGTTCGGCACCGGGCGCACGATCGTCGAGACGATGCGCACGCTCGGGCTCAAGCCGATGCCGGTTCCGAACGTGCCGATCGACGACGGCATCAACGCCGCGCGCCGCACGCTGCCGCTGTGCGTGTTCCACCCGCGCACCGAGGAGAAGGGCTTCGTCGCGCTGGAGCAGTACCGGCGCGAATGGGACGACGACACCAAGGCGTTCGGCAAGATCGCCCTGCACGACTGGACCAGCCATCCGGCGGACGCCTTCCGCTATCTGGCGCTGTCGTGGCGGCAGGCCGCCGCGCGGGTGATCGAGCTGCCGAAGCGCACCGGCTTCGTCATCCCGCCGCCACCCGACAATCGCCGCCGCGGGCTGCGCGCATGAGCGCCGCCCCGGTCAGCCCCAAGCGCTTCCTGCTCACCGCCAGCGGTGACCTGCTCAACGTGGACTACATCATCCGGCTGCACGTCGACGCCAGCGGCGCGCTGTTCGCCGACATGACCACCGGACCCGACGTGCTGCTGCGCAGCTCGCCCGCGCTGATCGCGGATCTCAGGCGGCTGCTGCCGCTCAACGGAACAGGCGTGTGATGGCCGAAGAACCCCGCGGCGCGAACGCCCCGACGCAGGAAGACGAGCGCCACGACGACCACGAGTACAATCCGGCGATCGAGCCCGGCAGCGCCAAGGCGTGGCTCAACCTGCTGCGCGAGAGCGAGAAGGCGTTCGAGCGCTGGAACGATCACTGCGACGCCATCGACAAGCGCTACGCCAACCTTGAGCGGCTCAGCACCAAGGCGCGCGATCGCGAGTTTCAGATGTTCTGGGCCAACATCGAGGTGTTGAAGCCGAGCATCTACGCCAAGCCGCCTGTCCCTGTGGTTGTATCGAAATTCAAGGACCGGCGACCGCTCTATCAGGCCGCCAGCGAGATGATGGAACGCTGCTGCGTCGTGGCGTTCGACCTCGCACATATCAACGAGCTGATGCTGCTGGTGCGCGACGACGTCGCGCTCTATTCGCGCGGCGTGCCGTGGGTGCGCTACGAGGACGGCAACGGCGAGGACTATTACCCGTACGAGAAGGTGTGCGTCGACCACAAGAACCGGCGCGACTTTCTCCACTCCCTGAGCCGGTCGTGGCGCGAGGTCGACTGGGTCGCCGGGGCGAGCTACCTGACTCGCGCGCAGGCGCGCAAGCGCTTCCATCCGTACAGCGGCGACTGCTATCAGGAGGCGGACTACAGGGTCGACCGCGACGCGCAGGAGATCGGCGGCACCGACAAGCGCGAGCGCGCCAAGTTCTGGGAGATCTGGCACAAGTCCGAGCGGCGCGTGGTCTGGGTCGCCGAGGGCTGCGAGGACGTCCTCGACGAGGACAAGCCGCACCTGCAACTGGAAGGCTTTTTTCCGTGCCCGAAGCCCGCCTACGGCACGGTGCAGCCGGGCAGCCTGATCCCGGTTCCGGAGGAGTTGCAGTACGAGGACCAGCTGGAGGAGGTGAACAGCCTCACCGGCCGCATCCATGCGCTGACCGAGGCGCTGGTGATGCGCGGTTTCTACCCGGCGGGCGGCGGCGAACTGGCGGACGCGATCGAGACGGCGCTGAAGACCAACACCCCCGGCGTCACGATGGTCCCGATCAGCAACTGGGCCGCGTTCGGCGGCTCGAAGGAAACCATCATCTGGATGCCGATCGAGGCGATCGCGCAGACCGTCACACTGCTGGTTGCACAGCGAAAACAAGTCATCGACGACGTGTATCAAATTACCGGCTTGAGCGATATTATGCGCGGCTCGACCGACGCGCGCGAGACGCTCGGCGCGCAGGAATTGAAGACCCAGTACGGCTCGACGCGCATCCGCGACAAGCAGCAGGAACTGGTGCGCGTGGCGCGTGATCTGGTGGCGATCACCAGCGAGGTGATCACCGAGGTGTTCAAGCCCGCGACGATGATCGAGATGAGCCAGACGCAGCTGCCGACCAAGGCGATGCAGGAGCAGCAGATCCAGCAGTTGCAGCAGGAGCTGATGGCGCAGCAGCAGCAGTGGCAGCAGGCGCAGCAAGACCCGCGCTTCGCGCAGGCGCAGCAGCAGAACCCAGAGGGCGTGCAGCAGGCGCAGGGCGAATTCCAGCGCGCGCAGGAGAGCGGTCAGGCCTCGATCAAGGCGATCGCCGAGAAGCCGAACACCGAGCAGGTGTTCAAGTTCCTGAAGGACAACCGCGCCAAGGCATTCACGCTCGACATCGAGACTGACAGCACCGTGATGATCGACGAGAACGGCGAGAAGGAGCGCCGCGGCGAGTTCCTGCAAGTGCTGCTGCCGATGCTCGACAAGATCGGCATGATGGTCACGGCGACGCCGGAGAGTGCGGAGTTCTGCGCCGAGCTGCTCAAGTTCTCGACCGCACCGTTCCGCGCGGGCCGCGGGCTGGAGGGCGCGCTCGACAACCTGACCGAGCTGATGAAGCAGGAGCAGGGCAAGCCGAAGGGCGACGACCCGGTGACCGCGCAGAACAAGACCGCGTTGCAGATCGAGCAGCTGAAGGACAAGACCAACAAGGAAAAGAACGCGCAGGAGGCGCAGCTCAAGCAGGCCGAGATGCAGATGCGCGACCAGCACGAGAAGATGAAGGTGGCGAGCAACGAGAAGATCAAGCTCGCCGAGTTGCAGGCGCGCCAGCGCGACGATGCGGGCAAGGCGCAGCAGAACAACCTCAAGTTGGTGCACGACCGCGAGGAGCACCAGATGACCATGGTCGAGATGGCCGCCAAGTGGCAGCACGACGCCGAGCGCGCCAGCATGCAGGCGGCCGCGATGCAGGCCAAGCAGGCGAGCGACGCGCAGCGCGCGCAGGACGCACGCGCGCAGCAGCAGGCCAAGGCGCAGGCGGCGCAGGCCAAGGGGTTCATGCCATGATGGGCACCGACTTCCGCGACCCGATCGCGCACGCGCTGGAGTTGCAACGTCAGCAACAGCAGCGACGGCCACAGCAGCCGTTCGCGCCGCCGATGCAGCCGATGCGGCCGCAGCCGATGATCGGCACGCCCGCGCCGCGGCCGCAGGAACCGGCTCCGTACGGCAGCTTTCAGCAGGGCTACAACGCCGCGATGGGCCCGTCCGAGCCGCGCGACGGCGGCGGAGGCAAGGGCTGGAAGGAGATGCTCGCCATGCTGACCGGGGGCGGCGGATGACCATTCGCGCCGCCGTGATTTGCCTGATCGCGCTGGCGATGGTCTGTGGCGTATTGGTGATGCTGCATCAGGGAGCGCACTGATATGGGTGTCGTGAAACAGTGGCTGATGGAGCAGGCCGAGGAGGAGCGCCACGCCGAATTCCGCGCGTGGTTCCGCGACAAGTACGGCCGCACGCCGAACGACAAGGACGAGGCCAAGCACTGGGACGACTTCGAGATGGACGAGGCGATGATGCACGCCTTCGACAAGGACGACTGACGTGGGCTGGCGCGAGAGCATCACCAAGGTGCTGGCGGGCAAGGTCGGCGGGCCGTGGGAAGGCGGCATCCGCGCCTACCATTCAAGCCCGCACGACTTCGACAAAGTGGACTTCAGCAAGCTGCGCACGGGTGAGGGTGCGAACATGTACGGCGCGGGCCACTACATGGCCGAGAACCCGGCCGTGAGCGGGCAGGGCGGGCAATACTGGAACCAGTTTCTCAGCCGCTTTCCCGAGGCCGAGCGCGACGCGGCCAAGAGCTTGCAGATTAATAAGTTCGATCGCGAACAGGCCGCGGCGAACCTGCGCAGCGAAATGGCGGACACGCGGCAGCGCGCGGCACAGAAGAATGAATATTGGGAGCGCCCCGAGTACCGCGACGCGCACTACGCCAACATCCTGCGACGACAGCAGGAGGAACTGGACGCGCTTTTGCGTGGTGGTCCGGTCGGCCCGCGCACCTACGAGATGAACCTGCGCGCCAAGCCCGAGGAGCTGCTCGACTGGGACAAGCCGATGACGGCGCAGCCCGGTGTCACGGCCAAGATCAATGACGAACTGGAGCGCCGCATCGTGCGCAACCATCCCGACTGGCGCACCTACTCTGTGATGCAGGACGATCTCGCGACCACGACCGGCGAGGAGGCGTACAAGCTGCTCGCCAGCAAGGACGTCGCCAACATGGGCCAGCTTGGGGCGTCGACGTTCCTGCGCGATCTGGACATCCCCGGCATTCGCTATCTCGACGAGGGGTCGCGCCGCCCGGTGCAACTGCACTTGACCGATCTTGATCGCCCCGAGACGCTGGATTTTAGATCACTGCCCGACGCGCAGGCGTGGCTCACCAAGGCGGGCAAGACTGCGGACAGCCCCGGCGTGCGGCTGGTCGAGAGCCCGCAAACCCACAACTACGTCGGCACCGACCCGTCCAAGCTCGACATCCTCGCCAAGTACGGCGTCGCGGGCGCAGCCGCGGTGCCGCCAACGCTCGGCGCGTTCACCGCACAAGACCAGTACGAGGCACGCTGATGGGCTGGCGCGAGGACATTGTGAAGGCGATCCTCGCCAAGGGCGGGCGCACCGATCTGGTGACGCCGGGTTTTCACGGTACGACACGCACGTTCGGCGGTTTCAAAAACCATCCTATGGCTGAAAGCTACATGATCGATCGTTCGCTCGGCTCGCACGTGGCGGCCGACCCGGCGCTGGCGTCGTCGTTTCCCGACCGCATCATCAAAGGCGCGGAGCAAGCCGGGCGCGAGCCGGGCGGCGCGCCGCAGGTGCTGCCGGTGATGATCCCGGCCGAGAACAAGTTCCTGCAAGCGGTGCAGCCGGAACGCGCCGGGCGGGCCAACGAGCCGCAGTGGAGCAGGGTGGCGACCGATCAGAATGCGATCGAACGCATGGTGGCGCGCAAGGGCTATCCGCAGAACCCGGAAATACTCGAACGCTATTTGATGGAAGCGCGGGCGCTGCCTGCGCGCGAGGCGATCGACAAGACAAAAGCATTGATGCGCGGTGACGTGGAGCGGTTCGACAACGTGCCGATGAATTTCAACGAGTTTATCGGCAATTACGGTGGCAGACCGTACAATGTCGCCGACCAGCAGGCGGTCGTCGATCTGGCGCGCGAGGCGTGGGAAAAAGAAGGCCACAAGGGCATCAAATACATCAATACCGCACCGATGGAAGCGGGCGCGCCGGGCGTGACCGACCCGACCAGCTACATCGTGTTCCGCCCCGAGAACATCCGCTCGCGCTTCGCCAAGTTCGATCCGGCCAATGCCAGCAGCAGCGACCTGCTCGGCAGCGTCGCGGCGCTCGCCGCGGTCCCGCCGACGCTCGGCGCGTTCACCAGACAGGACGACTACAATGGCGTTCGGTAATTTCGCCCGCCTCGACGACTACAATCCGGATGCCGACTTCGGGCTGACGCCCGATGAAATCACCCGGCGCATCGCGGCACGCGATCCGCGCGATCCGCAGACCACACGCGAGCGCATCCTCGATTTCGAGCGCTCGCCGATCGGTCAAGGGCTCGGGCTGCGCAAGGCCCCGGCCGATTTCTGGCGCAAGTACGACGCTGCCGGAGCCGAGGACGATCTTACGCCCGATCCCGGCATGAACCTGTTCGCCGCCAGTCCGCAACAGGCCCCGCGCGTGGCGGCAGAGCAAAGCGGGCTGCCGCGCGAGGCAGTCGACGCGCTGCGCTGGCACGGTCCCGGTGATGCCGCGATCGGGCTTGCGGCGGGCAGCACGGTCGCGCGCATGGTGCCGCACCCGCTGGCACGTGCCGCGGTGATCGCCGCGCCGATCCTCGGCGCACTGACCGATCAGGCCGAGGCTGCGCCCAAGCGGGTGCGCGCGGCAACCGGCTACGACCCGACCGGCTGGGCCGGGCCGGTGAGCGACATCGCCGCAGCGGGCGCTATCCCGCGCGGCACGCACGCCAACTGGTACATGCGCCACGATCCAAAAGGCAACGTGACACTGAGCAACAAGAGCGGCCCGACTGGCAACACCTATGCGGTCGACCTGAAGGGTGGCATGACGCCGGACGAGATGGCGCAGGCTGTGACCGGCGCGCCGCGGACGCTGAGCGGCAAGACCTTCGACATGGACGAGCTGCGACGACAGAACGCGCACCTCGTGTTCGGCCCGACCGACAAGGCCGCGGGCGGCGACTGGTTGCAGCTTCCCGGCGCGTCAGTGCGGCAGGAGGCCGGAATCAATTTTCCCTTCATCCATGCCAACACGCGCATCCCCGGCATGCCGGAGGATGTTGCTCCGCTCTACGCCAGCGTCTCGAAAGGGGCGGCGAGCGGCGTCAACAACGCCGCGCTGGAGATCCTCGGCCGCGGCGGCACGCCGTACTACCTGCCGACCATCATGGGTCCGGGTGCGATGGACAGCACCAACCAGATGGCGTTTTCGACGCTGGCGGCGCTGCGCCATGCGAACCCGAACAGCGCGGCGATCGACGCACTCGACGCGGCGGTGCGCAGCAAAAAGGGTGCGGAAGGTTATCCCGGCTTCGCCAGCCCACGGCTCGACGACTGGCTGTCGAGCGCCGGATTGAACGCGCGGCGCGCCTTCACCGAGGGTGCAAGCGCGCGCAGCGCCAGCGACCTGACCGGCGTCGATACCAGCCTGCTGCGCTATGCCAACACCGATCCGCGCTTGAGGCACACACCGAGCGGCAGCGCAGGCATCGTCATGGGCACGATGCGGCCGGATGTCGGCATCACCGACTACCCGCTGCACAGCAATTATCCGTGGACCTTCATGGGTCAGCGCGGCGAGATCGGCGGCTTGCAGGGCAACATGCCGTTTTCGCAGATTGCGCCGGACGTGCACCGCGCACTGCTCAGCGGAAAAAGTCCCGGCGGCGGATCGTTCTCTGATACGCCTGCGATCCAGACGATGCGTGGCGGAACCAAGGTGCAGCCGGTGACCAAGGAGGTTGTCACCAACTGGCGGCGTTGGTTCGATGAAAATCCGGCAGGTTGGGCTATACCGGGCACGATCGGGCTCGGCGTTCTCTCCGATCAGAGCAATTATCGCCAACCCTAGAGGAGAGCCAGATGGCCCAGAGCGCCTTCACCGTCACGACCCCCAACCCGACCCCACCCACCAACATGGGCTTTCACGGCGCGACGCCGCCGAACGTGCCGAACTACACCAAGCTGAGCTACGCCAGTCCGCTGACCACGCCGAACGTCAACCCGCCGCCCTACCTCGACGTCGACGCCAGCACGGCCGGGCCGTTGCAGACGTTCGCCACCAATGCGGCGGCCTCCGCGTCAGGCACCGGCGCGACGTCGGGCGGCACCGAGGGCAGCTATCCGGGCACCGGCACCGCGCCGTTCAGTCCCAATCTGGTCGGCGCAGTCCCGGCCGCGTCCAGCGTGGCGCACGAGGGCTCCGGCAGCGAGGTGACCGTGCTCGCGCCCGGCAACATCACGCACACCTACGTGGTCGGCACGCTGGACATGAGCCGCAGCGCCTCGACCGGGCTGACGCTGACGGCCGGGACGCTGAACGTGCCGAACGCGACGCACGCCTCGGCGACGGCGGTGGCGGCGACCCCGACCATTTCGGGCGTGTCCGCGGGCGGCGTGTCGGGCATCGGAACGACGCTGCTCACCGTCACCGGCACCAACTACGTGCGCCAGAGCATCGTCTACGTCGACGGCATCGCGCAGAACACGAACTACGTCTCGGCGACCTCGCTGACCGTCGCCGGTGCGCCGAAGAAGCTGACCGCAGGCAATCGCGCCGTCACGGTGCAGAACGGCGTCGGCGGTGTCACCACTGCGCCAACCAACTGGGTGTTCTCATGATCGCAAAGCACGACGAGCCGAAAGACGAGCGGCAGAAGCAGGCCGATCAGATCGTGAAGCACAACGAGGCGGCGCAGGCCGGGAAGGCCGGAGCTGCGCCGAAGGATGCGCCGCCGGAGTTCACGCCGGACCAGATCGCCGCGCACCTGATGAGCGCCAACGAGCCGCACGGCTCCAACATCGGCGGCGAGGGTACGCCGCCGCCGGTCGAGTTGCCGCCGCTGGTGCTGACCTCGATCGACCCGGTCAGCGTCGTGGTCGGCTCCGCCGTCGACTTCCCGCTGACGGTGACCGGCAGCGGCTTCGACGAGACGTGCGTCATCCTGTTCGACGACGAGGAATTCGCGCCGGAGAGCGCCAGCGCCACGGTCCTGAGTGCGATCATTCCGGTGGCGGCGGCTCCGGCGGTCGTCGACGTCGAGGTCGGCCGCGGCGAGGATCTCAGCGAGGTCTTGACCTTTGAATTTACGGCCGTCGCCGGGCGCAAGAGCGAACCCGAACGCAAGGCCAAGAAGGCCGAGCCGCACGGCAAGCGCGCGAAGAAAGGCAGGCGGTAGTGGCCCTGCCGGTCGTCACGGTCGCCGCTGGCGGCCTCCCGGTGGTCGACGTGACCGCGGCGTCGCCGAGGCTCGGCCTCGGCGTCACCGAGGCCGCCAACGGCCGCGGCATGGCGGTCACCAAGGTGATCGCCCCCAAACCCGGGCTGGCGGTCACCTACGTGGCGGACGCCGGGGCCGTGGCAGCCGATCCATCGTTCCCCAATGTCGGGGCGCTAGCCGAATTCGACGGCATCCACGGTCAGAATTCCGGCTACAGCGAGGTCAAGGGCAAGGCCGCCACGTTCTCCGGCACGGCCATGCTGTCGAACGCCAAGAAACGCTTCGCCCTGCAAACGACGTCGCTGTTCGCCGGGACCGGCGGCATCCAGTTTGCCGACAGTGCCGACTGGGATCTGGCCGACAGCAACAGCGATCAGTACACCATCGAGGTGTCGGGGAACCAAGTGATCGCACTGGTGACTAACTGGGACCTCCTCGGCCAGTTCGGCGGTGCGGGTTCCTACGCTTGGCTGATGCGCTGGCAGGCCAGCGGCGAGATGGTGTTCTACTGGTCGAGCGACGGCAGTGCTTTGCAGAGTTTCAACACGACCGCTGGCGGGGCGACGGCGCTGGACACTTGGTATGACTTCTGCGTCGAGAAAAACAGCGCGGGCAAGATCCGCATCTACTTCAACGGCGTGATGAAGGGCAGCAATACCCCCGCAAATTCCGCCATATTTAACGCAGGCGCACCGTTGCAGGTGTTCAATCACGGCGGCGCGCCGCCGAGCGGCTACGTCGCGCACCTGCGCATTACCAAGGGAGTGGCCCGCTACAACAGCGACGCTGGCTATACGCCGTCAACCGGCCCGTACCCGGTGGTGTGATGCTGATCGAAATCTTCCCAAATCGCTGGGTCGTCGCGCGGGTACGATCGGAACCGGCGCGGTCGGCGCTGCCCGTCCCCTACGTGATCTCGGACGAGATGCCGCCGGTCGAGCAGGTCGACGGCCGGTTCTACACCTCGAAGGCCAAGTTCCGTAGCGTCGGTCGCGCGCACGGGCTGACCGAGGTGGGAACCGAAAAGCTGAAACCGAAGCAGCGGGCTAGTGCCGATCCTTTGGCTAAACTAAAGCGTCGCGAAACCTTAAAACTAGCCGCGGAGAAATTCAAAGCCGGGTATCGGGTACGGACAGACTGACCGTACGAATTTAACTTACGACTGATCAAACCTCGTTGGGCGGGCTTTGATCAGTCGGTTTCGGGAGCCAGCCCATGTCAGACGTCACAGTCGCGCCCAGCGCGCCGCCTCCGGCCACGCCGTCAGCGCCCGCCGCACCGCAGCAAGTTCCGATCAACCAGAACCCGACCGCGTCGCCCAACGCGGTGCCCGCACAGGCCCCACCCGCCGCGCCGGAGCACGGCGAGAAGCCGTCCGGGCGGC
>Ga0105242_10002654_pt1 | contig 14019 bp, 6 predicted proteins | sample KBSM24metaG_FD_81521 | JGI IMG/M metagenome (GOLD analysis project Ga0105242, IMG submission 81521) | Miscanthus rhizosphere microbial communities from Kellogg Biological Station, Michigan, USA - KBS M2-4 metaG | ecosystem: Host-associated > Plants > Roots > Rhizosphere > Soil | place: Michigan...
CAGATGCGACGGTGCGGCGTCCAAACGGTGTCCGTTGGCGCCTTCGAGTAGAGGAAGAGTGAGTTGTGATCCTCGCGAAGCGTCGTATCGGGTCGTGCAACTGCGAGCAGATCCGACGACGGAGTCGCCGTGATCGCAGCGTACTCCGACAAGCCCACGTCATGCGCGCGCACCGTCCAACGACCGTCATCGCGCGCGAATAGCACGACACGTCGCTGCCAATCACGTCGCGCAACTGCAGCGAGCCGCACTCGCCCGTCGCGCAGCGCCAATGCGGAGAAGCGAAGCGGGTCGAGGGTATCGGCGATCGCAGGAAGCTTCTGCACCGCACGCCAGCTCGACCCGTCCGTCTCGCCCACCCACATCGCGATCACGTTCGGCCGCTTCGGCTGCTGCACCGAGAACACCTCGGCGAAGGCAACGAGCCACCATCCATCCGAGAGCGCTGCCGCGCGCATTCCCTTGAGGACGTGTCCCGGCATTGGCGACGGAATGGGTCGAACGAACTTCGACGACGGCTCGATGATCATCCCGAACAACGAGTCGAGTCCGAGCAGATCGTACTGTTCGCCCGCGTTTCGCCACACGTATACCGGCGCACCCGCGACGAGAATGCGCCCGTCGCGGTTCGGCACCACCGTCTCCTGCTCGACATAGATGAGATGGCGTTCGTCGAGCCGAGCAGGCGTGATCGTCGCGACGGTATCGAGACAGCTGCGCGCGGGCGCTGACGAAGCCGTTGCGATCTGCTTCTTCGCACCGGCAACTGACGCCTTCGCACGCTGCGCGGAGGCGTTCGAAGGCGCAAAGAGGAGTACAGCACCCATCGCCCAGGCGATGGGTCCGGATCGGATGGTCATGGCTGTCGTCGGGTTCGAGGGCGGCACGATAGCGATATCGACGCAACGAACCGGCATCGATTCGATGCAACGCACAGCGAACGCGTGCAGGTCTCCGGCACGAGTGCGTCGGAGACCTGCGCGAGGCTCGCTGTCGCTCCGCTAGGCTATGTGCGGCTCAAGCTCACGCTGAGCGTCATCGCGACGTCACAGCACCGGATCGGCGCCGTCGAACACGCGCGTCGGCGTGCTACAGCTTCCAGCCCTTGAGCTTCGTGATCGACTCCTCGAGCGCCTGCCGCTCCTCGTCGCGGCTCGCTTCGGCCCAGAGCCCCTCGTACGTCCGCACGGCGAGATCGAGGGCGAGGGGGTCGTGCTCGGCGCCGGCGACGCTGGCGGCGTTGTCCGCGAGGGCGGCACGCGCGAGCTGGTCGGCGGGGAAGCGGTCGGCTACCTCCTGCCACCGTTCCATGCGTGCGCGCGGATCGGGCTGCGCGAGCGCCCAGAGATGCCAGGCGCCGCGGTTGGTTGGGTCGACTTGCCTCGCCCGCTCGGCGAGCTCGCCGACCACGTCGGCGCCGCGGCCGGTGAGCCAGTACGCGTTCGCGAGCACCACCATCGGCTGCGCCTGGGTCGGGCTGGCCTCGACGATCCGCTCGTAGACGGGAATCACGACCTCGGGGAGGTCCATATAGGGAGCGCCGGCCGACGGGAGGATGTCGGCCGGAGCGCTCCGGACGATCGCCTTGACGCGGTCCAGCAGTGCGCCCAGATCGCCCTTCTGTCGATACTCGTGCACGGCGGCGGCCAGCGCCGCCGGAACGTCGGTCGAGGAAGATGAAGACATTGGTAGAAAGTACTATCGTCGCAGTCCGGGCACGAAGTTCGCAGCCCCACGTGTGGGTTGCGCGAATCGAGATTGTTGGCGATACTCGTTGCGTCCGTCGGTCCGACAGCGCTCAGCATCGACCGACCGAGCATCGACGCGCGGCAAGACCAGTGCTCCGTCTTCGACGGTGGCACGAGGCGAGACGAAGCGCCGCGCCCCATGTAGGACCGTTCGCCTGACCCCGCGTGAGGGATCCGCGCCGGCAGGCGATCGAGGCAAAGCACCAGTCGCGTCGCTCCATATCCGACATCGTTCGAGCTCCCACGGCGCGGCCGTGCGGCACTTCCGCGAGACATTCGCTCCGATCCGTTCCAAACCGCGACGCTGCGATTGGACATATCGCATACAGCACGACGCGTGCACGCCTTCGGCGTGATCCGCGAGTTTTCACCCTGACCGTCCGCACTGCATGACTGAACGTCGGCGTCCCCCCCGTCGTGGCCGTGGACCCCGCTCCGGCGCCCGCCCCGTAATCGAGCAGGGCGAGCCGAACCCGTATCGCGAGTCGCCAGAAGCTGTCGACGCTCCGGCCGAACGGCCGCCGCGCACGGAGCTCGCGCCGCCTCCCGCGCCGCCGCCACCTGTCGCCGAGCCGAGCTCCTCGAGCGAGAGCCCGCCGCCACCGGTCGTGTCGGCACCGGCGGCGCCCGCCGCCGCGATGCCCGCGCCGCGTCCAGAGGGTGCGTATACTCCGCCTCCCCAAGCGAACGCACCGCGCGAAGGCGGCTATCAGGAGCGCCAGAACGGACGGCGCGGCCGCCGGAATCGTGGGCGCGGACGGCGAGATCAGGGTCAGGGTCCCGCGCAGGGCGGCGGCGACCGCTCGCAGGGAAATCCCGCACCGATGCAGCTCGTCGCGACTGGCGAGACGACCGGCTGGTTCGATCCCGCACGCGACGGAGGGTTCGTCCGCCGCGCGCAGGCGAGCTACCTCGCCGATGCCGGCGATGCCTACGTCTCCCCCTTCCTCGTGCGGCAGCATGCGCTCCGGAAGAGCGACCTGATCGCCGGCACGACGGGACGCGATCCCCGTGGCCGGACCGCGCTGATCGAGATCACGTCGATCAACGGTGAGCCTCCCGAAAGCGCGCTCCGTCGCCCAGAGTTCAACACGCTGACGGCCACGTATCCCGAGCGGAAGCTCTACCTGGAGACGGGACGGCCGGCCAAGGGCGGCCCCGAGTTGATCCGCCGCGCCATCGACCTGATCGCTCCGATCGGCTATGGCCAGCGCGCCCTGATCGTCGCGCCGGCCCGGGCGGGCAAGACGACCCTGCTCCACGCGATCACGGAAGGGATCGCACTCAATCACCCAGAGGCAGCCCTGCTCATCCTGCTCGTCGACGAGCGCCCCGAGGAAGTCAGCGAGGCGATCTCGTGGGAGGTGGGCGAGGTGATCGCGTCGAGCTTCGACCAGCCCGCGGCACGCCACGTGGAAGTCACCGAGATGGTGCTCGAGCGAGCGCGGCGCCTCGTGGAACAGGGACGCGACGTGGTCATCGTGCTCGACTCGCTGACCCGCATGGCACGCGCGCACAACACGGCCGAGCGTGGCACCGGACGCACGATGTCGGGCGGCCTCGACTCGCAGGCGATGGCGAAGCCGAAAGCGTTCTTCGGCTCGGCGCGCGCGGTTGCCTCGAACTCCGGCGGCGGCTCGCTGACGATCATCGCCACCGCGCTGATCGAGACGGGCTCGCGGATGGACGACGTGATCTTCGAGGAGTTCAAGGGAACGGGCAACTGCGAGATCAAGCTCGACCGCTCCCTCGCCGAGAAGCGCATCTATCCGGCAATCGACATCGCGACGAGCGGGACGCGGCGCGAGGAGAAGCTGTTCCGCCCGGACCAGCTGGACAGCGTTTACACGCTGCGGCGCGGCCTCAGCCAGATGCCGCCGCAGGCGGGGATGGAGTGGCTGATCAAGCGCATTGCCAACACACCGAACAACGACCAGCTGCTGGCGGGACTGTAAGGGCGGTCAACTGTAAGGGCGGTCATCGGTTAGCGGTTCATGGTTTTCGGCCGGCCTCGGGAAGCTCCAACGTCCCGGGGCCGGCCCTTTTCTGTGCGCCCAAAGACCGATTGCGACCCCTTCCGGGGCCCGTCCTTTGCTATTGATTGAGGCCGCTATGCCACTTTCCCGCCGAACCGGGGGCGCGGCGCTCGTCCTCGTGGCGAGCGCTTTTGCTGCGAGCGCCGCCGCAGCGCAGCAGACGCCGAAGAGCGATCTCTCGCCCACCCCCGAGGTGCGATCCCTCGTGCTGGACGGGGTCAAATCGGTGGATGCCGATGAGCTCCGCCAGAGCATCTACACCACGGCGACGAGCTGCCGCAGCGTCATCCTCGCGCTCGTCTGCAAGTTCAGCCATTGGCGCGCGCTCGAGAGCCGGCACTACTTCGATAAGCAGGAATTCCAGCGCGACGTCCTGCGCATCCGCGTGTTCTACTACAAGCGCGGCTTCCGCGAGACCGAAGTCGACACGTCCGTCACGCGGCTCAACGAGAAGCAGGTCGCCGTCCGATTCAACGTGCTCGAAGGACCGCCGACGATCGTGAACAACGTCACGGTGGTGAGCGACACCGGCCTGTTCACCCCGCGACGCCAGCGCCGTCTCACGATGGTCAGGGCCGGCCGGCCGCTCGACCTGCTCAAGATGGATTCCACCAAGGTCGGCTTCACGAATGCGCTCTGGGACCTCGGCTATGGCGATGCGCTCGTGGACACGTCGTCCATCGTCGATCCGGTCGCGCGCACGGCGCAGGTGCAGTTCCGACTGGTCCCGAACCATCTGACGCGCGTCGGGCAGATCGTCATCAACGGCGCGGACGAGATCTCACCGACGACCGTGCTCAACTCGCTCACCTTCAAGACGGGCGATCTGTACCAGCGCAGCAGCGTGCTCGAGAGCCAGCGCAACCTGTACGAGTCGAACCTGTTCAAGCTCGCGACGATCCAGGTCCCGGAGACGTTCGACAGCATCAAGACGGTGAACATCCTGCTGCGCGAAGCGCGACTGCACGAGATGCGGCTCAGCGGGGGATTCAATACGGTGGACTACCTCCAGGCCGAGGCCCGCTTCACCCACTACAACCTGCTCGGAGGCGCACGGCGGCTGGACCTGTCCGCGACGGCGGGCAACCTCGCGGCGAACGCGCTCGACGGCTGGTTCATCTTCCGGCAGCAGACGGTCGACAACACGCTGACCACGAACCCGGACGAGTTCCTGCTGCCGACGTGGCAGGCGAACATCCAGTTCACGCAGCCCGCCTTCCTCCGACGGCAGAAGAACTCGCTGTCGTTCGGCGGCTTCGCGCAGCGGCGCGCCGTGCCCGCGGTGGCGATCGACCGCAGCTACGGCGGGAACATCACCTTCACGCGCTCGCTCGGCCTGCGCGCGCCGGCGAGCCTGGGCTACGTCTTCGCGGTGACGAACGTGCTGGCCGACGACGCGTACTTCTGCGTCAACTTCGGCGTGTGCGACCGGGTGACGATCAACAACCTGCGCTCACACCAGAAGCTGTCGCCGGTGCTGGCGAGAGCGCTCGTCGACCGCACGGATCAGCCGCTCAATGCGTCGACCGGATACACCGGGCGCCTGGAGCTCGAGCACGCGTCGCAGATCACGGTCTCCGACTACTCGTACAACCGGCTCTTCGGTCAGGCCACGTACTACTCGCGGGTGGGACAGCCGGGACAGCGGCGTAACAACGTCCTCGCGTACCTCCTCCGCTTCGGGTTCGTGCGGCCGTACGTCGGACAGAACGGCGACGCGATCCTGCACCCGAGCAAGCGCTTCTACGCCGGCGGCTCACAGTCGGTGCGCGGCTACGGAGAGAATCAGCTTGGCCCGCGCATCCTCACCCTGCCGCACGGATTCCTGATCAACGCGCGCACCGCCAGTGGTGGCCTCTGCGACGCGAACAGTCCCGCGATCCGGTTCTGCGATCCGAACACGGCGCGCGATTCCACCGGAACCTTTCCGCTGGTCGGCGACGACAAGTTCACGCCGCGGCCAATTGGTGGAACGTCGCTCATCGAGGGCAGTGTGGAATACCGCTTCCCGCTGCCGTTCATGAAGAATCTCGGCGGCGCCGTGTTCGTCGACGGGGCTGCGGTCGGCGAGCGCATCTTCGATCCGCTCAACGGCGGAATCTCGAGGCTGAAGGATCTCGTGAGTGGCACGGGCGCGATCACTCCCGGGTTCGGCATTCGCTACTACTCTGCCGTCGGGCCGATCCGCGTCGACCTCGGGATCAATCCGTCACAGTCCGAAGATCTCGCCGTGGTCACCGAGCTGCCCGTTGGCAACCAGAACACGCTCGTGCCGCTCGACATCCCGCGGCGGTACTCGCCGACTGCGGGCGCTGGTTCGGCGCTCGGGAAGATCCTGAATCGATTGACGCTGCATCTCTCGATCGGTCAGGCGTACTGATGATCCAGCGACTCGCCAGACTTCTCATCGTGCTTCTGGCGGTCGCCACCCTCGCGCTCATTGGCGTGTGGGTGATGACGAATACGGATTTCGGTCGCGCTCGGGCGCGGAGCTATCTCCTCGGCTTGCTGTCGGGCTCGACGCACGGCGTCGTGCGCATGGGCGCCGTCACGGGCAACCTGCTCAGCGGTGCAACCGTGCACGGCGTGTCGATCACGGACAGCGCCGGACGGCCTTTCCTGAAGGCCGACTCGCTCTCCGGCCGATATCGCGTGATGGCTTTCCTCTCGAAGCGAGTCCTGATCTCCGATCTCAGGATCTACCGGCCGGACATCGTCGTCGAGAAGCTGCCGAACGCGAAGGACTGGAATTACCGGATCCTCTGGCCGGCATCGAAGCCCAATCCTGCCGACACGGTGCCCGGCTTCGGCTCATGGATCCGGTTCGAGAATGCGCGCGTCTTCGACGGGAAGGTCACCGTTCGCTCGCCGTGGTCGCCGCGCACCGGCCTCACGGCGCGCGTGCGTGATAGCCTGATCAAGGACGCGCTCGCCGGCGGCTCGCGCCTCGAGATCGTGCGCGCGCCCGGCGGCTTTCAGAAAGTCGTCGAGCTGCAGAAGATGTACGGGGAGTTCCCCGTCGCCCGGATCTCCGACCCGGCCTACAGAAGCACGCGGCTGGTCGAGGTCGCCGCGCTACGCACGCTCGCGTTTCCCTTCCGGCCCCCTGCGGCGGACATCCGGAATGTCGTGGGACGGTTCGAGTTCAACGACGACTCGGTGTGGTGGAAGAACGCGCACGTGGAGCTGCCGGGCTCGAAGATGCGCGGCGACGGCGCCTACCTCATCAGCAATGGCGACATGAAGCTCGCCGCGGTGGGCCAGCCCGCCGCGTTCAACGACTTCCAGTGGATCTATCCCCACATGCCGAAGACAGGGGGCGGCATGGCGGGAATCGTCGTCGTGTGGCGCGGCGCGACGCAGGACTACGTGATCCGCGACGCGGACGCGCGCACGCAGGGCGCGCACGTGCTCGGCGACATCGGCGTCACGGTGACGGACACGACCGTCTTTCACGACGCGAACCTGCGATTCACCGGACTGACGACGAAGCTCATCAAGGAAGTCGCGCCCGCCGCGAAGCCGCCACGCGAAGGTGTGCTGGCGGGCAGCGCGAAGTTCAAGGGAACGCTCAAGCGCCTGGATGTCGCGGCCTCCGACATCACCTTCGCGGCGTACAATCGCGGCACGAGCCGAGTGATCGCCGACGGCGTGGTCGGCGTGGAGGGCACGCCCGTCGTGGTGAGCGCGCGCAATCTCCGCGTGCGCGTAGCGCCGCTCCAGATCGACATCGTCAAGCTGCTCTTCCCGACGCTGCCCGTCGGCGGCACGCTCACGGGCACGACGACGTTGAACGGCTCGGGAAGGGGACAGCTCATCGCGACGAACGTCGACGTCACGCACGTCGACGGGCCCAACCGCTCGCGTGCCACCGGACGCGCAGGGTTCCACACGACGGGGCGTCAGACGATGGATCTGGACCTTCAGCTCCGGCCGATCGCACTCGCCGAACTGACGAAGTTCGCGCCCGCGCTGCCGCTGAAGGGACACGCGACCGGACCGCTCCACGCACACGGACCGATCGACTGGCTCCAGATGGACACGTATCTCAGGCTGCCCGACGACGCGATCTTCGCACTGCGTGGTCCGGTGGACTTCAAGTCGGCGGAGCTCGGCTACGACGTCGCGATCGACGCGACGGCGGTGGACCTGAGCCAGGTGGTGGTGAACGCACCGCACACCGATCTCACCGGCTTCGGCACGGCACGTGGCCGCGGCTTCAAGCCGGCCACGATGTTCTCCGAGCTGGACTTCGCGTTCGGTCCATCGAGCATCGACACGATCGCGGTGGACTCGATCGCCGTGAAGGCGCGGCTCGCCGATGGGCTCGCGACCGTGGCGCGCGCAGAGGTGAAGGGCTCCGGCGCGCTGATCGACCTGAACGGCCAGTTCGGGCTCGACTCGGGACACACCGGCACGATGAACTACAGCGTCACGATCGATTCGCTCGCGACGTTCTCGCACTTCCTTCCGAAGAGCGTCGCACCGGATACGGGATCGGTGCGGCCGCGTCCGCGCATCGCGGCGGAGGCGGTACAGCGCGCGCGCGTGGAGTCGGCGCGCATCGCGAAGCAGACGGAGGTGCAGCGCGCCATCAGTGGCGGTACCCTGCCCCGCATCCAGGTGGACACGCCGAAGGCGATCCCGCGCAGCCTGATCGCCGGCACGGTGCGCGCGTCGGGCACGATCGCGGGCTCGATCGAGCGGTTCAACCTGCAGGGCTCCGCGAACGCCACCGGGCTCGTGGTGCGCGGCAATGCGGCACGACACCTCGTGTCGACCTACAGCTGGACCGACGCCACGACGCCGCAGTCGAAGGTGAGCGTCACGGTGCGCGGCGACACGGTCAGCGCGGGAGGGTTCTCGCTCGACAGCGTCGCGGCGGACCTGTCGTACCGCAAACCGGACGGAACGGTCTTCGTGCGCGTGCGGCAGAACGACCAGCGCGACATCGCACTGAAGGGCGACTTCAAGCTGGACAAGGCGCGCAACGAGCTGCGGCTCGCCGATCTGGCCCTGCGCTTCGACACGACCACCTGGCAGACGACGCATCCATCCACGGTGCACTGGGGCACACGCGGCATCGAGGTGGCGAATCTCGAGCTCGTGAGTGGCCCGGGACGTCGCATCTACGCGAACGGACTGCTGCCGACGGAAGGCACGGCGAACTTCGATCTGCAGATCAACAACTTCGCGGTCGAGAACATCGCCGAGCTGCTGCAGAGCGACCTGCCGCTCGCGGGACGCCTGAACTTCGAGGGGCACATCAGTGGCAGCTCGACCGATCCCCACATGCAGGGGACGCTCGATCTCGTGAAGGCGCGGTACAACGCCGCCTCGCTCCCCGACGTGCATGGAAACTTCGAGTACGGCAACCAGACGCTGGCGCTGAACGCGACCGCGCAGGACTCGGTGGGGCATCGGCTGGCCGTGGTCAATGGAACGGTTCCGATCAACCTCGCGCTGAGCGGCGTGACGGGACCTCGCTTGCTCGACAAGCCGATCGACGTGCGGCTCCAGACGGACAGCCTGCCACTCGCGCTGATCCCGAACTTCACGGGGACGGTGACCGACGTTGCGGGCACCGCATACGCGCGAGTGAACGTCGGCGGAACGCTCAAGAAGCCCGACCTGCGCGGCTCGCTCACGATCTCCGATGCGCAGGCGAGGCTCGCCGCAACGGGGACCTATCTCACAGGCGTGAACGGCTCCGTCCGGATGACCGGGGACAGCGTGTACGTGGACTCGATCGCCGGAAACTCGAACGGGCGGATACGACTGGCCGGCACGCTCGGGATCGGGGATTGGCGGGAGCCGGCGTTCAACCTGACGTTCAAGGCGGTCGACGCGCAGTTGATCAACAACGATCGCGGTGAAGTCCACGCCAACGCCGACCTCACGATCACGGGGCCGTTCGCGCATGCGAGCGTGAACGGCACGGTCCAGGTCGTCCACGGCGTGCTGTACATCCCGGAGTCGACGGGGAAGACGCTGGTCGGCGCGGGCGACCCGGCACTGTTCAGCGTGGTGGACACGTCGGTCGCGTTCGAGCGCGAGCTCTTTCCCGCCGAGTCGCCACTGTTCAAGGGACTCGAGATGAACGTCGCGCTGTCGGTGGAGCGCGGCACGTGGGTCCGCTCACGCGACGCGAACGTCGAGCTCTACACGGACGAGCCGCTCCAGATCAACGTCGAGGGTGATGCGCTCACGCTGACCGGCGCGGTGAACGCGGACCGCGGCGAATACAGCTACCTCAGCCGGCGCTTCAACATCACGCGCGGCACGGCGCTGTTCATCGGCACGCCCGATCTGAACCCGACGCTGCAGGTGACGGCGGAGTACCTGGTCAAGACGGCGGCGAATGCCACAGTCATCAGGGTGCTCGTCGCGGGCACATTGGAGAAGCCGCGCATCTCCCTCGAGAGCAACGCCCAGCCGCCGCTCTCACAGAGCGACCTGTTGAGCTTTCTCGCCTTCGGCCAGAGCACGGGCACGCTGCTGCAGTTCGGCAGCGGACTCGGTGCAGGCATCCAGGGATCGAACGTCGTGAACCTCGCCAGCACGCGGCTCGCCGGCGTCGCACTTGGCGTCGCCCTCGACGAGCTGGAAGGGCAGGCCGCACGATCGCTCGGCGTCGACGTGCTGAACATCACGCCCGGCGACTTGCCGGCGTTCCAGATCAGTGGCTTCAATCAGTTCCTGCGCGCCACCGAGATCGAGGCAGGACGCTACGTGAGTCCGAGCACCTTCGTCTCGGTCGTGATGACACCCGGCGCGTTCAGCTGCCTCGGCACCGCCAACAGCAGCAACAGCGCGTGCGCCACGCCGGGCGGAACGGTGCAGTACCGCACGAACAAGGGCTACCGCTTCGAGGCGAGCCTGTCACCGCGGTACATCCTGAATCCGCCGACGCTCGACGGGCAGACGGCGGCGGGGACGAGTCAGTTCGGCGCGTTCATCATTCGCGAGTGGCGGTTCTAGGAATCTCCTCCCACAAGCAGGCCACCGCCCTCATCCCCTTCTCGAAATTCTCCACCGACATCCATTCGTCGGGGGCGTGGGCGTTCTCGCCGGGGAGACCGAAGCCGACGAGCAGCACCGGTGCGCCGAGGACACGCTCGAAGTCGCCGACGACCGGGATCGAGCCGCCTTCGCCGGTGATCACAGGCTCGCGGTCGAATGCGGCCGCGAGGGCGCGGCGGGCGGCGTCGAACAACGGACCACTCAGCTCAGCGCGCCAGGGGCGGCCGCCGTGGAGCGGAGTGACCGTCACCGTCACGCCGGCTGGGGCGACGCGGCGAACGTGCTCGGCCATCAACCGCTCGACCTCGATCGGATCCTGATCGGGAACGAGACGGCAGCTCACCTTCGCCATCGCCCTGGAGGGGAGTACCGTCTTCGCGCCCTCGCCCGTGTAGCCGCTGAGCAGACCGTTCACCTCGCAGGTCGGTCGGGTCCACAGCTGTTCGAGCACTGTGTAGCCCGATTCGCCGGCGAGGCCGGGCGCACCGGTCTCGGTGCGGAAGTCCTCGTCGCGGAAGGGCAGCGTACGCATCTGCTCGCGCACGTGCGCGGGCCAGTCGCGCACCTTGTCGTAGAAGCCGGTGATCGCGATGCGGCCATCGGCGTCGTGCATCGTGGCGAGGATGCGCGCGAGCGCCATGGCGGGATTCACGACGGCGCCGCCGTAGCTGCCGGAGTGGAGATCCTGCGCCGGCCCCTGCACGTCGATCTGGAAGTATGCGAGCCCGCGCAGTGACGAGAGCACACTCGGCAGGCCCGGCGCGAACATCGCCGAATCGGAGATGACGACTGCGTCGCAGCGCAGCAGCTGCTTCTGCGCTTCTATGAAAGTCGCGAGGTTCACGCTTCCTACCTCCTCCTCGCCTTCAGCGAGGAGGATCACATTGACGGGCAGCCTGCCCCGCACCGCGAGGTGCGCCTCGAGCGCCTTGATGTGCAGGAAGAGCTGGCCTTTATCGTCGACCGAGCCACGCGCGTAGATGCGGCCGTCGCGCACCGTCGGCTCGAAGGGGGGCGACGTCCACAGCTCGAGCGGCTCGGCAGGCTGCACGTCGTAGTGGCCATACACGAGCACAGTCGGCGCACCGGCGGGCGCGTCTCGATACTCGCCCACGACGACAGGCTGCCCGGGGGTCTCGTGGACCGTCGCCTTCAGGCCGGCCGCGCGGAGCGATCGGGCGATCCACTCTGCTGCATGGCGCGTGTCGGGGTCGTGCTCGGACCGGGCGCTGACGCTCGGAATGGCGAGCAGCTCGAACAGCTCCTGGCGGATACGCTCCGCGTTGTCGTTGAGGTAGTGGTCGAGGTCGCGTGGGACGTCGGTCATCGGTAGCCCTCGGTGGTCGTGTCGCGGGGGCGGGAAGTTAGCGGTCTGGCAGACCTCATGCTGTTGTAACCCACGTCACCATAGCCATCTGTTTGAAACGGGAGTTAGTATTGCCGCGTCAATAGTTTCGTATGAGCGCTTCTCGAACCACGCCTCACCCCGCCTCACGGCGACCGGTCATGCCACGACGCAGCAGCACGCTTCAGGACGAGATCAAGCAGACGAGACCTTTCCGATCCTCCGCCGAAGAAGTCGTCGTCAGCGTTCTCCGCACGGCGGCGGTGATGCAGCGACATCTCGCGCAGGTCGTCGAGGCGCACGGGATCACGATCCAGCAGTACAACGTGCTGCGCATTCTGCGCGGCGCGGGCGACGCTGGATTACCGACCCTTGCGATCCGCGATCGCATGGTCGAGGAAGCGGCGGGCATAACCCGACTCCTCGACAAGCTCGAGACGGCGGGTCACGTCATTCGCGAGCGGTCGACGCCCGATCGTCGACAGGTCCTCTGCCACATCACGCCGAAGGGGGTCAGCCTCATCGCCGCTCTCGACGCGCCGATGGACGCAGCCAACCGGCGCGCCGGCTCGCTGCTGGAAGACGCGGAGCGAGCACAGCTCGTCGAGCTGCTCGGCGCGATCCGTGCCGCATACGCGAATGGTCGCGGGGCTGGTCATCCGAAGCCGACGCGGAGCGAGCTCGCTCAGGGCTCGCTGCGCGTCGGCCAGCCGCCGATGTAACCCTCGAGGGTCCAGAGGCGGCGCACCGCTACGGTGTCGCCGCCTCGGAGCAGAGGAGCAAGGGCGCCGCGCTGCACGCGCGTGAAGTGCGGCGCCAGCCCGGCGACGTTCTCGTGCACGACGCCCTCAGCGCGTTCATCGAGCGCGAGAACGAGCGCGTCGCCGTGCGCGGCGTGCGACGTGAAGCTCGGCCAGAGCTCGTACTGGTTGTGTCGCCCCGTAAGACAGACGCAGACCACTTCCGGGCGACCGGGCAGATGATACGCGAGCTCGCTCACCTCCTGGTAGCGATCCGCGCCGACCCAGACACGCGCGCCGAGCGTGCGTCGCACGGAGTCCACCTGCATCGCGAGAACATCCCATCCCGCCGCACGCGCGAGCGGATCCCTGCGCGCGGGGATCGGTTGCAGCGGCGAGAGCACATACGCGTACAGCACGGCGACGACAACCGCCGCAAACACGAGCCCGCGCTTGAGCCAGCGCGAGAGCGCGGCACTCGGCGAGTCGACGACCTGCGACGCGAGCAGCACGAGCGCGGGGATGTACGCCGGCGCGGGCCAGTTCGCCTCGACGCGCCGGTGGATCGCGCTGTAGACGTAGAACGCCCAGTTCCCCAGGGCGACGATCGCCAGCGCGAAGTACAGGTCGCCGCGGGGATGCGGGGATGCGGGGATGCGGGGATGCGGGAGTGCGGCAGCGGGCCGGCGGAGCGCTTGCCAAACAGAGCCAGTCGCGAGTGCAAACAGTATCGGCGTGACGAGTCCGAGCTGGCCGCCGAGCATCTCGAGCTCGCGGTTCAGCGCCGAGCCCTTCGGCTTGCCGAGGCCATGCTCGAGCTGGAAGCGGAAGGAGATCCAGTCGTGGCGCGCGTTCCACGCGAGCACGGGCGCGAACACGAGCACGGCCAGCACGCACGCGACGTACGGCCCCGGCTCGCGCAGACGCACGCGCAGCGAGGGACGCAGCACGATCGCGAGCGCGACGGAGAGCGGGAAGAAGATCGACGTGTACTTCGACACGAACGCCAGCCCGACGGCGACGCCGGCGAGCGACCACCAGCCGAGCGACGGCGCGGACCGCGGCGTTGCCTCGAGTGCGCGCACGACTGCGTAGAGTGCGATCGCCTCGAAGGCGAGGAGTGGCGC
>Ga0105242_10002656_pt1 | contig 14009 bp, 12 predicted proteins | sample KBSM24metaG_FD_81521 | JGI IMG/M metagenome (GOLD analysis project Ga0105242, IMG submission 81521) | Miscanthus rhizosphere microbial communities from Kellogg Biological Station, Michigan, USA - KBS M2-4 metaG | ecosystem: Host-associated > Plants > Roots > Rhizosphere > Soil | place...
CAAAGGCCAGAGCTCGACGATCAAGGGATCGCGAACGCCGCTGACGCTGCTGTTCTCGATCACGGGCATCGTGCTGCTCATCGCGTGCGCGAACATCGCGAACCTGCTGCTGGCGCGCGGAACCGCGCGGCGGCGGGAGATCTCGATCCGCGCCGCACTCGGCGCGAGCCGGCTGCGCATCGTCCGGCAGCTTCTGTTCGAGAGCCTCGCCCTGGCGTTCGTCGGCGGCTCGGCTGGAACGGTGGTCGCCCTGTGGGGTGTCGACGCGCTGATCCGGATCAGCCCAGTGCAGATCCCGCGCCTCAACACGGTCCACATCGATCGCGGCGTCCTGATGTTCACGCTGGTCGCTTCGATGCTGACCGGCGCGCTGTGCGGACTGCTTCCCGCTTTGCATCTGTCCGGGTCGAACCCCGGCGACGCGCTCAAGGACGGCGACCGCGGCGGCAGCAGTGGACGCGGGGCGCGGACGCGCTACGCGCTCGTGGTGGCCGAAGTGGCGCTGTCGCTGATGCTGCTCGCCTCGGCCGGTCTGCTCGTGCGCACGCTCGGCGTGCTGCAGCGCGTGAGCCCGGGCTTCAGGCCGGAGCGCGCCATCACGATGCAGCTGTTGCTGCCGCAGACCCGCTACAAGAGCGCGGCCTCGATGATCGCGTTCTACCGGCGGCTCCACGACGAGGTCGCTGCCATCCCGTCCGTCACGGCGAGCGCGGTCGCGACCACGCTGCCGATGACCGGGAGCGACATCGGCATGGGCTTCGTCCCCGATGGACGGCCGGAGGATCCCCGCGTCCGGATGTCCGCATCGTTCTTCGGCGTGAGCCCCGACTACTTCTCCACGATGGGGATTCAGATCCGCCGCGGTCGCGGCTTCACCGAGCGTGACGACGAGCACGCGGCGCCGGTGGTCGTGATCAACGAGACGATGGCCGCGAAGTACTGGCCGGGCGAGGATCCTATCGGGAAGCGCGTCAAAATCAGCTACAACGACAGCGGGCCGCGGGAAATCGTCGGCATCGCGGGCGACGTCAAGCAGACGAACCTGACAGATGCGGTGGCGCCGCAGATGTATACGCCGTTCGTCCAGGCACCGTGGCCTTTCCTGACCGCGGTCGCGAAGACCACCGCTGCGCCGGAGGCAGCGGCGGGCTCGATGCGTCAGGCGCTTGCGCACCTGGATCCGGAGCAGGCCGCGGGCGAGTTGCGGACCTTCGACCAGTACCTCGCCCGCTCGATTGCGACGCCGCGGTTTACCGCCATCCTGCTGGGCACCTTCGCGGCCCTGGCCCTGCTGCTGGCTGGCTTCGGCCTCTACGGTGTGATGGCGTATTCGGTGGCACAGCGGAGCCGTGAGATCGGCATTCGCATGGCGCTCGGCGCGCGGTCGGCCGACGTCCGGTCGCTCGTCGTCCGTCAGGCCGTGTGGCTGGGCGCGGCGGGCCTCGTCATCGGCATCGCGGGGGCCCTGGCGGTCACCCGCGTCCTCGGCAGTTTGCTGTTCGGCGTTTCCGCAACCGATCCGCTCACCTTCGGCGGCGTTTCGGCGGCGCTCGTCACCGTTCTTCTCCTGGCGGCGTATCTCCCGGCACGGCGAGCGACGCGCGTCGATCCTATCGTGGCACTCAGAGCAGACTAATCATGCTGATCTCACTCCGGAACGTCGAGAAGTCGTACCCGCATGGCGTGGGCCGGACCTACGTCCTGCGTCGCGTGAACGTGGATATCAAGGAAGGCGAATTCGTCTCGATCATGGGGCCGTCGGGCGCCGGCAAGTCGACACTGCTCCACATCCTCGGCATGCATGACAGCGCGTGGTCGGGCGAGTACTACTTCATGGACCAGCCGGTCCATCGTCTCAATCCCAAACAGCGTGCGGAATTGCACAAGAAGCACATCGGTTTCGTCTTCCAGAGCTATCACCTGCTGGACAACCTGACTGTTTACGAGAATCTGGAGATTCCGCTCTCGTATCGAAATGTCTCCCGCAAGGATCGCCAGAGTATGGTCGGCGACATCCTCGACCGTTTTCAGATCGTCGGGAAGAAGGATCTGTATCCGAACCAGCTGTCAGGCGGGCAGCAGCAGCTGGTGGGTGTGGCGCGCGCGGTGATCGCCAACCCGCAGGTGATTCTCGCCGACGAACCGACCGGCAACCTGCACTCGGCTCAAGGCAAAGAAATCATGGAGCTGTTCCGCTCACTCAACGAAAGCGGCGCAACGATCGTCCAAGTAACACATTCGGAGGTCAACGCGTCGTTCGGCACGCGCATCATTCAACTGCGCGACGGCTGGGTGGTGGAAGAAGAAACATCAAACCAACGACCGCTGGCGAACGTCTAAACCGCGGAGTTTTTCCAGGGAGAGCGTAGTGGCAATTGCACAACGATGGCCCGTTGAAGACCACACGCCGACACGAGTCGAGTCGGCACTGCCGCGCGTCCTGATCGCCGACGATCAGCCGGACGTGCTCGAAGCGCTCCGCCTGCTGTTGAAGGGCGAGGGCTACCGCATCGAGTCCGCCGGCTCGCCGGCGGCGATCCTCGAAGCGATCGACGGCGACGAGTTCGACGCCGTGCTCATGGATCTCAATTACGCGCGAGACACGACCTCCGGCCAGGAAGGGCTCGACCTCATCTCGCAGCTGCGCGCGCACGACTCGACGCTCCCGATCGTCGTCATGACGGCGTGGGGCAGCGTCGAGGTCGCCGTCGAAGCGATGCGGCGCGGCGCTCGCGACTTCGTGCAGAAGCCGTGGGAGAACGCCCGCGTGCTCACGATTGTGAGGACGCAGGTGGAGCTCGCGCGTGCGCTGCGCCGGCAGCAGCGGCTGGAGGCCGAGAACCGGCTGCTGAAGCCCGACGTCCGGCCGATGCTGATCGCCGAGGCCGTGTCCATGCGGCCGGTGCTCGAGCTCATCGCCCGCGTCGGACCGTCGGAAGCCAACGTCCTCGTGACGGGTGAAAACGGAACCGGCAAGGGCACGGTCGCGCAGGCCATTCATGCGGTGTCTGGGCGGGCCGGCAAGGGTCTGGTCACGGTGAACGCCGGCGGCCTTTCGGAAGGCGTCTTCGAAAGCGAGCTGTTCGGCCACGTCAAGGGCGCGTTCACCGACGCGAAGACCGATCGCGTCGGAAGGTTCGAGCTGGCCGACGGCGGGACGCTCTTCCTCGACGAGATCGCCAACGTGCCGTTGAATCTCCAGCCCAAGCTGCTGCGGGTCCTCGAGACCGGCGAGTTCGAGCGCGTCGGCTCGTCGCGCACACGACAGGCGAACGTCCGCATCGTCTCGGCGACGAACTCGAACCTCGGGGACGAAGTGGCGTCGGGACGCTTCCGGCAGGATCTGCTCTTCCGGCTCAACACCATCGAGATCCAGCTGCCGCCGCTGCGCGAACGCCGCGAGGACATTCCTGCCCTGGCCACGCATTTCCTGCGGCAGCATGCGCAGCGCTACCGGAAGAATCTCACGGGCTTCGAGACGGCGGCGCTTCAGGCGTTGCTCGATCACCCGTGGCCCGGCAACATCCGGGAACTGGATCACGCCGTCGAGCGCGGCGTGCTGATGGCGCAGGGGTCGGCGATCAGGCTTGGAGAGCTCGGCCTGCGCATCGATCGCGATGCGACGTCGCGGATCGAGGACATGAGCCTGGAGGACGTCGAAGGGTTCCTGATCAAGAAGGCGATGGCGCGCTTCGACGGCAACGTCAGCCAGGCCGCGAAGGCACTCGGCCTCAGCCGCAGCGCGCTCTACCGACGGCTGCAGCGTTACGGTCTCTGAGGTCCGGCTGAAGCCGAACGCTATCGGAGATTGAGGTCCGGCTGAAGCCGGACACTACCGGAGACTTTTGAAGCCGGACGCTACCGGAGACTGCCGAAGCCGGACGCCATCGGAACCCGGACGCGCTCGACGCCGTCCGTTGATCGGTAGTGTCCGGCTTTAGCCGGACTATCATGATCCTGTGAGCCCCCCGCCAGATCTGTCGGCCGAGGCCATGATCGCGGCCTCCGTGCTCGATGACACGTCGACCCGCTCGAACTCGCGCCTCCGTTTCGATCAACGCATCCTGCTGCTCGCCCTCGCGGCCGGCTTCCCTGCCGCGGTCGTTGCCCTGATCCTGCTCTGGACCGGTGACTACACGCCGAAAGTCCAGTGGACGCTGACGGTGTTCGTCATCGGTGTCTGGACCGGCTGCTCCTTCAGCGTTCGCCAGCGCGTGGTGCTGCCGCTGCAGACGCTGTCCAACCTTCTCGCCGCGCTGCGCGAGAGCGACTTTTCCATCCGCGCACGAGGCGCCAGCGGCGACGACCCGCTCGGCGCCGTGATGCTCGAGGTCAACGTGCTGGCGTCCACCCTGCACGACCAGCGCCTCGGTGCGCTGGAAGCCGGTGCGCTGCTGCGGACCGTCATGGTGGAAATCGACGTCGCCGTCTTCACGTTCGACGGCGCGAAGACGCTGCGCCTGGTCAACCGCGCTGGTGAGCGAGTCCTGGCGCAGCCCGCCGAGCAGTTGCTCGGACGCACGGCCGCGGAACTCGGGCTGAGCGCGTGTCTGGGCGGCCATTCACCCCGCATCGAAGACGTCGCCTTCCCGGGTGCCTCCGGACGCTGGGAGGTGCGGCGCACGACGTTCCGTCAGGGCGGGCGCCCGCATCAACTGCTCGTCCTCGCCGACGTCAGCCGGCCGCTGCGAGACGAAGAGCGCCAGGCGTGGCAGCGTCTGATTCGCGTCATCGGCCACGAGATCAACAACTCGCTCGCACCGATCAAGTCCATCGCAGGGAGCCTCGAGTCGATGCTGGCGAGAGACGCGATGCCCGACGACTGGAACGAGGACATGAAGCGCGGCCTCGCGGTGATTGCCGCGCGTTCCGACTCGCTGAGCCGCTTCACCACGGCCTATGCACGCCTCGCCAAGCTGCCGGCGCCGCGGCTCGACACGGTTAACGTGCCGAATCTCGTCCGGCGGATCGCCGGCGTCGAGACCCGCCTGCCGATTCACGTCGCCGACGGTCCCGACGTGCAGATCCGGGCCGACCCCGATCAACTCGAGCAGCTGCTGATCAACGTCGTGCACAACGCCTCCGACGCGGCGCTTCAAACCGGTGGTGCGGTGACGGTCGGATGGAAGCGCGAGGGCCGCTCGTTCGAGCTGTGGATCGACGATGAAGGATCCGGGCTGACGAACGCGTCGAACCTGTTCGTTCCGTTTTTCACGACGAAGCCTGGAGGGTCAGGCATCGGGCTGGTCCTCAGCCGGCAGATCGCCGAAGCGCACGGCGGGACCCTGACGCTCGAGAACCGGACGGATCGTCGCGGCTGCCGCGCCTATCTGCGCCTGCCTGTCTGACACAAACCTACCTGGCTCTGCGCTCTTTGCGGTCTCGGCGCTTCCTTCCTATCGTGAAACTCCTTCGTGTTCGCGCTTCAGTTCCCGGGCGCGCTCGTAGAGATCCGACTTCATCGGATACATCTCGCGAAGGACGATCTCGAAATCACCAGGGCCTCGAACCCGGCGGATCTGCAGCTCTGCGCCTGAGCAGCACGAAATCATCACGCACTCGAGACCACCAGTGCTCCATAGTTGACGTTCTTCGTCGTTCACCATGGCCTCCGCCTTGCTATCTCCGGATCCGGCGACATGCGTACGTTCTCCCGCTGGATCATTGTCCTCTGCGCATCGCCCGCCGGCGTCATCGTCCTGGCAGCGCTCGATTCGACGGTGTTCTTCTCACTGCCCTTCGGCATCGACGCCGCGGTCATCCTGCTCGCCGCCAGGCTGCGGAACATGTGGTGGATCGTACCGCTGATAGCGACGGCGGGATCGGTCGGCGGCGCGGCCATCACGTTCTGGATGGGCATGAAGATCGGTGACCAGGGGCTCGAGCGCTGGGTCTCACACAAACGCCTGCTGCGGATCCGCGCGTATGTGCGCGATCGCGGCGCTGTGGCGCTCGCGGTGCTGGATCTCATTCCTCCACCATTTCCGTTCACGCCGTTCGTGCTCGCCGCCGGTGCGCTCGACGTGAGCGCGCGGATGTTCTTCGTCACCTTGACGATCTGCCGCATGCTGCGCTTCGGTCTCGAGTCCGCGCTGGCGCTCGTCTACGGTCCGCGCATCCTGACGTGGCTCGACTCGAATCTGTTTCACGGAATCGTGATGGCATGTATCGCGGTCGCGATCATGCTGACGCTGTTCTCTCTTCTTCAGGTCGTACGCGCGACACGCCAGTCCTCACGACGAACAACCGCGGCCGCATAGTCGCGCCTAGAACATCCGTCCGCCGAGCGGCACGTCACGTTCCGGCAGAAGGAGCACGACGCCGTTCTCGGCGTCCGGCACGCCGAGCGTGAGCACCTCCGACATGTACGGCCCGATCTGTTTGGGCGGAAAGTTCACGACCGCCACCACCAGTCGATTGAGCAGCTCCTCTTTCGTGTAGTGCTTCGTGGCCTGCGCTGACGACTTCTTGATGCCGATCTCGGCGCCGAAATCGATTCGCAGCTTGTAGGCCGGCTTCCGCGCTTCCGGAAAATCGTCGACGGCGACGACGCGGCCGACGCGGATGTCGACGCGCTGGAACTCCGCGTACGAAAGGAGTGCAGGCTCAGCTGTCATGTGCGTAGAAACATGACACGACTTGCTCGAGCGCGCCAGTTCAACCTTGAGCTGGAACTCCCGTCGAGGCGGCACGGGACTTGATGTCAGGTCCACCGCATGAGCTCTTCGGCGGGGAACGTCCTGATTGTCGAGGACGACCCCGACACACGCGAAATGGTTCGCCAGCTGCTGGCGACGCACGGGTTCTATGCCCTGGCCGCGGCCGACGGCCTGGAGGCTTTGCATCTCCTGCGCGCGGTGCGTCATCGCGCCCCGGACGCACCGTGTCTCGTGCTGCTGGATCTCGCCATGCCCAGGCTCGGCGGCAAGGAGTTCCGGCGATCGCAGCTGGGCGATCCGACGGTCGCCAGCGTACCGATCGCCGTCATGTCGGGCGCCTCGGATCTCCAGCAGCGCGCCGAAGCGATGGGGGCTGTCGCCACGCTGGCAAAGCCGCTCGATATCGATGTCCTGATAGAAGTGGTGAAGAGATATTGCGCGTAGAACCGGCGCGGCTCTAAGGTCTACCGCTCACGGCCTGCCGCACCGCCGATGTGAGGACCGCACCGAGCGCCGCGGCCGCGAGCACGAGCGCAGGCACCGGCTGCTCGTTGAACACCGAGTAGAGTACGGCTATGCCAATCACCGCACCGATGGCGACGGTGGACAACGCTTCCATGATGCGACGGAATGGACCACGCGGACACCGATGATGCTCGGTAAGCGCCCCCATGCATTTGGGACAGGTGGCCACCTTGCCGGTTACTTTAACACACGAGGTAGTTGAATCGTGGCCACCGCCGGACGATGGTCCGAGGCGGCGCCGCCGAACCAGCCGGCGGTTTCAATGGCCTCCATCCCGGTCACACTGACTCCTTCGCCCTTGTAGAAGATGAAGTCGATTCGCCCGCCGCCGTGAGTGTTTCCCAGGCCCTTGCCGGTGCCATTCTGGAGGGCGGCGGGCCATGCGTCGCGAAACGGCGTCAACAGCGGTTGAAGCTCAACTTCTTCGGGACTGAGATTGAAATCGCCCATGAGGAGTTGAGCAGGACCGAGCTTTTCTGTGAGCCTGACGAGCGCCTCGACTTGCCTGGCGCGCTGAGGGCCGTTGTTCTTGCCGTTCGACAGGTGTGTCACCGTTACAGGCAGACCGCCTGTGGACGCCGGTTTGACGGTCAGCGCGATTCGGCTCGACGGCAGCTTCGTCATCGACGATCCGCCGAGGGGCATCGGCGAGAGGAACGCGAGCCCTTCCGTCTCCTTGCCATCGCCCTTACCAGCCTTCTGGCACTCGACGTTCGGCGTGAACCATTCCTGCTCGTACACGACGGACCACGTCTTCCCCGTCGCGGCCTTGAGTCCGGCCGCGATTCGCGCCGGTTGATCGTCGCACTCGTAATAAGGGTGGTTGCGCGTGACTTCCTGCAAGCCGACCAGGTCGGGTTGAATCCGCGCGATCGTGTCGATGGCGTGCTGAAGGTTGTACTTGTGTGAGTCGCCAATGCCGTGCTGGATGTTGAAGGTCATGACCTTCAATCCGGCGGGGCCTTCGGCTTCCGCGTGGCGGGCGCTGATGAACATGGGCGCCGCGAGAACAGCGGCTCCCCCGAGCAATGCCAGAGCTAAGCGCACGAGGTACTGGCTCGCAACACGAGTGCCAGACTCGCTAAGTTCTGACGCCTTTCATCGCTCCGAACACCTGGATATGAGAATCAACGACGCGCTTGCGCTCAGTTTCGTCTACTTCGAGTGACCACACGCCGCGCTGGGACGTGCCGCCGAGGATGATGCCGTCGTTGCGCGCCATCATGTGGATGCCGAGGCTCGCGCCAGGGACCGGCGGCACACCGCCGTTGGTGTGATAGTTGACCTCGGGCTGCGGCGGAAGCACCGTCAGTTGTCCCTTGAGCGGCATCAGTTCCTGATCGTTGAAGAGATCCTTTGCACCAAGGCCCGTGCAGTTGATCACGATCGGTTCGCGCAGGGCCGCGATCTCGCGCGGGGTGTCGAACTTGCGGATGATGATGCGGCCGCCCCACAGCTGGAAATCGCGCACCAGGTTATCGAGGTAGATGTTCGGCTCGATGCGAATCTGCGGTGAGCGCAGCGCGTACTTGGTGGGAAACGGATGCTCGCCGGGGCCGAGCACCTCCTGCCCCACTGACAGCCCCGCCATCAGGCTCGGGCGCTCCGGCGGATTGGGATTCGGCGGCCGCAGTTCCTCGACCAGCGAGTAGTTGTCGAGCCATGACACGCCGAAGTGCGGGCCGGTGAGCAGCTGGAGCTGACGGTACGAGATGTCGGCGGCGCGGCGATACTGCGCGTCCCACTCCGGAGTTCGCCTCTCCGGAAGGACGAGGCCAGACTCAGGCGTGAAGCCGGCGAGCGACATGTTCGACGTGACATTCGGCGGAACTGCCAATGCGTAGATGGTGACCTCGAAGCCGCGGCGCTGAAGCTGGCGGGCGCAGGTCAGGCCCACCGAGCCGCAGCCGATAACGGCCGCTTGCCGCGACTGATGCTCGGTGGCGAACTCGGCCGCCATCAGGCCGGTCCCCCAGGCCAGCGACATCCCCGCACCGCCGTGACCGTAGTTGTGAACGAGAAGCTTGTCGTCGAGCTTGTCGGCTTTGAGTACGAAACCTGCGTCGCGGTGGGGGCGCAGCCCCACCGTCGTTCTGATGATGCGATCCCACGACGCGTTCACGGGAGCGAGACTCACCGGCGTCCGACGCTGCGGCGACGCGGGTTTCGGGTTGGTGCTGCACGCCGAGACCCCGAAGCCGATCGCTGCGGCGCTTCCCGCCGTGAGAAATGTACGTCTGTGCATAGTTAGGTCTGCCTCTTGATGGCGCGCGCGACGGAAAAGAAATCGAACCAGGTGGAATCCGCGCCGCCGTACCGGCGCGCGATTCTGACGTCGACGACGTACGGACGGCCCGCGGCCGTGGTCTTGAAGCACCGCTCGAGCGCGGCGGTGAGCGTCGCCGGATCCTCGACCCGTTCCGCCTCGACGCCGTACGCCTTGCAGATGCCTGCGTGATCGATTGAAGGATGGTCCAGCGCGCAGCCGGGATATCGACCCGTTGCGGCCGCCCGCCCACCGTACTGGTGCAGGAACTTACGGTTCGCTTGATAAGCGCCGTTGTTCCAGATGATGACGGCGACGGGCACCTCGTAGCGAACGGCGGTCCAGAGCGCCTGAACACCGAACTGGAAGCTGCCGTCTCCAACCAGCGCCACGACCTGACGATCCGGTTGCGCGATCTTGGCGCCGATCGCGTTTGGCACTCCCCAACCCAGACAGCCGCCGGCCGTGGTGAAATGGCGTCTGCCACGCGCACCACGATTCAATTCGAAATATGCGTCGGCGACCTGCTCTTCGCTAATCAGCTCGGTGACGACGATCGCGTCGGCGTCCATCAGCCGATTCAACTCGGTCGAGAGGCGCTCGATGGCGATCGGCGTGTTGTTCCAGACGCGCCGGGCTTGGTCGTCGAGCGCCTGGCGCCTGGCGCTCGCAGCGGCGACGACGGCTCGCCGCCGCTCGTCGGCTGCGCCTGGTGCAAGGTGCCGCGCGCGGAGTTCCTCGAGGACGGCGCGGACCGAAAGGTCGGTGCGCGCCATCATCGGCACGTCGACGGGATAGGTGCGGCCAAGCTCGGTCGAATCGGTCGTCGTGTGGATAACGCTGACACCGCGGGCAACGATGGGCGCGACCGTCGATCCCGCCGCCGTGAACATCGTCCCGCCGACACTCCAGAACACGTCGTAGCCCTTGGGCGACTTGTCGTCCTCGGCGAAGAATCCAGCGTACTGAGGGTGAAACGTGGGAAATGTCAGCGGGCTGTGGCTGGCAAACAGGTCGCTGCAGACCGGTGCGCCCAGCAGCTCGGCGATCTGACGAAGATCCTCCGCGCCGCCGAATGTGTTGATCTCGCGCCCCGCCACAATCACGGGCGATCGCGCAGCGACGAGGAGATCTGTCGCTCGTTTGACCGCATCGGGGTCGGGGTGGAGCATCGAGTCGGGCTCGGAACGCGATCGCGGGAGAATTTCGGCGCGCTTGACGCGCTGCTCCCACAAATCCTTCGAGAAGGTGACGAACGTCGGACCGCCGGGCGGCACGCGCGCGAAGAGGAACGCGCGACGAAGCACCTCGGGAATCGTGTCGGCGTTCAAGACATCCCAGGCCCACCGCGTGTAATCGCGCGGGAGCTGCGCGAGATTACGCGCCTCGAGAAAGACCTTCTGACCCCGCGCCGTCGTCGACTGTCCGCCCGCGGTGATCACCACCGGCACGCGATCGCGAAACGCGTTCGCGATCTGGCCGAGGGCGTACGCGGTCCCCGCATCCGAGTGCACTTGCACGAAGGCCGTCTGCCCCGAAGCCCGCGCGTAGCCGTCGGCCATGGCCATCACGGAGCTCTCGTGAAGGCCTTGCACGTACTGGAGCTTCACCCGATCGACGAGCGCGTCGAGAAATCCGACCTCTTCCGATCCGGCGAGGCCGAAGACATACGGAACGTCCCAGTCGATCAGGAATTCCGCCATCACCTCGCCGCCGGTCACGTCGTGGAGCACGCGGCCGGGTGTGGCACCTGCGCCTCCTGTCGTCTGGCTCGCGTCCAGCGTCGTCGAAAGTCCCGCAGCCGCGCCCGCCGCGACCCCCGCCTGGGTCAGACGGGACACGAACTCGCGCCGCGTCAGGCGACGATCGAGAAAGAGGCGCGCCGCGTCCCTCATGATGCGCGGATTATACGCCCACGCACGCGGCCCTCGATTCAAGCCTCCGCTCGGCTGAAGCCTTCGCGCGACGCTGTTCGGTCGAAGCCGCGAGCAGCTTGACCGGCGAAACAAGAATCGGCGATGGGACGTCTTAGCTGTCATGAAAACCCGCCTTCTCGCTCTGTCCGCGGCCGCCGCCGTCGTGTCGATGCTGACCCTTCATGCCGCCGGGAAGACCGCTCACTACCCGGTGGAAACGGGAACGGGTCTCGAGTTCGTCCACGTCGTTCCGAAAGCGGTCACCTATCAAGGCCAGAAGGCGCTGCGCCTCGACGAAATGCAGAACTCCAACGGCGAAGCGCTTGCTCTGGTGACAGGCTCGGAGTTTACCGACGGAACGATCGAGGTGGATCTGGCCGGCCTGCCGGGTGCCGGCAGCGACGCCGGCGCCCGCGGATTTGTCGGCGTCGCGTTCCGGTCGGCGCCGCACGCCACGGCATTCGAGTGTTTCTATCTGCGGCCGACCAACGGTCGAGCCGACGATCAGCTGCGCCGTAACCACTCGACGCAGTACGTGTCGGTGCCAGACTTTCCGTGGCAGCGTCTGCGCACCGAGACTCCCGGCGTGTACGAGTCGTATGTCGACCTGGTCACGGGCGCCTGGACGCACGTGAGAATCGAGGTCAGCGGCGTTCGCGCGCGCCTGTTCGTCAACGGCGCGCAGCAGCCGTCCCTCATCGTCAACGATCTCAAGCGCGGCGTGACCGGCGGCCAGATCGGGCTCTGGATCGGAGCAGGCACGGAGGCGTACTTCCGCGACCTGCGGGTCACCGCCGGCTGACGCGGGTTGTATACTCCGCGCGTGCGGATTCTTTCCAGGCTCTTCTTTCTCATTCTTCTGTCAGGCTCGGTCGCGCTGTCCGGCGAGGTCCGCCTGCCGACACCGGAGTCGGTCCTCGGCTTCCGGCCTGGTGCGGACTACAAGCTCGCCACCTACGATCAAGCCGTCGACTACTTCAAGAAGGTGGCGGCCGCGAGCAAGTACGTCAAGCTCCGCGAGGCGGGCAAGACGAGCCAGGGGCGGACGATGTACTACGCGCTGGTGTCGTCGCCGGACAATCTCGCCAAGGTCGATCGCTATCGCGAGATCGCGCGGCGCCTCGCCCACCCGCAGGGATTGACGGACGCCGCCGCGAAGAAGCTCGCGCACGACGGGAAGGCGTTCGTCCACATCGACGGCGGGCTGCACTCGACCGAGGTGGCGGGTCCGCAGCATACGCCGCAGCTGCTCTACGACCTCGTCAGCAAGGTGCACGAGCCAGACACGAAAGCCATCCTCGACAACGTCATCGTCATGCTGTGGCCGACGATTAATCCCGACGGACAGCAGATGGTGGCGGAGTGGTACATGAAGAACGCCGGGACGCCGTACGAGCTCTCGGGCCTGCCACGCTTGTATCAGGAGTATGTCGGACACGACAACAACCGCGACGCCTATATGCTCAACATGGTGGAGTCGCGGGTGCTCGAGCACACCTGGCGGCAATGGGAGCCGCAGATCATCTACGTCCACCATCAGTCCGGTCCGTTTCCCACACGCATCTGGCTGCCGCCGTTCTCCGAACCGGTCGGCATCGACGCGCCGTTCATCATGTCGCGCGAAGTGAACATGATCGGCATGGCGATCGCCAAGAGCCTCGAGGAACACGGCCAGGTCGGTGCTACGCACATGGGCACGGCGTTCGATGCCTGGTATCCGGGATACGTCGACTACGCGCCGAACTTCAAGAACATCGCGGCCTTCTGGACCGAGACGGCCCTGTTCCAGTACGCGACGCCTCACGACTACACCGTCAGTGACTTCCCCGCGAACATGCGCGACTTGCGTCCGCAAAGCCTTTACTCCTCCCCTTGGCCTCCCGGCAGGTGGAGGCTGCGCGACGCCGTCGACTACATGGAGACCGCGTCGCTGTCGGTGCTGGAGTTCGCGTCCAAGTACAAGAACTCGCTGCTCTACGATCGCTATCAGGCCGGCCGCGATCAGATTGCGATGGGATCCAGGAAGGCGCCGTACGCGTACTTCATCCCGCAACAGCAGCGCGATCCGGTGGCGGCAGTTGAAATGCTCCGGCGGATCGCCTTCGGCGGCGTGCGTGTGTCCACGCTGACCGCGCCGGTGACGATCGGGGGCGACACGTTTCCGATGGGCACCTGGGTGATTCCGACGGACCAGGAGTTCGCCGCGATGGCGCGGGAGGTGCTGGACGCCCAGGCCTATCCCGATCTGCGGCAGTACCCAGGCGGACCGCCGGAGCGTCCTTACGATGCCGCCGGCTGGTCGCTGCCGCTGCAGATGGGCGTTCACGTGGTGCCGGCGGCAGCTCCGCTGAGCAGCGAGGTCCGGTCCCATATGAAACTGATCGGCGCGATGCCAGAGACGCGGGTGAAACTCTCAACCTACGAACCGCAGCTCGAAACGGACTCCGCGCCCTTCGACAGCCTTCCAGGCGTTGGATTCAATACGGATCCCGCGTCGGCTGCGATTGTGCCGCTGCCCGGCAGCATCAGCGGTTCAGGCCCGGTGCTGATCGTGGACCCGGCGCAGAACAACGCCTTCAAGGCGATCAATCGCGCGTGGAAGCACGGCGCGACGGTGCAGGCCAGTGCCGGCGCATCGGGCTC
>Ga0105242_10002660_pt1 | contig 14000 bp, 14 predicted proteins | sample KBSM24metaG_FD_81521 | JGI IMG/M metagenome (GOLD analysis project Ga0105242, IMG submission 81521) | Miscanthus rhizosphere microbial communities from Kellogg Biological Station, Michigan, USA - KBS M2-4 metaG | ecosystem: Host-associated > Plants > Roots > Rhizosphere > Soil | place...
CGACCGCGTCGGGCTGAAGGAATTCTCGCAAGTCCACGCAGGGGCCCTCGCCTACGGGCGCAAGCGCACGCTGGAGATCGCGACCACGCTTGCGATGGAGCCCGAGCTCATGCTGCTCGACGAGCCCACTGCGGGGATGGGACACGAGGACGTGGACCGCGTGAGGGACCTCATCAAGGAGGTCGCCGCGGGCCGCACCGTGCTCATGGTCGAGCACAACATGAGCGTGGTCTCCGGCATCTGCGACACCATCACGGTGCTGCAGCGTGGGGCGGTGCTCGCCGAGGGGCCTTATACCGAGGTCTCGAAGAATCCGCAGGTCATCGAGGCGTACATGGGGACGGCGCATGGCTGAGGAAGTCCTGCGCATCTCCGGCCTCAACGCCTGGTACGGCGAGTCGCACGTGCTTCACGGCGTGGACCTCGCGGTGAACAAGGGTGAGGTGGTGACGCTGCTGGGACGCAACGGCGCGGGCCGGACCTCCACGCTCAAGTCGGTCATGGGCCTGGTGGGGCGCCGCGCGGGCTCGATCAAGGTGAACGGCATCGAGACGGCGGAGTGGCCGACGTACAAGATCGCGCGCCTGGGCATCGGCTACACGCCCGAGGAGCGCGGCATCTTCTCCAGCCTCTCCGTGGAGGAGAACCTGATGCTTCCGCCGACCGTGGGAACCGGCGGCATGAGCATCGACGAGATCTACGAGATGTTTCCCAACCTGCGCGAGCGCCGCGCCACCGCGCAGGGCACCAAACTCTCGGGCGGGGAACAGCAGATGCTCGCGATGGCGCGGATATTGCGCACGGGGGCCAACCTGCTGCTCCTCGACGAGATCACCGAGGGCCTCGCGCCCGTGATCGTGCAGGCCCTGGGCCGCGTGATCGTGAAGCTCAAGGAGCGCGGCTTCACCATCGTGCTGGTCGAGCAGAATTTCCGGTTCGCCGCCCCCCTGGCGGACCGGCATTACGTGATGGAGCACGGCAAGATCGCGGAGTCCTTCTCCGCGTCGGAACTCGAATCGAAGACGCAGATGCTTCACGAGTACCTGGGAGTGTAAGAATGCAACCGAACCCTAGAGGAGCGATGACAATGAAATTGAAGATGAAGGCACTGGCCGCCGCGGCCGCGCTGGCGTTCGCCGCCGGCACCGCCCAGGCCCAGATCTCGGGCAACGTCGTGAAGATCGGCGTCCTGAACGACCAGTCGGGCCTGTACGCCGACCTCGGCGGCCAGGGCTCGGTCCTCGCCACCAAGATGGCGATCGAGGATTTCAAGGCGAAGGAGAAGGGCCTCAACGTCGAGGTGATCTTCGCCGACCACCAGAACAAGCCCGACGTGGGCACGCAGATCGCCAACAAGTGGATCGACTCCGAGGGCGTGGACGTCATCGTCGACGTGCCGAACTCGGGCGTGGCGCTCGCCGTGAACGAGGTCGTGCGGACCAAGGGCAAGGTGTTCATCAATTCGGGTGCGGCGAGCTCGGACCTCACCGGAGCCAAGTGCTCGCCGAACACCGTGCACTGGACGTATGACACCTGGATGCTCGCCAACGGCACCGGCAAGGCGATCGTGAAGACGGGTGGGGACACCTGGTTCTTCATCACCGCCGACTACGCGTTCGGCCATGCGCTCGAGCGCGACACCAAGGCGGTCGTCGAGAAGAACGGCGGCAAGGTGCTGGGCGACGTGAAGGTGCCGCTCAACAACCAGGATTTCTCCTCGTTCCTGCTGCAGGCGCAGTCGTCGAAGGCCAAGATCATCGGCCTCGCGAACGCGGGCGGCGACACCATCAACTCGATCAAGCAGGCGGCCGAGTTCGGCATCACCAAGGGCGGCCAGAACCTCGCCGGCCTGCTCGTGTTCCTCACCGACGTGCACGGCATCGGCCTGGACAAGGCGCAGGGCCTGATCCTCACCGAGACGTTCTACTGGGACCTCAACGAGCAGACGCGCGCCTTCACCAAGCGCTTCGCGGCGGCCAACGGCGGCAAGTACCCGACGATGGTCCACGCGGGCGTGTACGCGGGCGTGCTGCACTACCTGAAGGCGGTGGCGGCGCTCAAGAGCGACGACGGCGCCAAGGTGGTGGCCGAGATGAAGAAGCTCCCGACTGACGACCCGCTCTTCGGCAAGGGCATGATCCGCGAGGACGGCCGCAAGATCCACAACGCCTACCTCTTCGAGGTGAAGAAGCCGTCCGAGTCGAAGGGCCCGTACGACTATTACAAGCTGCGCGCCACGATCCCGGCGGCGGAGGCGTTCCGCCCGCTGAAGGACGGCGGCTGCCCGCTGGTGAAATAAGAAGCGCCTGCGCGTAGAACGATGAACACCCAAGCGCTGTTCGGCCAACTGCTGATCGGGTTGATCAACGGCTCGTTCTACGCGCTCCTTTCCCTGGGGCTCGCGGTCATCTTCGGGCTCCTCAACATCATCAACTTCGCCCACGGCGCGCAGTACATGATGGGCGCCTTCGTCGCCTATTTCCTGCTGCAGCGCTGGGGCCTCGACTACTGGTGGGCGCTCGTCCTGGTGCCCATCCTGGTGGGCTTCACCGGGGTGGTGGTCGACCGCCTGCTGCTCTCGCGCCTGAAGAAGGTGGGCAAGCTCGACCAGGTCTACGGCCTGCTGCTCGCGGCCGGCATGTGGTGGATGCTCGACCGCGCTTTCGCCGGACAGCCGATATGGCTCGCCATCGTGCCGGTCGCGCTCTGGATCTTCCTCGTGGTGAGCGACAAGCGCCTGCCGCCCAAGCCGGACGAGCCCGATCACCTCTATGGGCTCCTCCTCACGTTCGGCCTCGCCCTCGTCCTCGAGGGAGCCTTCCACCACCAGTTCGGCTCGGCCGGCCTGCCGTACTCGATGCCCGACAAGCTGCAGGGCGTCCAGAACCTGGGCTTCATGTTCCTGCCGAACTATCGCGGCTGGGTGATCTTCGCCTCGCTGGCGATCTGCCTCGCCACCTGGTTCCTCATCGAGCGCACCAAGCTGGGCGCGTACCTCAGGGCCGCCACCGAGAATCCCACGCTGGTGCAGGCCTTCGGCGTCAACGTGCCGAGGATGATCACGCTCACCTACGGCTTCGGCGTGGGGCTGGCGGCATTGGCGGGCGTCTTCGCGGCACCGATCTACCAGGTGAGCCCGCAAATGGGTTCGTCGCTCATCATCGTGGTGTTCGCGGTCGTGGTGATCGGCGGCATGGGCTCGATCATGGGGTCGATCCTCACCGGCTTCGGCCTGGGCATCATCGAAGGCCTCACGAAGTACTTCTATCCGGAGGCCTCGTCCACCGTGATCTTCGTGATCATGGCGATCGTCCTCCTCATCCGCCCGCAGGGGCTCTTCGGGCAACGGTAATGGCCACGACCACCGCGGCAACCCCCGGTAGCATCGGCGAGGCGCGCTACGAGCGCAACGCCTTCATCGTGATGCTGGTCGCGATGCTCGCGATGCCCTTCGTGATCTACCCGAACTTCGCGATGCAGCTGCTGTGCTTCGCCCTCTTCGCCTGCGCCTTCAACCTGCTCATCGGCTTCGGTGGGCTGCTTTCGTTCGGCCATGCGATGTTCTTCGGCATGGGCAGCTACCTCTCGGCGCATGCGGCGACCGCGTGGGGGCTGCCGATCGAGGTGGCGATCCTGGTGGGAATGGCGACGTCGGTCGTGCTGGGCGCCGTGGCGGGGCTGCTGGCGATCCGCCGGCAGGGCATCTACTTCGCCATGATCACGCTGGCACTGGCGCAGATGGTTTACTTCTTCTGCCTGCGCGCGCCATTCACGGGCGGCGAGAACGGCATCCAGAGCGTCCCGCGCGGCAAGCTCCTGGGCGTGCTCGACCTCAACCAGCCGCTGCCGATGTACTACTTCGTGCTGGCGATCTTCCTCGCCGCCTTCCTGCTCATCCACCGCATCATCCACTCGCCCTTCGGCCAGGTGCTCAAGGCCATCCGCGAGAACGAGCCGCGAGCGGTGTCGCTCGGTTATCGCACCGAGCGCTACAAGCTCGCCGCGTTCGTGCTGTCGGCGGGCCTCGCGGGGCTCGCGGGCGCCACCAAGGCGATCGTCGTGGGCAACGCCTCCCTCACCGACGTGTACTGGGCGATGTCCGGCGAAGTGGTGCTCATGACGCTGCTGGGCGGGATGGGCACCGTGTTCGGCCCGGTCGTGGGCGCATTCGTCATCATCTCGATGCAGTTCTACCTTGCCGAGCTGGGCTCGTGGGTCATCATCGCGCAGGGCATCATCTTCGTGGTCTGCGTCCTCAGCTTCCGTCGCGGCGTCGTGGGTGAGATCGAGGCATGGTTGCGCGCGCGGCGCAAAGGCTAGCGGCTTCCGCGTTCCTCGCGGCGGCATGCGCGGCGGCGCCATCGGCCGCCGCGATGTCCACGGAAGAGGCCTACGCGGCCATTCCGCACCGTCGCACCACGTTCGAGCCGCCGGCGAGCAAGTTGCCACCCGCCCAATCCGAAAGCCTGCAACGCCTGTTTGCCTTCACCGATCGCGGCGTCGTGCTTCGCGTGCAGGGCATGGCCGCGCGCCGCAACGGCGACGCGCAGGAGACGAGGCGCGTGCTCGACGGCTACGACGCGCTGATCGAGGAGACCCGCGCCGCGCGCATGGCGCCCGAGGTCGTCGCCGCCCGCGACCAGGTCGTCGAGGCCCTGCAGATGCACCGAAGGTTCCTCGCTTCGCGGCCCACCGGCTTCACGTTTCCCCGCGCCGAGCTTGCCTCCACGCCCGACGTGAGCCAGGCGAGCCGCAAGCTCCAGGGTGCCTACGGCGCGCTGGTGAAGTCGTTCCCCGGCGAGTCCCCGAAGCACAAGCAGTCGTTCTACGACTACCTCTGCGCGCTCGACTATCTCTGATCGCGGTGCTCGCCGCGGGCCTGGCGTTCGCGGCGCCGCCGGCTGCCGCGGCCCCGTCGTTCGAGGCGAAGGAGGTCGTGTACGTGAATTCCACCACCGACCACAAGCACGACCGCGCGGTGAAGGCGACGGCGTACTTCTTCCAGCGCTCCACCGGCGTGAACCTGGGCATCGTCCTGCTGGAGAGGCTGCCGAAAGACGAGACCATCGAGCGCGAGGCCGACCGCTACTTCCACAAGCTCAAGCTCGGCCAGCGCTCCGAGGGCAAGGCGCTGCTCTTCCTGTGGTCGGAGCGCGAGCGCCAGTTCAAGATCGAGGTGTCGTACGACCTCGAGGGCGTATTCCCCGACGCCTTCTGCAAGCGGATGGAGGAGGGCGCGCGCACGTTCATGCTCTCCACCTCGCCCTTCGCGCGCCGCGACTTCCTCACGGAGCTCGCGGTGACGATGAAGCTGCGCTACCTCGAGTACACCCAGTCGGGAACGGTGCCGCCGGTGGAGTCCCTGGAGGCGGGCCATCGATACGTCGGCAACTACCTCGCGGGCGGCGCCGGCATGGTGGGGCGCGGCTACGCCGCCACCGTCGAGCAGGTGAACCTGGAGCTCAAGCCACTCTCCCCCGAGGTCGAGCGCGAGATGCAACCCGGCCGCTCCCCGGAAGAGACGCTGGTGCGCTACCTCCACCTGCTGGAGCTCGGCATCGGCGTGCCCAACGTGCCGCTGCTCACCGAGGCGAGCCGTTATTTCCGCATGGACAAGCCGCACACGCCGGGATACCTGCAGCGCATCCGCGCCTACATCGCCAAGGCGGGCCCGCCGAAGGTCGTGGAGCGTGGTGACCTCGCGGTGGTGTCGTACCGCAGTGGAGCGCCCGTGCTCCCCATCTTCATGCGCCGCGATGAGAACGGTCGCTGGCTCGTGGACGAACCCAAGCCGTGGGCGAGCCTGCACCTCTTCCAGGACGGCAGCCATCGCCTGAAGTACCTGGATTCGCCGTACGCTTTCGGGATCCAGCCCGCGCCGAACGAGCGGGTGTGGGCGATCTTCGACAGCCGCGCGAAGCCACCGTCCCTCGTGCCGATGCCGACCCACCTGCGCCAGCGGCTGGCGGCGGCGGAGGCGCGCGTGAAGGAGAAACCGTCGGACGTGGCCGGGTGGGTGGCGCTCGCGGACCTGCTGCATTTCGAGATCTTCTGGATCCAGGCCTCCGAGGCCGTGTACCAGCGCATCCTGCAGCTCGATCCGGAGCGCACGGACATCCGCTGGCGCCTCATCGACATCCACCAGATGACCTCGGACATCGACACGCTGAACGCGGAGTGGTGCGACCTTCTCCAGCGCAACCCCGCCGACCCCTTCCTGCGCTGGCACTACCAGTGGCTGCGGCGGGATTATTACTTCGAGGCGAAGGAGAAGGACCAGGACGTGTGCCGGGACAAGTCGGGAAGGAGATTCGACTCGTGAATCGCAACGCCGCGAACTACGCGGAGCTGACACCGATCTCCTTCCTGGAGCGCGCGGCCGAGACGTATCCCGGCAAGACCGCCGTCATCCACGGGAAGCTGCGCTACACCTACGCGCAGTTCCTCGAGCGCGTGCGCCGTCTCGCGTCGGTGCTCGCGGCGCGCGGCATCCGGCGCGGCGACACCGTGGCGGTCATGGCGCCGAACGTGCCGGCGCTCCTCGAGGCGCACTACGCGGTGCCGGGCCTGGGCGCCCTCCTCAATGCGCTGAACTATCGCCTCGACCCCGCCACGATCGCCTTCTGCCTCGAGCACGGCGAGGCGAAGGTGCTCGTCACCGATCGCGAGCTCTCGCCGGTGGTCTCGAAGGCGCTGGCACTCCTGAAGCGCGAGATCTTCGTCGTGGACATCGACGACCCGCTCGCGGCTTCGGGCGACCTGCTGGGAAAGATCGACTACGAGACGTGGATCGCCGGGGGCGATCCCGCGTTCGCGCTGCAGGGGCCCGAGAACGAGTGGGACGCCCTGGCGCTCCTCTACACGTCGGGCACCACGGGCAATCCCAAAGGCGTCCTCTACCACCATCGCGGCGCCTACCTCAACGCGCTGGGCAACGCGGTCTCGTTCGGCCTCACGCCGCGCTCGGTGTACCTGTGGACGTTGCCGATGTTCCACTGCAGCGGCTGGACCTACACGTGGGCGGTGAGCGTGGTGGGCGGCACGCACGTGTGCCTGCGCAAGGTCGATCCGGCCCTCATCTTCGCCGCGATCGCCGAACACCGCGTCACGCACCTCTGCGGCGCGCCGATCGTGCTCAACATGCTGGTGCACGCGCCGGAATCGGTGAAGCGCCGCTTCGACCATCGGGTCGAGGTCGCGACCGGCGGGGCCGCGCCGCCCTCGGCGGTGATCGAGGGCATGGAGAAGATGGGCTTCAACGTGACGCACCTCTACGGGCTCACCGAAAGCTACGGCCCCGCGACCTTGTGCGCCTGGCAGGAGGAGTGGAACGAACTCGACCTCACCGAGCGCGCGCGGCTGATGGCGCGGCAGGGCGTGCGCTATCCCACGCTCGCGGGCATGCAGGTCGCCGATCCCGAAACCCACGTGCCGGTGCCGCGCGACGGACGGACCCTGGGCGAGGTGATGCTCCGCGGCAACACCATCATGAAGGGCTACCTCAAGAATCCCGCCGCGACCGAGGAAGCGTTCCGCGAAGGCTGGTACCACACCGGCGATCTCGGCGTGTGGCACCCGGACGGCTACGTCGAGATCAAGGACCGCTCGAAGGACATCATCATCTCCGGCGGCGAGAACATCTCGTCGCTCGAGGTCGAGGAATGCCTTTACCGCCACCCGAAGATCATGGAGGCGGCCGTGGTCGCGCGCCCCGACGAGAAGTGGGGCGAGGCGCCGTGCGCGTTCGTGGTGGTGAAGCCCGGCGAGAGCCTCGAGAGCGCCGAGGTCGTCGCGTGGTGCAAGCAGCACCTCGCGGGCTACAAGGTGCCGCGCACCATCGTCTTCGGCGAGCTCCCCAAGACTTCCACGGGCAAGATCCAGAAGTTCGTGCTGCGGGATCGCGCGAGGACGCTGTAGCCCGATGAACGAGTATCTCGTGGTGAAGATGATCCACGTGATCTCTTCGACGATCCTCTTCGGGACCGGCATCGGCAGTGCGTACTACATGCTCACCGCGAGCCTCGGGCGCGACCCGCGCGTCGTGCACGCGGTGGTGCGCCAGGTTGTCCGTGCCGACTGGTTTTTCACGACGCCGGCGGTCATCGTCCAGCCGCTCACGGGCCTCTGGCTCGTGCACCTCGCGGGTTTCCCCTGGGCGAGCACGTGGATCGCCGCCTCGATCGCGCTGTACCTGCTGGCCGGCGCGTGCTGGCTTCCGGTGGTGTGGATGCAGATCCGGATGCGGGAGATGGCGCGGGCGGCGGCCGTGGAAAACACCCCGCTACCGCCGCAATATGACCGCTACCTGCGCGCGTGGACGGGCCTCGGCGTGATCGCCTTCACGGCCGTCGTGGGGGTGTTCGGACTGATGGTCGCGAAACCGGCGTGACCGCCGGTCTTCGGGCCTTCGGCCCGCGCCGTCAACAAACGCCGGGACGGCCGATCGGCTAAAATCAAACACCTGTTTGAATCGGTTCCGACCCCCCCCATCCCCATGAAAATCCTGGTGCCCGTGAAGCGGGTCGTCGACTTCAACGTGAAGGTGCGCGTGAAGGCCGACCAGACCGGCGTCGAGCTCGCCAACGTGAAGATGTCCATGAACCCCTTCTGCGAGATCGCGGTCGAGGAGGCCCTCAAGCAGAAGGAGGCCGGCAAGGCGACCGAGGTGGTCGTCGTGTCCTGCGGCCCCGCCGCCTGCCAGGAGACGCTGCGCACCGCGCTCGCGATGGGCGCCGACCGGGCGATCCTGGTCGAGACCGACGTGGAGCTGCAGCCGCTGGCGGTCGCCAAGCTCCTGAAAGCCGTCACCGCGAAGGAATCGCCGGGCATGGTGATCCTCGGCAAGCAGGCCATCGACGACGATGCCAACCAGGTGGGCCAGATGCTCGCGGCACTCCTCGACTGGCCGCAGGCGGTGTTCGCGAGCAAGGTCGAGATCGGCGACGGCAGCGCCAAGGTCACGCGCGAGATCGACGGCGGCCTCGAGACGCTGGAAGTGAAGATGCCGGCGGTCGTGACGACGGACCTGCGCCTCAACACGCCGCGCTACGCGACGCTGCCCAACATCATGAAGGCCAAGAAGAAGCCGCTCGAGACGGTGAAGCCCGCCGACCTCGGCGTGGATCCCGCGCCGCGCCTGAAGACGCTCAAGGTGGCCGAGCCCGGCAAGCGCAAGGCCGGGGTGATGGTGAAGGATGTGACCGAGCTGGTCGACAAGCTCAAGAACGAAGCGAAGGTGATCTGATGACGGCGCTGGTCATTGCGGAACACGACAAGCAGTCGCTCAGGGGCGGCACGGCCAACGCGGTCGCCGCGGCGGCGAAGATGGGCGGCGACGTGCACGTGCTCGTGGCGGGCAGCGGCGCCAGGGCCGCGGCAGATGCCGCATCGAAGCTCGCGGGCGTTTCCAAGGTGCTGCACGTGGATGCGGCGCACTACGACGGCGGCATTGCGGAGAACCATGCCGCGCTGGTCGTCGGCATCGCGAAGAACTACTCGCACGTCGCGGTGACCGCGTCGGCGTTCGGCAAGAGCTTCATGCCGCGCGTGGCGGCTCTCCTCGACGTGGCGCAGATCTCGGACATCTCGGGCGTGCAATCCGCCGACACGTTCGTTCGACCGATCTACGCGGGCAATGCTTTCGCCACGGTGCAGTCGGCCGACCCGATCAAGGTCGTCACGGTGCGCGCGACGGGCTTCGATCCCGCGCCGGCGACGGGCTCCGCGCCGGTCGAGAGCCTCGCCGCCGGCCCCGACAAGCAGCAGGCGAAGGTCCTCTCGCAGGAGCTCACGAAGTCGGCGCGTCCGGAGCTGGGCGGCGCCAAGCGCGTGGTGTCGGGCGGGCGCGGCCTCGCGAGCGGCGAGAACTTCAAGATGCTCGAGACGCTCGCCGACAAGCTGGGGGCCGCCATCGGCGCCTCGCGTGCCGCGGTGGACTCGGGCTACGTGCCGAACGATTACCAGGTCGGGCAGACGGGCAAGATCGTCGCTCCCGAGCTGTACATCGCCGTCGGGATCTCCGGGGCGATCCAGCACCTGGCGGGCATGAAGGACAGCAAGGTGATCGTCGCCATCAACAAGGATCCGGAGGCGCCGATCTTCCAGGTGGCCGACTATGGGCTCGTCGGCGACCTGTTCCAGATCGTCCCGGAACTGACCCAGAAGATCTAAAAAAAGCAGCATCAGGGAGATTCGCATGGCCGAGTACGTCGCACCGATCAAGGACATGCAGTTCGTGATGAAGCGCCTGGTGGGGCTCGACCAGGTGAACACGCTGCCAGGCTGGGAGGAAGTGACCGAGGACGTGGTCGACGCGGTCCTCGAGGAGGCGGGCAAGCTCGCCAGCGAGGTGCTGTCGCCGCTCAACGCGGTGGGCGACAAGACGCCCGCGAAGTGGAAGGACGGGAACGTCACCACCCCGCCGGGTTTCAAGGAGGCATACCAGCAATACGTCGGCGCGGGCTGGGGCAACATCCTCTCGCCCACGAAGTTCGGCGGCCAGGGGCTGCCGCACCTGCTCGCCACGCCGATCGAGGAGATGTGGGGTGCCGCGAACCTCGCGTTCAAGCTCTGTCCCATGCTCACGCAGGGCGCCATCGAGGCGATCGAGTACGTCGGTCCCGAATCGCTGCGCGAGAAGTTCCTCCCCAACATGGTCTCGGGGAAGTGGACCGGGACCATGAATCTCACCGAGCCGCAGGCGGGGAGCGACCTCTCGCTCGTGCGCACGAAGGCCACGCCGCAGGCCGACGGCTCGTATCGCCTCAAGGGCCAGAAGATCTTCATCACCTACGGCGAGCACGACTACACGGAGAACATCGTGCACCTGGTGCTCGCCCGCATCGATGGCGCCCCCGAGGGCGTGAAGGGCATCTCGCTCCTCGCGGTGCCGAAGTTCCTGGTGAAGGACGACGGTTCCCTGGGAGCCCGCAACGACGTGCGCTGCGTCTCGATCGAGCACAAGCTCGGCATCCACGCGAGCCCTACGGCCGTGATGGCCTACGGCGAGAAGGACGGCGCCATCGGCTACCTCGTGGGCGAGGCGCACCGCGGCCTCGAGTACATGTTCATCATGATGAACGCCGCGCGCCTCTCGGTCGGCCTCGAGGGCGTCGCCATCGCCGAGCGTGCCTACCAGCGCGCGCTCGCGTGGTCGCGCGAGCGCCTTCAGGGCAAGCCGATAGGAGGCGGGCAGGGTGCGAAGTCTTCGCCCCAGCAACAACCCGCGCCCATCGTCCAGCATCCCGACGTGAAGCGGATGCTCCTCACGATGAAGTCGACCACGGAGGCCACGCGCGCGCTGGCGTACTGGACCTCGGCGCTGCTCGACCGGGCGAAGAAGCATCCGGACGACAACGAGCGCAAGCGTTGCCAGGCGATGGTCGACCTGCTGATCCCGGTGGTGAAGGGATGGTCGACGGAGAACGGCATCGAGGTGGCCTCGCTCGGCGTGCAGGTCCACGGCGGCATGGGATTCATCGAGGAGACGGGTGCCGCGCAGCACCTGCGCGACGCGCGCATCACGACGATCTACGAGGGCACCACCGGCATCCAGGCCAACGATCTCGTCGGCCGCAAGGTGGGCCGCGAGCAGGGCAAGACCGCGTCGATCCTCATCGCGGAGATGGAGCGCCTGGCGCAGCAGATGCCGCAGGGCCACAAGAACGTGCACCTCAAGGACATCGCGGACCGGTTCAACTCGTCGCTCGCGCGCTTCACCGAGGCCACGCGCTGGATCGTGGAGGTCTATCCGTCCAATCCCGCCGCGGTGGCCGCGGGATCGGTGTACTACCTCAAGCTCGCCGGGATCACGCTGGGCGGCTGGATGATGGCGCGCTCGGCGCTCATTGCCGCGGAGCTGCTCGAGAAGGGCGAGGGCGACGCGGCGTTCCTGCGGGGCAAGATCCTCACGGCGCGCTTCTATGCCGACCACGTGCTCGCGCAGTCCATGGGCCTGTGCAGCGCCACGATGCGCGGCGCCGACAGCGTCCTCGCGGTGGAGGAGGCCCTGCTGTAATTGTTCACCGCGCTCCTCGTATCGACCGGTCTCGTCGCCCTCGCCGAGATCGGTGACAAGACCCAGCTGCTCTCGCTCGTCCTCGCCGCGCGTTTCCGCCGCCCATGGCCCATCGTCGCAGGGATCTTCGCGTCGACGCTGCTCAACCATGCGGCCGCCGGCGCGGTGGGCGCCTGGATCATGCACACCGTCGGACAGGAGCTCATGACGAAGATCGCCGGGGCGTCGTTCCTGGCGATGGCCCTGTGGGTCCTGGTACCGGACAAGCTCGACGAGGCGGGCGCCGAATCGAAGCCGGGCCGCGGCGTGTTCCTGACCACGGTGGTGCTCTTCTTCCTCGCCGAGATGGGCGACAAGACCCAGGTCGCCACGGTGGTGCTGGCGGCGCGCTTCGACTCGCTCTGGCAGGTGGTCACCGGGACGACGCTGGGAATGCTCATCGCCAACGTGCCGGTGGTGTTCTTCGGCGGGAAAATGGCGGAGCGGATTCCGCTCGCCATGGTGCGGAAGGTGACCGCGGTGGCGTTCGCGATCCTCGGGGCCTACGCGCTGCTGGCGTAGCTCAGGCGGTCGCGGCGATCCGCGATTCGTTCGCGGAGACTTCGGTGAGCTCGTGGCGGTAGGCCACGTGGGACTTGCCGTCGGCCTTGGCGAACTGCTTGGCCGCGTACATGGCGCGGTCGGCGTCGGCGAGAAGGCCCTCGGAGCCGCTGCCGAAGCGATACTCCGCCACGCCGCAGCTCACGCCCACCCGCAGCTCCAGCCCCGGCGCGATCTCGCACGGGCTCGCCTGGATCGCCTTGATGATGCGCTCCATCACCATCTTGAGGGCGCGGTTGCGGTGCAGGCCCACCACGAACTCGTCGCCGCCCCAGCGCGCCACCCAGTCGCCGCGGCGCGTGTTGAGCTGCAGCAGTGCGGCGATGTGCGAGATGACCGCGTCGCCCGCGCTGTGGCCGTGCTGGTCGTTGATGGCCTTGAAGTCGTTGATGTCGAAGAACGCGAGCTGGAAGGTCTGCAGGTCCCGCTCGGCCCGCGCGACTTCCTCGGCGAGGCGCTTGTCGCCGGCGCGCCGGTTGTAGATGCCGGTGAGGTCGTCGGTGTCGGAGACACGCTCCAGCCGCGTGATGGTCTCGTGCAGCTGGATGAGGGTGTACTGGGTGCCTTCCATGAGGCGGCCGGCGCGGTCGGGGAAGTGCACCGGCAGGTCGGGAAGCGCGCGCGTGTCGATGTAGTTGCGAAGCGCCTCGGCGGTGAGCTCGATCGGGAGCAGCAGCTCGCGCAACAGCCACATGGTGCCCAGGAAGCCCGCGAAGCAGGCGAGCACCAGGGCCGCGAGCGCCGGGTACATCTCGCTCCAGTCGGTCTTGGACAGCAGGAGGAAGACGATGAAGGTCGCCAGCGGGACCAGCACGCCCATGAAGGCGGCCAATGCGAACTTCCCGGCGTAGCTATCCGCCAGCGGTCCCGCCTCCCCGAGGCGGCGGTAGATCGCCATTCTCTCGAGTACGGCCCGGCCCGGCTGAACCTTGCTGATCATCCGATTCGGTCCCTCTTCTCCGTTGGATCCATTCTACCCTGCGGGCAGGGATTGCTCAGCCGATCGTGTTACGGAGCGTGCCGAGGCCCTCGACCTCGGTTTCCAGCAGGTCGCCGGGCTTCAGGAACTCGGGCGGCGTGCGGGCATAGCCCACGCCGGCGGGGGTCCCGGTCGAGATGATGTCGCCCGCTTCCAGGGTCATGCCGGCGGAGAGCTCGGCGATGATCCGCGGGACCTTGAAGTACATGTACTTGGTGCGGGAATCCTGCTTGGTGGCGCCATTCACGCGGCAGGTCACGCGCACGTCGGTGGGGTCGAAGGCGTCGGCGGTCACGATCCACGGCCGCTTGGGTCAGGTGCTGTCGCGGCTTTTGCCCTTGTGCCACTGGTTGCGGTGGCGTCGCTGGATGTCGCGCCACGAGACGTCGTTTATCACCGTGAAAC
>Ga0105242_10002662_pt1 | contig 13995 bp, 11 predicted proteins | sample KBSM24metaG_FD_81521 | JGI IMG/M metagenome (GOLD analysis project Ga0105242, IMG submission 81521) | Miscanthus rhizosphere microbial communities from Kellogg Biological Station, Michigan, USA - KBS M2-4 metaG | ecosystem: Host-associated > Plants > Roots > Rhizosphere > Soil | place...
ACCTCGTGATCCTCGACGTCATGCTGCCGGGCATCGACGGCTTCGGCGTGGTGACGGAGCTGCGCAAGACGCGGCGCTTCGTGCCGGTGCTCATGCTCACGGCGCGAGGCCGCTCGGAAGACGTCCTGCGCGGTTTTGGCGCGGGCGCGGACGACTACCTGCCCAAGCCGTTCGAACTGCCGATCCTGTTGTCGCGCGTGCGCGGACTCCTTCGGCGTCACGAATGGTTTCGCGCCGAGGCCGCGGTTCCTGCTTCGGCGCCGGTCGCGTCGCAATTCTCCTTCGGCGACAAGAGCATCGACTTCGAACAGCTCGAAGTGCGCGTCAGCGACAAGCGCATGCCGCTGACGCTGATGGAGGCCGCGCTGCTGCGCTACTTCGTGCAGCACGAAGGCACGCCCGTGCCGCGTAAGGAAATCCTCGAGAAGGTCTGGGGCGTGCACGAGGATACCGATACACGCGCGATCGACAACTTCATCGTCCGCTTGCGCCGCTACATCGAAACCGAGCCGTCCAATCCGCGGCATCTGCAGACGGTCCGCGGCGTCGGCTACCGTTTCGTGTCGAAGCCTCAGTAGCCTAAAATTTCTGAAGTGGCCAAGCCGTCTCTGAGCGTGGCGCGCGCGATGTCGGCACTCGGCCGCGCTCGCAAGAACACCCGGTAGCCGGGTTCCCGCCGTTGTGACTGACTGGTCCACGACACCGCAGCCCGTGGGGGAGAGCCGTTGGGCGTTTCCACCTCCCGAGCGATGGCCGGAGAACGACCTGATCGCGGTCGGCGGCGATCTGGAGCCTGCGACGCTGATCAATGCGTACCGCCGCGGGATCTTTCCGATGGAGGTCACCGCGCTGCACAAGAGACTCGGCTGGTGGTCGCCCGATCCGCGCGGCATCGTGCCGCTCGACCGGCTGCGGATCACGAAGTCGATGCGGCAGAGTGCGAAGCGATTCGAGATCCGCGTCGACACTCGCTTCGTGGACGTGATGCGCGCCTGCGGCGATCCGTCGCGGGAGGACGGCTGGATCACCGAGGAATTCGTCGCGGCCTACACACGGCTCCATCACATGGGATGGGCGCACAGCGTCGAAGTCTTCGATCGCGAAGGGCGGCTGGCCGGCGGCCTCTACGGCGTCCGCGCCGGCGGTCTCTTCGCGGGCGAGTCGATGTTCCACGCGCAGCGCGACGCGTCGAAGGTCGCACTGATGGCGCTCGTGGAGCTGATGCGCGACAGCGGCATGCGGCTCCTCGACGTCCAGTGGTGCACGGCGCACCTGGCGTCGCTCGGCTCGATCGAGGTCCCGCGTCCGCAATATCTGTCGCTGCTCGCCGAAGCGATTGCAGCTCCGAAGTAGTGCAGGCCTTTAGGCCTGCCTCATTGCGGACCTGAAGGTCCGCACCACATCGAACCAAAACGCTATAGGATCCGGTCCCATGAAAGGTCCAACCGCCGTCGTCCTGCTGTTTGCCGCGTTCACCGTGGCCATCGCGTCGCCGTCGGCACAGCCGCCATCGCAGCCGCCCGCGGCCGCGAACGTGCCGAAGATCCGGTTCGAGTCGGTGCCTGACTTCCTCAAGTATTCGGCGGACATGAATCTGGGCGAGGTGCTCGGCGTGGCCATCAACTCCAAGGGCACGCTGGCTGTGCTGAATCATCCCGGCAGTTCTACCGCCGGGCCGCTATATGGCAACGCCTCGACGCAGATTCTCGAGTTCGACGCCAACGGGAAGTTCGTGCGCGAAGTGGGCAAGGGCGTCTACGGCCTGGGCTACGGCCACGGCATCCGCTATGACAAGTACGACAACCTCTGGGTCGTCGACAAAGGGACGCACGCCGTGACGAAGTTCAATCCGGCGGGCTACGTGACGCTGAATCTCGGACGCCGTCCCGAGGGACCTGACGAGCCGGAGTACTTCAAGGGTGGGCGAGGCGGAGGGCCGGCGCCGGTTCACATCGACGGCTACTTCCGGGGACCGACTGACGTCGCGTGGGACAGCGACGACAACATCTACATCAGCGACGGCTACACGAACTCGCGCGTGGCGAAGTTCGACAAGCACGGCAACTGGGTGAAGTCGTGGGGCGCGCGCGGCCGCGAGCCGGGACAGTTCAACACGCCGCACAACATCGCCATCGATCGCCAGAACAACGTGTACGTCGCCGATCGCGGCAACAACCGCATCCAGGTCTTCGATCGCGACGGGACGTTTCTCCGCATGATTCTGCTGAACGCGCCGTACGACAAGACGCGTCACCCGGTACTCGGCAACGCGCCCGCGCGGCCGCCCGACGAAACCGCCGCGTGGACTCTTTGCATCACGCCGACGCCGACCCAGTATCTCTTTGCCACGGACACCGAGCCGGGACGCCTGTACAAGATGACGCTCGACGGCAGGATTGTCGGGATGCTCGGCGAGTCAGGCCACGACCTCGGCCAGTTCAACTGGGCGCACGGGCTCGCGTGCCCGTCGGAGAACACGGTCTACGTCGCCGACATGAACAACTGGCGCGTCCAGAAGCTGATCCTTCACTAGCGACGGAACGCGAGACGTTTTGTCGGTTAGCCACGAAAGACACGAAATTCACGAAATTCACGAAAGAGACCCCAAGGTTTCGTGCGTTTCGTAAGTTTCGTGGCGATTCGAGCGTCGGTACGGAAACGCTACGAGTGCGACTCAGGCGAAGAGCCGATGTTGGCCGCCGCGTCTTCGCGCGAATCGGCGAGCCGGAACGGCCGGAATCGCTCCTCGAGCCACGGCTTGAGGCTCTCTTCGCGGCGCTCCAGTAGCTCGTCGAAACACTCGTTCATGAGCTTCTCAAAGTGCTCGGGATGGCGTGCGGCGGATCCGCCGAGCGCGTACCAGATGTCGGCCAGCTCGCCGTCTTCCAGGCTTTGGAAACGGATATCGCTCATGCATCTCGCCGTGCAAGATGCGTGCTGTGCGCGGTGAGCCCCGAGCTCAGTTCGGCTTCCTGATCGTCAGATTGGTCGGGATGTCCGGCGCGAAGCGGCTGAACACGGCAACGCCGGTGGCCGTCCCGACATAGACCCGTCCGTTGACGATCGTCGGTGTGATGAACTTGTTTCCTGCGCCGAACGTATCGCGTCCGCCGGCCGCCTGGTTCGAGTTGTAGAGCTCGTGCGACAAGTCGAGCGCATCGTAGGCGTGCAGCACCGCCGGGTTCGAATTCTCGATGGCCCAGACAATGGCGTTGGCGGTCCCGGACGCCGAGATCCCCGGCGTGGTGCCTGGATAGGTAAAGCTCGTCGCGCTGTGCGAGAACGCCGGCGTCGACACTCGCGCGCCCGCGATCGCGAACGCCTTCAGCGTCGTGCCCGCGCCGCCGTAGTACAGCATCCTATTGAAGTACGCCGGCATCGAGAAGACCGCGCCGCCGATGGCTCCGGTGATGTCCTGATAGATTGCGTTGGACGAGGCGTTCCACTTGCCCATCGCATCCCGATCGACCACGTACATATGAGCATCCTTGCCGGCGCCGACCGCCAGGTGTCTCGTCTGGCTGGCGGAGTCGACGAGGTCGGGCAGAACCAGCGTGCCGCCGGATCCCAGATCGCTGTCGGCGTTCGACTTCGTAACCGTGTCGAAGGTGGCGAAGTAATCGGCCACCGCGAGGCCGCTCGCCGTCGAGATCTTGAGAAACGCGTTGCCGAAATTGCCCGAGGCCGGAAAGCCGCTTCCATTCATCGTCGTGTCGAACGTGCCGTTGCCATCCAGCACGTACACGTTGCCGGCGGCGTCGGCCGCCGGCCCCGCACCCGCCATCCACATCGCGCCGCGGGAACCGTTCGGCGTCACGTTCAGCACGCCGGTCTGCGCCAGCGTGCCGGGGTTGTACGACATGATCCACCCCGTGTACGGATCGATGTCGCAGTGGGAGCTCCACACGGTGACGAGCTTCCCATTCGTCAAGAGCAGTCCGGCGCGCTCCTCGTACTGTTTTGGATCAAATGGAAGCGTCCCTCCGGAGCTGCCTGCGCCGGTGCCGGGCACGGAGGCCTGAATCACTTTGGGCCCGCCGAACAGCTCCGCGCCGCTCGTCACGTCCAGCGCGTGAAGACGATGGATGTAGGTTGACCCGTTCTTGGACATGGCGACCACGTAGATGACACCGTTCGGGCCGCGCGACGGATCGATGACCGGGGTTGACGTGATGCCAATCTCTGGAATCACCTGGGAGCAGTTGCGCCCATCGCTGGGCAGCTCGTTCGCGCCGAGCGTCGAGACCTGCCAGAGAACGGCCCCGGAATCCGAATCGAAGGCGTAGACGCTGTCGTGCTCTGTCACGACGAAGACGACGTTGTGCGTGCCCTGACCGGCGACGGGCACACCGGGGAGGAGCAGCGGCTGTGCGTCGACTTTGCCATCCGTCGCGAAGAATCCCACTTTCCCGAACGTGGACGCGTTGACGGAGTCCGGCCTGAGGATCGTTTCGCTGAGATTCTGCCCCGTGCGCGCGTTGTCGTTGTGGTACGTCAACACGCTGGCATTACTGACAGAGGAAACTGACCTTGCGGACGCGAAGATCGCAAACGCCGCCGCACCGGCGAGCGCCAGGCTCTTGTGCTGTTTGGACATAGTGATGGTGCGGAGGTGGTGGCAAATGGCGCGCCATGTCCAGGCCCACGCCATTTGACACTTGACCGTCGATCAAGGCCTGTCTTGCTGACGGTCTCGTCGGAATGTGCCTCGAATGGCTTCACGCCGCCGACACGTGTACACGCAGCGTCAGCGGCGCGTCTCACCTCGAAGCGTGGCCGCCGGAGGGTTTCACGTACGAGTCGGACTCATTCGACCGGTGCGAGGAGGAACTGCTCCAGCCGTCCGTCGGTGGTCGTGTAGGTCGTGAGCCGGACCTTGGGGCCCTTGCTGAAGGCGACATCGAACGCCCGGAACGTCATGCCGCCGCGCAGCGACGACGAGGTCTGCGACACCGTCTGGACGGGGCCGAGCGGTCCCAGACTCTTCGTGTGATCGTCGAGCGACGTCTGATCGAAGTAGAAGTTGCAGTTCGCTGTGAACAACGCGCGATCGATCTGCCCTTTCTGCAGCCCGGTGATAATCCGCCGGGCCTGGGCCTCAGCGGTGGCGATCTCGCCGGCGTTGCCGGTGACGGCCGCTGGTGACGGGAGGAGAAGCGTCGAGATCGCCCGCGCGATGCCGCCAGCCGCAGCGCTCGCTTCCTGATTGGTCAACACCGCAATCGCGATCTTGTCGTCCGGGAAGACGACGTTCTGCGCGACGAAGCCGCCGACTTCGCCGCCGTGCGACACCATCCGGTGGCCGTTTCGCACCGACACCGCCACGCCGAGTCCGTAGCGGGCTGTCTGTCCGTTTTTCAGCGGTTGATCCGTTTCCATGGCGCGATAGGACGCCGGCGCGAGCAGCGATCGGTTCATCAGGCTGATATCCCACGTGAGGAGATCGCCAACCGGCATCGCCATCTCGCCATCCGCGAAGTACCAGCCGGACGCCTCCATAATCGCGGGACGCAGCGGTCCAAGCGCATTGCGCATGTAGCCGACGGGCTCGAGCTTGTCGTGCTCGGTGTCCAGATCGATCGTGTGCGTCATGCCGAGCGGCTTCAGCACTCGCCGCGACAGAAACGCCCAGAACGGCTCGCCGCTCACTTTTTCGACGATGAGGCCGGCGATGTTGAAGTTGGTGTTGCTGTACTGGTACTGCGTGCCCGGCTCGAAATCGAGCGGCTTGGTCGCCCATTCATGGACGATCTTGTCGGCCGACGTCGGCTTGGTCCACGCCGGGATCGTGTAGTCCTGCGGCGCGTAGTCCTCGTATCCCGAGGTGTGCGACAGGATGTTGCGGATCGTCACGTCCTGTGCCCGCGTCAGCTCGGGAAAGTACTTCGCGATCGGATCGTCGATGCTGAGTTTTCCCTCTTCCTGGAGCAGCAGCACACACGCGGCGGTGAACTGCTTGCTGATCGATCCAATCGCGTAGCGCAGGTTCGGCGTGGCCTCCATAGGCGGGCTCAGCCTCGCGCTGCCGTACGCCTTCGTGAAGACGATTCCTCCACCTTGCACGATGCCAACCGACGCGCTCGGCACGCCGGTCTTCGTGAGCACGTCGTGGACGGCCGCGTCCACCTTCGACTGGAGGTCGGCGCTCAGCGGACCTTGCGCCAGCAGCGAAATCGACGCGGTCAGCAGGCACGCGCCGGTGACGATCCGTGTGATGACTTTCATGGTCCCTCTCAAGAGCCAGGCGTCCAGATCCGCGACGCGGGGCCGCCCGCGAGCGCGAGCATCAGTGCGTTCAGACGCCTCACGAACGCCGCCGGATCGTCCAGCTGTCCGCCCTCGGCGAGCGTCGCCTGATCGAACAGCGTGTGGCTCCAGTCGGAGAAACGGCTGTCGTCGGTTTCGGTCTTGAGCCGTTCGACGATGGGATGGTGCGGGTTGATCTCGAGGACCGGCTTCATGGTCGGAATCTTCTGGCCGGACGCCTTCAACAAGCGCTCGAGGTTCGTGCTGATGCCGTGCTCGTCGCTCACCAGGCAGGCCGGCGAGTCGGTCAGCCGATGGGTGAGCCGGACGGCGCTGGCGCGATCTTTCAGCGCGTCCTGAATGCGGCCCGCAAGCTCCTGGTCCTCGTGCGCCTGCGGGGTGTCCTTTTCCGTTTCCGCCGCGCCGCCAATCGCGCTCAGATCGAGGTCGCCCTTGGTCACCGAGCGCAGCGGCTTGCCGCCGAACTCGGTGAGCGCGGACACGACCCATTCGTCGACGCGGTCGTACATCAGCAGGACTTCGACGCCCTTCTTCCGGAAAATCTCCAGGTGCGGGCTGTGCCTGGCGGCTCCAAATCCGTCCGCGGTGACGTAGTAGATCGCGTCCTGTCCCTCCTTCATCCGGCCGACGTAGTCGGCGAGCGAGACCGTCTGCTCCTCCCGATCGTCGTGCGTTGTCGCGAACCGCAGCAGGGCGGCCACGCGATCCTTGTTCGCGAGGTCCTCTACGACGCCTTCCTTGAAGGCACGGCCGAACTCCTTCCAGAAGGTGGCGTACTTCTCGGGTTGATTGGCGGCGAGGTCGTCCAGCAAGCCGAGGACGCGCTTCACCGACGCCGCGCGAATCGTCTCGACCACTCGTGACTGCTGAAGGATCTCGCGCGAGACGTTGAGCGGCAGATCGTTCGAATCGATGATCCCGCGGACGAACCGCAGGTACTCGGGCATCAGCTGCTTGGCGTCGTCCATGATGAAGACGCGGCGGACGTACAGCTTGATGCCCCGGCGATGTTCGCGGTCCCACAGATCGTACGGGGCGCGAGACGGGATGAACAGCAGTTGCGTGTACTCCTGCCGGCCTTCGACGCGGGCGTGGCTGAACGCCAGCGGCGGCTCGTCGTCGTGGGCGACGTGCTTGTAGAACTCCTGATATTGTTCCTCGCTGATCTCCGATTTCGGCCGTGCCCACAGCGCCGACGCCTGGTTGACCTGCTCCTCCTCGTCGGTGATCACCTGTGCGCGCGCATCGGCGTCCCATTTCTCTTTTCGCATCAGGACGGGGACGGTGATGTGATCCGAGTACTTGGTCAGGATGGCGCGGAGCGCGTGGCCGGAGAGCAGGTCGTCTTCTTCGGGCCGCAGGTGCAGGATGACGTCGGTCCCTCTTCCTTCCTTGCGGACCGGCTCGACGCTGTAGCTGCCCTCACCCGAGCTCTCCCACCGGACGCCATCGTCGGCAGACAGGCCGGCGCGGCGCGTTTCGATCGTCACGTGATCGGCGACGATGAAGGACGCGTAGAAGCCGACGCCGAACTGGCCGATGAGATGAGCATCCTTGGCCGTGTCCGACGTGAGGGTGTGGAGGAATTCGCGCGTGCCTGATTTCGCGATCGTCCCGATGTGATCGATCACTTCCTGGCGCGACATGCCGATGCCGTTGTCGGACACGGTGATCGTCCGGGCGCTCTTGTCATAGCCCACGCGGATCTTCAGCTCCGCGTCGTTTTCGAGCAGATCGGCGTTCGAGATGCTGTCGAACCGCAGTCTGTCGCAGGCGTCCGACGCGTTGGAGACGAGCTCGCGAAGGAAGATCTGCTTGTTGCCGTACAGCGAGTGAATCATCAGCTGCAGGAGCTGGGTGACTTCCGCCTGAAAGCCGAGCGTTTCTTTGACTGGTGCTTCGTTCATCGATGCCTGCTCCGGGTCTGATTCCGTACCGTGGACGAACCTTTAGGATAGCGACACGAGTCCTCGTTCGTCGAGAGTTGCGTCACGAACGGAAGGAACCGCAGAGACCGCTGAGACCGCCAAAGGGACTTTTGCGGCAACCCAAGATTTTCAGCGGTCTTCGCGGTCTCCGCGGTTTCTTCTTTTCGTAGCTCGTTACTGCTGGAGCGCCGTGGCGAACTCGTCGAGCTCCGCCGCGTTCAGGTCGGAAACCGCCCAGAACGCCATCTGATCTCGCGTCCAGTGGCGGACCTGAAACCCGCGGAGCGATTCGGCCGCGGCTGGCGCCGGCTGGGTCTCGGGCCAGACGAACACGTTGATGGTGTGCTGCCGGCGCTGATACACGAGGGCAGCGACCGGCCGGCCCGCGATGTAGTCGAGGCGGCCCCCGATGAGCGGGAAGCCGATGGACGCCGTGTCCTTCACCGGCGGCGAGAAATCCAGCTTGCCCAGGAACCAGGGCTTCACGGTGTGTTGATCCGTGGAACGCACGTCGAACAGATGGTCGCCCATCAGCGCCCGCACGTGACCGCCGACAATGTCGTTCGCAATCGACGCAGAGCTCTCGGCAGCCGTCCGCGCCCTCCGCGCTCCGGCGATCATCACGCCGCCGACCGAGACCGCGAGCAGGATCGAGGCGGCCCAGGCGAGGACCGTCGGCGTCAACCGGCTCGGCTTCCGCGCCGCCTGCACGGCCAGCCGAAGTCGATCCGGCGCGGGATAGTACGGCGCCTGCCTGACGAGCCGGCCCAACGATTGACGCTCCGCCAGCCGCTGGCTGCACGCCGCGCATCCCGCGATGTGCGATTGAAGCGCCTCGGACTCGGCCTGCGCGAGCTCACCATCGATATACGCGTCCAGCTGACGCTCTATCTCATGACAGTTCACGGGCCTCTCCGATCGGCTGCCCGGACGAGCGCAGGATGGGGATCAACCGCTCTCGCGCGCGAGCCAGGCGGGACATCACGGTGCCAATAGGGATGTCGACGATGGTGGCGATCTCCTTGTACGAAAAACCCTCGAGCTCCCGCAGGACGACGACTTCGCGGAAATCGGGCGGCAGCTGCTCGAGCGCCAGCCGGACCCGTTCGACCGCCTGCAGTTGAATCACCCGCGCCTCGGGATCGAGATCGGTGCCCGGCCGCTCGTCGGCCGTATCGTCGAGCTCGATCGCCTGCTCGCTTTTGCGCTTCGGGAACCGGCTGTACCACGTATTCCGCACGATCGAGAGCAGCCAGGCGCGGCCGTTGTCGTCGCGCAGCGACGAAAAGAACCGTAAAGCGCGCACGCAGGCATCCTGCACCACATCCTCGGCATCCGCATCGTTTCTCGTCAGCCAGCGCGCGTAGTTGAACGCCGCGTCCAGGTGCGGAAGCACCGCTTCCTCGAAGTTACGCGGAGCCACGGTCGCATCCCGAGACGGTTCCCGCCTCCTGGTTCCCGCCGAGCCGCGCGCACGCCATCTTCCGACTATAGCGGTTTTTGCGAACGCCTTCCCACAGGCCTGAAACGAGTCGTCGTCCATAGAGACTGCGTCCGCCCGTTTCTTATTCCCGGACGGCCCGCGTCGGATCGGCAGGAATAAATCAGAACCACGTGCGGTCTACATCGATGACATGGCGTTCATCGGTCGACTGCATCCACTGCTCGTGCACTTTCCCATCGCTCTCATTCTTCTCGCGGCAGCCGCGGAGATGTTCGCTGCCGCAGCCGTTGCCCCACGGTGGCATGTGGCGGCGATGGCCTGTCTCCGAGTCGGAGCGATCGGGGCTGTCAGCGCCGCGGCAGCGGGGTGGCTGATGGCGCGAACGCCGGGAGTGGATCCGTCAGCGACGCTCGAGTGGCATCGCTGGTTCGGAACGGCAACCGCGGCGATCGCGGTGCTGGCGGTGTTGGTGACGGCCGCGGGCGAACGATCGACGGCGACGCGATGGATTGACTGGATGGCGCTGCTGGCCGCCGCTGCGTGTGTGGCGGCCACCGGACATCTTGGCGGAATGCTGGTGTGGGGTGCGGACTTTCTCCGCCCCTGAAAGACAAGGAGAGATCGAGTGTCCACGAAGAAGCACGACGAGTCTGAATTGAATCGCCGCGGGTTCCTGAAATGCATGGCCTGGGTTGGAACCGGCGCGGTGTGGACGATGGCTGGCGGCGTGCTCAAGGGCATGCCACTCGAGGGAGCGATGCACGGCGGCATGGCGAAGACCATGGCCGGTGGCGGCGGATTGCGCTTCGCGCAGATCAGCGACAGCCACATCGGGTTCGACAAACCCGCCAATACCGATGTGACCGGAACGTTGCGCGCCGCGATTGCCAAGATCAAGGCCGCGCCGGAACAGCCGTCGTTTGTTCTTCATACGGGTGACCTGACCCATCTCTCGAAAGCCTCGGAGTTCGACGCGCTGCAACAGGTGATGAGCGAGCTCGGTCTGCCCGTGTTTTACGTGCCGGGCGAGCACGACGTCCTCGAGGACGACGGGAAAAGCTATCTGCAGCGATTCGGAAAAGGGACGCAGGGCGCCGGCTGGCACAGCTTCGATCAGGGCGGTGTGCACTTCATCGGCCTCGTCAACGTCGTGAACCTGAAAGCCGGCGGTCTCGGAAGCCTCGGCAGCGAACAGCTCGAGTGGCTCGAGAAAGACGTGAAGCGGTTGAAGAGCAGCACGCCGATCGTCGTCTTTGCTCATATCCCGCTCTGGTCGGTGTATCCCGAGTGGGGCTGGGGCACGGACGACAGCGCCCGCGCCCTCTCATACTTGAAGCGCTTCGGATCGGTGTCCGTTCTCAACGGGCACATCCATCAGGTGATGCAGAAGGTGGAAGGGCACGTGACCTTCCACACGGCGATGTCCACGGCCTTCCCGCAGCCGGCGCCAGGCGCGGCGCCTTCACCGGGTCCCATGAAAGTCGAGGCCGACCGCTTGAAGAAGATGCTCGGTCTGTCCCGGATGTCGTTCCATGACGTCAACCATCCGATCGCGATCACGGACGTCCCCCTGCAGGACGAGGCCATGTCCAGCAGCGCAAAGGACATCGTCGTGGACAACTTCAGCTTTGCGCCGTCGGCGACGGCCGTGGCGGCCGGGACGGCAATCACCTGGACGAACAAGGATGACGTCCCGCACAACATCGTGAGCACGGATCTGAAGTTCAAGTCGCCGGTGCTGGATACCGATCAGCAGTTCACGCACAGCTTCGACGCGCCGGGCACCTACAAGTACTACTGCTCGCTTCATCCCAAGATGACCGGGCAGATCGTGGTGGGGTGAGTCATGACCATCACGCAATGGGCGGCTGGAACCGCCGCCGCCACGATGCTGCTGCTATTGTCGGGCTCATTGCGGGCCGAGCCGCCGGCGCACGAGATCCAGGTTGCCGCGAGCCGCTATCAGTTCGAGCCGGCGACGATTCAGGTCGTCGCAGGCGAATCGGTCCGCCTGCTGGTTCGATCCACCGATGGTAGTCATGGTTTCGGGATACCGGCTCTCAAGATCGATGCGCACATCCCGAAGGGCGGCGAAACGGTTACCGTCGCATTCGTGGCCCCGGCGGTCGGCGAGTACGAGATCGCCTGCTCCGAATTCTGCGGCGCCGGTCACGCCCGCATGAAGGCGACGCTGGTCAGCGTTGCACCGCCAACCCGCACGAATCGATGACGCGATGCGGCAGTTGCTGTTCCTGAAGGCGCTTGGCCTCGCCGCGCTGATCGTCAGCGCGGCGAGCGCCGCCGATGCTGACGGCGCTCAAACCGGAACGCTTCGGGGGATCGTGAGAGATCGCCGGGGAGTTCCAGTGTTCGGCGCAACGGTTATCGTCACGGCGCCGACGCTGCAGGGGAGACGGGAGAACACGACCACCTCCACGGGCGCGTACGCAATCGCGTCGTTGCCTCCCGGCGAGTATCAGGTGACTTGCGAGCGGTCGGGTTTCAAGATCCTCAGACGATCCACGCGCGTGTCGCTGGGCCTTACGACGCGGCTCGACATGACGATCGGGGCTGCAGACGATGAGCGTGGGGCTGCGAGCGTCGCCGCGCCTGATGCGAGCCCGGTCGTTGGTCAGAATCTTACGCACGACGAGGTAGATTCGCTCCCGATGCCCCGTACGCTCACCGGCATCACCGAGCTCTCGCCTGGGCTCACCAACGTCCCGCTGAATGCGTCGCAGATCTCCATCAGCGGGGCCTTCGCATTCGACAACGTGTTCGTGCTCGACGGCGTAGAAATCAACGACGTCCCTTCCGGATCGCCGCTGGATCTGTTCGTCGAGGATGCCATCGCCGAAACGCAGACGCTCACGTCTGGCATCCCCGCCGAGTACGGACGTTTTTCCGGCGGCGTCGTGAATGCGGTCACGAAGAGCGGAGGAGATCGCTTCTCGGGCGGCCTGCGCGACAAGCTCACGAATCCGAGCTGGAGCACCAGGACGCCGTACGAAGTCTTCACGCAGGCCAGGCACAAGGACGTGGTCGACTCGCACACCGAAGGCACCTTCGGAGGTCCGATTGCGAAGAGCCGGATGTGGTTCTTCGGCGCGGGACGATTCGAGCGTTCGACCAGTTCGGCGCCGTTGCTCGAAACAGGTGCCTTCAACAGCGAAACAGACAGAAACGCGCGCGGCGAACTCAAGGTCACCGCGACGTTCGAGTCAAACCAGACGGTTCAGGTCGGCTTCACCAGCGATCGGACGGAGGATCGTGGCAGCCCGTCTCTCGGAAGCAGCATCGATCCGTTCGCCGTCGGCTCGCGGACGGTACCGAACGCGTCTGCGTTCGCCAGCTATCAAGCCGTTATCGGCCGCAGCCTGCTCGCGCAGGCTCGCTTTTCACAGCAGCAATCGATGCTTCGTGACGCAGGTGGCACCAGCACGAACGTTGTCGATTCGCCATTTCTGACGCTCAACACCGGTCGGGAGTACAACGCTCCATATTTCGACGCCGGTGATCTCGAGCATCGCCGGACCCGTGAGATCGCCGCGAGCGTGCAGCGCGAGTGGACGCGGGCCGGGCAACACGAAATCAAAGGTGGATACCAATGGCATTCCAGTCGACGCACAGGTGGCAACGAGCCGTCGTCGACCGACTACGTCTTCGACGCCGACTACGCGCTGGATCCGAGCACCGAGTTGCCCGCATTGGATGACAGCGGTCACCTGATACCGTTGTTCGTACCCGGCGAGACGAGGATTGAGCACTCGCTGCCGGTGCGTGGCACTGTGCTCGATGTGAATACACAGTCTCTCTACGGACAGGATCATTGGTCCGTCAACGCGCACTGGTCGGCCGATCTCGGCGTTCGCTACGAGTGGGTCTCGAGTGAAACGACTGGTGGAGGCACCGTCGTGAACGCGCACACGCTGGTTCCGCGGCTGGCGGCCGCATACGACGTGAAGGCCGACGGCCGGTACGTCGCGCACGTGACCTACGGGCGTTACGCGGGTCGATTCAACGAAACGCTGATTGGGGCCAGCGATGCGATCGGCAGTGTCGACACGATTTACGGCACCTACGACGGTCCGCCAGGACGGGGCCGAACCTTTGCGCCCGGTTTCGATCCGGCTTTGTACTCCATCGATCATGGCTCCTTTCCGTCGGCGAACGTGTCGCTGTCGCCGGGGCTTTCGCCGCCGATCACGACGGAAACCAGCGCCTCGTTCGGTTCGGTGCTCGGCCGTCGCGGGTATGCCGAAGCCACCTACGTTCGTCGGGAGACTCGACACATCATCGACGACTTTATCGACATGAATAACGGCGCCACCGAGATCATCAGGGACGGCGTCGACT
>Ga0105242_10002663_pt1 | contig 13995 bp, 16 predicted proteins | sample KBSM24metaG_FD_81521 | JGI IMG/M metagenome (GOLD analysis project Ga0105242, IMG submission 81521) | Miscanthus rhizosphere microbial communities from Kellogg Biological Station, Michigan, USA - KBS M2-4 metaG | ecosystem: Host-associated > Plants > Roots > Rhizosphere > Soil | place...
CCGGCACGTCGGCCGCCGCGCCCGTCTTCGCCCAGTGCGTCGGCCGGCACCCGACCACGCACGGCGTCGTCACGTCCGTCGGCAGTCGCACGACCCGGCCCGTCCAGGCGCCGCCGACCGGCCTCGCGTCCCGCCGGGCGTTCTCGACCCGCCGATCGGCCGCGTCGAGAACCTGACGGGCGACCGCCAGATCCCAGTCCCGCTCGTCCATATCTATGTGAATACCTTGCGGGTGACCCACAGGTCGCCGATCAGCGTCGCGAACAGGAGGTCGCCGGGCGACGGCGCCTTCGGCCCGATATGCGCCACGGGGAACCAGTCGCCGACCGCCTCGATCGTCACGGGGGCGCCGACCCGCTCGTTGGGGACCGACACGACCGCCCGCCTCGCCCCGTACATGACGAGCGGCGTCGCCGGCGTCGTGATGCCCGCGACATCGACGATCTGCACGACCATCGTCGGCGACGGGTGCCCTGGGTCGTCCCGCTCGATGGCCTGTATCCGCACGTCCAGGTCGGCGAGCCGCTGGCGGACCAGGGAAGCATCATCGAACATGCCGGCCCCTCACTTCGCCACGCCGAGGCCCATCTGCGCCATGACCGCCTTGAACGCCTGCGTGCCCGGCACGACGACCGGCGGCGTCGGCTCCCACGGCAAGACCTGGCCCTCGTTCCGCACGTCCGCCAGGTGCAGCGTCGTCCCCTCGCCGTCCGACTCGGCCGTGCGGTCGATGCCGACGATCATCGGGTAGACCGGCCCTTCCTTCTGCTCCGACCCCGAGATGCCGTTGAGGTCGACGTTGCGGCCCTCGATCTTCCTGACCACGTCGCCCGGCGAGTATGCCTGGCTGAACCACGGGATCGTCGCCGAGCCCGAGAAGTGGCCGAGTTCCTCGACCCGCCGGATCGAGTCTGCATATGCCTGCGCGCTGTCCGTGTCGTCCCGCCCGTCCTTGTCCTCGTCGCTGCCGAGGTGCCCGAGCCGCGACACCGTCTCGCGGCGGTAGCGGTCCCGCGACTCCCGGAACCGGGCCACCCGGAACACGGTCGGGCTCGACGCCCGCTGGCCCGCCTCGATCTCCAGGTCCACGTCCGCCTCGATCGCGCAGGTGAGCCTGAGCCAGAACCGGCGGTTCGGCCCGGCCGTCGCGCCCGCCCTCGGCTGGGGCGCCGCCGTCGACACGATCGCGTTGACCTTGCCGTCCGCGAACGGCGGGTTCAGCATGCCGACCTGCGGCAGGCCGATCGACCACGCCCACGGCTCCTCGACGTTGAGGTGGATGCCGATGCGGTCCGGCAGCAGCGACCACTGCCCGCGATTGATCCGCTGCCAGGTGCCGGGGAATTCCGGGTTCCAGACCATCGGCGCCAGGTTGTCGGGATTGGCGTCGTCCGGGTTGGCGATGAGGTCGTGCCCCCAGTCGGTCGAGATCCACAGCTCGGCCTCGCGCGGCACGCCCTTGTCGTCCGTCGTCACGAGGTTCGCCCGGGGCGGGCGGCGGCGGCGGGACCACGTCCTGGCGATCACGTCGCCGTCCTCGTCGAGCAGCGGCGTGAGGTCGAGATACCGCGTGCCCCAGGTGTCCGTCTCCTCGTCCCACCACTGGGCCCCGTCCTCGGCGGCGATCCACGTCCGATAGTCGTCGACATGCGAGGCGTAGTCGCTGCCGCCCTTCTTGAATCGCGATTCCCTCGCCCCCTGGTCGAGCGCCACGTCGGCCGGCTTGGGCTCGAACTTGGGCACGAGGATGAAATCCGCCTGGTAGACGCGCGGGGTCGTGATGACCTGGATCTCGTTCGCCTTGGGGAAGTCGCGGCCCAGCGCCAGCACCGACGTGTTCGACTTGTTGAAGTCGATCGTCTCGCCCGCCTTCTGCACCCGGAGCGTCACGTCCGCCGCGCTCGTGTCCTTGCGGTAGATGACCCAGGCGTGGTACGGGTGCCCGTCCTCGTCCAGCTCGTCGTCGAGAATCCAGCGGAAGACGAACCCGTGCGGCTCGATCAGCTTGGCGACCGCCTCGGGCCACGCCATGCCGGTCGCGTCGAACGAGGGCACGATGATGTCCTCACGCTCGTAGGTCGACGAGTCGTCGGGATTGATGACCCCGCCCTCCTCCGCCGGCCGCATCGCCTGCAAACGATAGTCAATATTGTTGATGTCCGTATTCTTCACGAACGGCTCGCCCTCGTTGCCGACGAGGATGAGGTATCGCACGGCCATGCCGAGCGTCCACAGTCGCGGCGGCGGCGTGCGGTCGATCTTCGGGCTCACGAACACCGGGTAGGCACGCTGCGGATTCTCCGGGTCGGCCGGGTCGGAAGGGTTACCGGGCTGGCCCGAGTCGGCCGACTCCGCGTCTTCCTCGCCGTTATCGGCCGGCGTCGCGTTCGCCCGGCCGCCCGGGTTGAAGTGGATCGGCTCCGCCGTCTGAATATCCCGGATCGTCGTATTGTTCGGCGGCTGGCCCCAGAACTCCTCCGACTCGTCCCGCCAGATCGCCCCCTTGAGCGGCACGTCGAACTCGCGGATCGGCACGTCCGGCACCGTGATCGTCACCGTCTCGACGCCCGGCGAATAGTTCAACTGCGGCAGGTGGGCGTAGCCGTCCCGGATGATGTCGTAGCTGCCGTCGGCCCGGAACCGGAGCGTGACGATCCGCTCGTCCACATGCACCGGATAGGTGCCCGGCGCCCGGTACGGATACACCTGCTCGAACCGCCGGGGCCAGTCGGGCGGGTTGTCGTCGCGGAAGTCGTACCGATACCGCGCCATCGCGACCTGATGCCCGACCCGCCGCTGGTCGCCGAGGAACGTGATCCAGGGCAGGTATTGCAGCGGCTGGTCCGCCCCCGGCGTGTACCGGAACACGCCGAACGTCGCGGCCGGCTGGCCGCGTCCCACGTCCGGCGGGTCGACCGTCACCGTGCCCGGCATGCCTGGTCCCTCAATTCAGCGACTCGATGACGACGTTCGCCCCGGTGATCGTGTTGCCGGCGGCGGCCGTGCCCCAGGTCGCCGAGATGTCGATCAGCTTCGCGGCGGTCGTGTCGTAGACGAACGTCGTCGTGCTCGGCATGCCCTCCATCAGCCCCGTGTGCGCGGCGTTGTCGAACCAGAACCGGCCCATCGGCCGCATCGTGCCGCTCGCGCCGATCGTGCGGAGGATGAGCGTCGCCTCCAGCCGCCACGCCGCGTTGCTCACGGTCCCGGCCAACGCCACCGCGCCCGTGCTGACGACGGCCGTGCCGCCGACCTTGAGCTTCATGTTCAGGGTCGGCGTGCCGGTGCAGGACAGGATTCCCGACGCCGTCACCCGGATCGCCGAGCCCGCGTACAGGCGGTTCGCCGGCACCGTCGCCGTGCCCCAGCCCGACCCGATCACCGTCGTCTCGGTCACCGTGTTGGCGACCGTCGCGTCGAAGGTCGAGACGAAGATCGCGCCCGGCCGGTTGACCGCCGCCACGCCCCACGGGATGCGGGCGTCGGCGATCGAGGTCAGCGTGGACGCGCCCGCCACGACGACGGCCAGCCGGCAGTGCGGGGTCGTCGGCCACGCGGCGAGCGCGAACAGCGTGCCCGAGTCGCTGAGGAAGACGTAGCTGGTCGTCGAGGCCGAGACCGCGAACGTCGCCACGCCCGCGTAGGTGACGACCTGATCGAACGAGTTGACGAACGAGCCGGGCGCGACCTTGATATTCAGGCTCGTCGAGGTCGGCCGCTCGGCCGTCGGGATCGTGACGGCGAGGCTGCCGATCGCCGCCGTCGCGTCGAGCGCCGCCAGGTCGGCGTTGATCGGCGTATGATAATTGCGGTCCTTGAACGCCGGGACGGCCAGGGCCGCATTGCTCGTGTAGGTGGTCGCCATGTCACCCCGGGGGAGAGGCCAGCCAGGTCAGCGTCACTACACCCGTGCCTGCTTAATTCTTGGGCCATTGCCTAAGTGGAGTCGTCAAAATCCGTTCGACCGTCCAGCCACGATGCAGGCGATTTTTGACCGTCCCCGGCGTGAACCCAAGTTCTTTGTCCCAATCGCAAGCCGGCATCGATTTGCCGCCGAACTCGACGATTCGGTTCACCCGAGTATTGCGCGACTGCTCACCATCGGTCGCCCATCGACAATTCTCGGGGCAGTAATCCCCGTTGTTATCGATCCGATCGATGGAATGGCTCGGGCTGGGCCGAGGGCCCATATCCGCCAGGAATGCGGCGAAATCGTGGAGCCATCGGTCGCAAATTTTGATGCCGCGCCCGCCATAATTCTTGTATGCAGGCGATGCAGGATTAAGGCATCGTTTCTTAATGCCACCCCAGATTTTATATTCCGGTCGACTCGCCCCACCGTGAGTCCGCGAGCGGTCGCCCACGAGCTTTTGGCGCAAACACCCGCAAGAGTTGGTCTTGCCTTGGATCAAGAGGATTTGGCAAATATCCTTCTCCGTTCCGCAATCGCATACACATCGCCAATGCCAGTGGTATTTCTTGAACGATCGATCGATGACGACCAGCCGCCCGAACCTCTGACCCGCGAGTTCGTACCGCCGTGGATTGATACGGGATGTGGGCGTAGAATCGTGGGACATGGCCTTGCCTCCTAGAAAGGCTTGGTTGTGTAGGACGCCGCAGTGCGACTAACACTGCGGCGTCCGTTATTTTAATCGATTTTATCCAGGCGGGGAAGCCAGCCAATTGAGCGTTGGAATACCGGACGTAGCATTGTAAGAGTATGAGAGCATGACCCCGGACGCCGACGCGGCCGGCGGGCGTGGGGCGGCGACGACGGTCGCCGAGTAGGTCGCGGCCGTGCCCTCGATGCCGGCCGTGTCGACCGGCTTGACGCCCCAGTGCCAGGTGCCCGAGTAGAGCGGGTCGGAGGTCCACGAGTAGTCGGACGCCGCCGCCCCCCACCCGCCCTCGCCCCAACCGCCGAGGCCCCAGCCGTCGCTGACCAGCGACCCGTAAGCGGCCACGAACGCCAGCGGCGTGGAGTAATTGACGCCGGCACCGGGCGTCGACTCGCCGTAGACGTTGAACCCCGCGATGGCATCATCGAGGTACGTCCCGCCCTGCCAGGGCAGCGTCACGCGGCGGGCCGTGCCGCCGAGCGACGGGATCGACGCGCCGAGGTCGGTCGTCGCCTCCCCCTGCGCGACCGTGCCCACGTCGATCCGGGCGAACGACGCCGGACGCGGGATCGTCGCCGTCCGCTGCACGCCGGCCCACGCCAGCTTGCCGTCGACATATAATTGGAAATATGTTCCGGCCGGCGCCGACGACGCCCACGCCACCCGCAATTCGAAGGCGTCGGCCGTCCAGGTGGGGTCGCCGATGATCGTCGACTGCGAGAAGGGCATGAATGGATTTACCCGCCGCTGTGGATGAACTCGCAGTCGTAATGCTGGACGAGGCCGTACCAAATATCATTGATGACCCGGCCTTGCGGGACGTACCGATGCAGCTTGACGTGGACCCAGGTCCGGCCGAGCGTGTCGACCAGCGTATAATATCGGCCGTCCTTCGCCTGGCGGAAGAACAGGTCGGACGCGATCAGCCCGGCGAGGTCGCCGTACAGGAGGCCCTTGACGCTCGTGACCCGGCCCCGGTCGCCCATGTCCAGCGACCCGACACCGTTCACGCCGCCGATGGCGATCTTCTGCTCGTCGCGGGGATTTTCGCTGGTGATACATTCAAATACTCTTCCGAACATAGCATATCCGTTGAATGTCATCGGCATGGCCTATCGCCCCCACTCTTGCGCCATGCGTTCCAGCCGGCGTGCGACCCGCTCCGCGATGTCTTCCTCGATCAGGTCGTCCATGCCCCAGGCCGGTCGGCCCGGCTGATTGCTGGCCCCCGACGGCGAACAGTCCGGCACGTCCTCGGGCGGCGGGTTCTCCTTCGAGCCCCGCGTGAACCACTGCAATTTCGCCTGCGCCTCGGGCGTCTTCCCGTAGGTCTGTTCGGCCGAATCTCGCGTGATGACCCGCTCGCCCTCGATCTCCTCCAGCGAGAGCATCTGCCCGGACTCGACGCCGACCGTCGAGGTCGTCTTCCGCCTCTTGGTCGACTCCGCGTTGTCGGCCCAGTTCGAGCCGTCGGGCGCCTTCGCCGCGCCGATCGAACGCTCCCTGACGTGCTCACTATACACGTCCAGCAATTCGTCCCCGAAGGTGCCGCCCGTCGCGCCCGGCGCGTCGAAGTCGATGAGGTGCTCCAACTCCTCAAGCCACTCCTCGACCTGATCGAGATTCGACGACGACATGGATACGCCTCCTCATCGGCCGACCGGGGCGCCGACGGGCCGGGGCGGCGGCACCGGGCCCGGAACCTTCGCCGGGGCCGGGATCGCCGGCAGCGGGCGATTCACGCCGTCCTTGATGTCCCGGAGCAACTGGATCGTTTCGGCCGCCTGCGCGTCCGCCTTGCTCTGGATGATCTCGCCAGTCGCCCAGTCGCCGCCCGCACCGCCGAACACGCCCCCCATCGGCCCGGCCGCCATCTCGGGCGGCGGCCCGAATCGCTGCCCCGTGAGCGGGTTGATCCCCTGCTGATTGAGGGCTTCGAGTTGTTTGTTGTAGAACTCCGTCTGCCCCTGCTCGGAGGTCATCAGCGTCGGATCGCCCCGGAACGCCCGGAAGGCCGTCCTGCCAAGCTCTCGCACGTTGCGGCCGGCGAGCCCGAACAGGACGTTGCCCCGGGCGAGTTCGTCCATACGCTGCGCCACCGTGTCGCTCCGACCCTCCGGGCCCGGCACGCCCGCCCGCCGGGCCGCTTCCCCCATGATCCGGTCCATCTCCTCGTTGATGCGGATCTCGCGCGTCGACAACGCGAAGCCGCTGGCGATCTCGCCCTTCATCGCCCAGTCGAGCGCCTGGTCTTGCCGGTTCGTCTCGGCCGTGTCGATCATCTTGCGGCTTTTAAGTTGACCGATCGCTCGGTCTCTCAATTGTTTATAGGTCGCCGTCTCGGCCCCTCGCATCTTCTCGGCAACGTCCAGCACGCCCGCCGACTTGCGAGCCGCCACCGCGCCGGTCGGGTCCGCCTCGGCCGCCTCGATCGTCGCCAGTGCCGCACCCGGTCCGGCGAACCCCAGCCCGTATTTCGCGCGATCCTCGAACACGCCCCCTTCGACGCCGCGAGAAATGCCCGTCTCCAGGCCGCGCTGCGAGCGGATATCCTCCGTATAGCTGGCGATCACGTCGGACAGCGGAACTTTTTTCTGTGCGGCTTCCGCCATCATGACCGGGGCGAGCTTGCGCAAGGATTGCTCGAATCCCGTCTGCGGGGTGATCCCCGCCCGCTTGAGCAAGGGGCCGATTTTCTTGTCGTTGAAGTCTCGCAGGAATTTATTCGTGTTCTGGACATAAACAAATGCTTCCTGCGGGTTGAATTCCGCCATCACCGACAGGGCCGTCGCCGCCTCCTGCTGCGTCTTGAAGACGCCCATCATTTCCTTCTCGTTCACGCCGGCCGCCGAGAGCATCTGGAGTTGCCGGGCCATCTCCGAGACCGTGCCCTTGCCACGTTCCATGATCGCGAGCGACTGATTCACGTCGCCCAGCGCCGTCACGCCCCCCTTGGCCCCGAACTTCGAATAATCCCTCGCCCCTAATGCACCGCCCGCCAGGTTGCCCATCGTGCTGGGGTCGACGCCCTTGATGACGCCCAGCTCGGCCACCTTGGCGGCGAAGATGTCCGCCTGCGCCTGCGACATGCTCTTGCCGGGGCCGATGAACTGGGCGCCCGAGCCGAGCAGGCCCGCCGTGAACTGCTGCGACTCGGGCAGGGTCATCGCCGCAGCCGCCGCGAATTGCGCCTGTTTGATGGTGCGGGCGCTGGTCGCCTGCCCGCCCTCCATCGACGTGATCTCCCGCATCGCGTCCCGCTGCTTGACGAACTCGTCGGCCAGTCGCGACTGCTCCTGCGCGGTCTTGCTCGCCGCCGCGCCGTAAAGCCCGAGGATCTCCGTCGCCGTGTTGAGGACCGCGTTGAGGCCGACGTAGCCGGCGGCGAGGCCGGTCACCGACGACATCAGCGCGCCGGTCGACTGGCCCGCCCGCTGCTGGGCGTTGTACTCGTTGAGCAACGCCCGGCTCCGCTGGGCGTCCAGCGCCGCGCGGGCCCGCTGCTCGTCGGCCAGTTCCTTCTGCAACGCCCGGGACCGCTGGGCGGCCAGCGACGCCGCCGCGCGGGTCCGCTCGCCGTCGAGCTTCCTGGCCTCGGACTCGGCCCGGGTCTGCTCCCGGATCGTCGCGTCGGCCGCACGCTTCGCCTCGCGGGCGATCGCGTCCGCCGTGACCCGGGCCTCTCGCTGCCGGGCCAGGTCGATCTTCTGCGCCTGCAAGTCGAGCCGCCGCGCCTCGTTCGCCGCCTTCTGCAAGCCGGCGATCCACTGGTCGGCGCCGCCGGACAGCTTGAGATTGAACTCCGCCATGACGCCGGCCCCCGAACCTATTGATGCGCGATGATCTCACTTGGGGGCGAATGCGTCCCAGGCCGCGTCGTTCGCCGCGTCGACCTCGGTCTCCACCCACTTCGACGGCGGCACGGCCCGGCCCGTCAGGATCGCCATCTCCGCGATCCCCCAGGCGTCGGCGATCGCCATCGGCGGCGGGTAGCCGCAGAACTCGCGCATCAGGGTCAGCCTCAGCCAGCGTCGCCAGCTTTTGGGGCGTCCTGGCCCCGCGTCACACCGAGGATCGCCTGGACGATCTCGTCGTCGAAGAAGCCCTCCTTGGGCACCCGGAACAGCGTCCCGAGCACGCCGGGCGGCAGGTCGTAATTGACCGACAGCATCATGCGGACGACCCTGGCGAATTTGGCGAAGAATTCCCGGTCCGACCGCGACTCCTCCATCTCCGTCAACGCCGCGTCGAAGTCCCGCCCGAGCCCGGATTCGAGGTCGAAGCCCAGTTCCTCGTCCGTCAGCGTGACGACCAGCACCGGCCGGGGGAACGTCCAGTCCTGCCCGTCGGACATGGTGATCGGCGTGCCGCCCCGGAAGTCGGCCCGCCGCAGGTCACGCTCGACGAACCGCCGGGCGTGTCCGTTGGACTGGGGCTCACCGGGGGGCGCGTCGTGGCTTGCCGGTCGCTGGGGCAATGCGGTCGGGGAGGTCGTCACCTTGCGGCTCCAGGGTGGGATACCGTTCGTCCATCTCCTCGTCCGTGAGGCCCATCACGTCGCGATACCGGGCGCGAAACGCCGGGTCGTCCGACAGCATGCGGACGAGCTTCTGCCGCCGCGCCGCCGCCGACTCGGCCTGGACGCGGTCGACCTCGGCGACGACCGCCGGGTCCGCCTCGTGCGGGTCCGCGACGAGGTATCCGAACCGGACCTCCTCGACCCGGTCCATGACGCCCGAGCACGGCTCGCCCAGCTGCCACTTGCCGCCGCCGGCGCGGACGGCCGTGAACCAGTCGTAACGCTCACGCCGCTCCAGCGGGTGCCCGTTCGGGAAGAACTGGCCGACGCGCGGCTCGTTCTCCCGGCCGGGGAACAGGGGGGTCGCATAATTGTACAGGCGCTCGTCGGAGATGTTGACCCGTGGGGCCCCGAGCACGGGCCCGAACAGCTGCCGGGCCTTGTCCAGCCGGGAGTTCGTGTCCCCGGTGAACAGGCCGAGCGGGTAGCAGACGGCGTCGGGCAGGCGGTCGAGGGACATGGGCGGGCTCCGTGCGGTGGGGCGGGATCGAGGCCGTCGGTCACAACGCGGCGTAGGCGAGCGGGTTGGTCGTGCCGTCCGTCGATTCCGCAAAAAACATGCACCGGCCCTCGCCGTAGGCCCGGTGGGCGCCGCCGCTGGGATTGTCCTGGATGATGGCGTTCGTCAGGGTCGCCGTGTAGCCGCCGCCCGTCGCGACGGCGAGGTTCTTGGCGTCGAGGTGCGTGCAGACCAGCACGCCACGGATGCCGGGCGCGAGCGCGTGCTGGGCGAGCAGGTCGCGGTGCGTGACCGTGACCGACGGGTCTTGGAAGTCGTTGACGACCGTCGTCGGGAATCGGTCGGCGTCGCCCGAGTGCTTGAGCAGGTTGCCGTTGGGCGCGATCTCGCAGTTCTGGACGCCCGTGATGGCGCCCAGGCTGCCGCCGGACGGCGTGAACGAGACCGTCCAGTTGACGTGCCGCTTGCTTGGCGTGACTGGCATATCCGAATCTCTCCTCTCGGTCGGGGCCCCGGGGCGTCACTCCTCGTCGATCGTGCTGTGCTCGCCGGGGCCGGGCAGCATGTAGGCCCATTCGAGCGTCATGACGTGCCGCCGCGTCGGCTTCCGGCCCGCCCGCACCCGCCGGCCACGCCGGCAGTAGGTGAACGGCGGGAACGTCACGCCGCCGAGCGAGACCCCGTCGAGGGCGTTCATGACGACCGACTCCAGCCGGGTCATGCGGGCGAGCGACCGGGCCGGGTCGTGATCCCGGACCTCGATCCAGACCGTCACGCTGGCCTTGTGCTGCACCTGCGTCGCGTCGCCCGCGTCGCCGTCCGACAGTTCGTCCCAGTTGTCCGTGTCGAGCCAGCAGATCGCGACGCGGTCGCCGCCCGGCCCCTGGTCGTCGTCCGGCCCGGCGCCGGGGATGACCGCCCGGAACTCGTCCGTCGCCTCCAGCAGCGCCACGGCGCCCATCAGGGCGATGTCGTCCCGATTTTGCGAGTCCGTCGGCTCGGGCGGCGCGACGAGGCCGACGCCGCCCGCGAGCAGGATCAGCACGGCCTAGACCTCCAGGTAGGTTGCGTGCCCGGCCACGGACACGCCGGCCGAGAGGTTGAGGACCAGCGCCGCCCCGCTCGCCGTCTCGAAGTGGCCGACCGGACAGTAGCCGCCGCCCACCCCGGAGTTGGCGACCAGCGGCATCGGCCCGCTCAGGTCGGCCCCCGCCCCGCTCTTGAACTTCGCCGAGACCGTGCCGCCCGACACGATCGTGTACTTGACCACGCGGATCTTCTTGCCGACCACGGACGCGACCAGCGTGTTGTCGCCGGACGCCGACGCGGAGATCGCGGCGAACTTCGGGACGAGCGGCGTGACGCCCGAGAACATCGTGCTCGCGTCGATCCCGAACGGCATCGCGGTCGTGCCCGGCGATATCGTCATGTCGCCCGAGAGGACGGTCACCGGCAGCCCGACCGCCGGGTTCATCAGCTGCTCGGGGCCGCCGGGATTCAGGTCGAGGCCTACGATCTGGGTGTCGACGCCCGACCGGGTGATGGTGCGGACCTGGACCCCGGCCGGGATCGTGGCCAGGACGGTGGTCTGGAAGCTGGGGTTTGCCATCGGGGCGGCCTCGGTGGGTGGTCGGTCAGAGCGCGACGATGCCGGCGGCACCGGGGCCGGTGGCCGCGACGAACCCGGCCCACGGCGGGCGGATCAGCACGCGGCCCGTCCACCCGGTCGCCGTCTGCGTCTCGGCCAGGGCCGCGTGGACGGAGTGCAGGATGAACTGGCCGTCGGCGTAGAACCACGCCGGCCGGGGCTGGGCCGGGTTGTTGATCCCGTCGAGCAGCTTGGCGACCGGCTTCGACGCCATGAACGAGCCGCCCCCGAAGTCGCGGAGCGTCAGCCCGCCCGAGTCCATGCCGCCGTTGACCGCGTTGCCGGACTCCATCAGGAACGCCGCGATCGTCGGCGAATTGGCCCCCTCGATGTCCGCCAGGAAGCCCCGGCACAGCACGGTCGCGCCCCGACGGCCGACGACCAGGCTGCGCGGCGTCCCGAACGTGAAGAACCAGTTGTCCATCGTGGCCACCGACGCGGCGGCCCAGAGCAGGTGGCGGCCGGTGTTCGGGAAGTCGGCGTGCGAGATGTAGGCCTGCGAGCCGTAGACGAAGACCGGCGAGTCGCTGCCCTCGAACGTGCATTCGTTCATCCTGATCGGGTAGCTGACGTACCACTGCCAGGTGCTGAGCCCCCGGACGCCGCCGCCGAACTTGCAGCGGTCGGCCTCGACGTTCAGCGTGGCGCCGAGCGTCACCGCCTCGCCGTAGGTGCCGGCCATGACCGTCAGGTCGCGGAACGACCAGCCCGAGGTGCTGTACACGCCGGACTGGTCCGGGTCGACCAGCATGCCGAACCCGGTGCCGAACTGCGTCCGCATCGGCAGCCGACGGGTCGGGATGCAGGCCGCCGGGGACTCGTCCATCGGCAGGTAGCCGCAGGTGATCGAGTCGGCCTGGAAGTATCGGTTGAGGTCGGTGATCGGGGCGGCGTCGATCCTCGTCAGCGCCGAGCCGAGCCCGTTGTCGACGTACCGGAGGCCCGCCGAGACCCGCAGCCCGTGGAGCCGCAGCGCCAGCAGGGTCGTCTCGCTGTAGAAGTCGCCCAGGTACTCCCGGACGATCGGCGACGCCGCGCCGATCTTCCACGGGCACCCGGTATGCGCCCGGAAGGTGCCCGGCAGGGCGATCCCGAGGGTGGACTGGGAGGCCGGCGTCGTGGCCTGGACGCCGTCGACCCAGACCGTGAAGGCCGGGCCGCCGTCGTTGGACATGTTGAACTGCATCGTGATCCGATGCAGCACCCCCGCCGTCAGCGTGGTCAGGTTCGGGCCGGACACCGTGACCCGCGTCCCCTGGAGGCCGGTGTCGGTCGGGTCGACGGTGAAGCTGAACTGGACCGAGCCGCCGCTGTGGACCCGGACGATCCACGGGTCGGCCAGGGTCCACGACGCGCCGACGATCGGCCCGACCGGCAGCGGGCCCCAGCACGCCAGCTCGATCGTGATCTTGGAGGTCGTGCCCCAGTAGTCGCCCAGGGCCCGGGACCAGCCGCACGGCCCGAAGTTGGCGTGCGAGTCCGACCGCAGGTCCAGGCCCCACCGGACGCCCGCCGTCGGGGCGGCGGTCGAGTCCAGGACGCCGAACGAGTCGACCCAGTGGTTGTCCGTCGGGGCCGGGCCGCGCGGCATGCCGATGGCGAACGCCGGCCCCTCGACGAACGGGTTCATCTGCAAGATGGACTTCGTCTGGCCGTAGCCGACGAACTCCACGTCGTTCATGTCCCCCCAGATGGTGCGGTCCAGCCGCCACGTCCCGACCGGCACCAGCACGGTCGCCTTCTGGCCGGTCCCCCGGATCGGCAGCGCGTCGAGGGCCGCCTGGATCGCCGCCGAGTTCGCGACGCCGGCCGAGGAGCCGGGCGCCAGGTCGGGCTGGATCAGGTAGGGGTCGTCCGTGGAGATCCCCGGCGGGGTCGTGACGAACGTCACTTCAACGGGCATCGGCTCACGCCTCCAGGTCGCCTCACATGTCTGGGCATCCGAGGGTCGGCCCGTCCTCGCCGATCATCCGCACGCCCGCCGACGCCACGACCGGCGGCCAGTAGCACGGGGCGAAGTAGCACGCCGCGAAGTAGCATTTCGGGAACATGGCGGGCCCCCCGTCACGCCGGCAAATTCAACGTGACGGATGTCCGATTCCCCGCGGCGTCGCAGGTCGCCGTGACGCGGGTCGTCGCCACGTTGCCGCCCTTGACGACGACCGTCCCGCCGCCCGGGGTCGCGCCGGACAGGACGCCCACGGAGCCGGCCAGGATGCCGGACAGCGCCTGGCGGGCGTTGACGCCCGCCTCGATCACGACGGCGTCCAGGCCGGCTCCGGACAGGGTCATCGCGGAGCCGACCGCCGCCGGCTGGGCGGGCAGGTTCGTCGTCTTGACGCCGATGGCCGCCAGCTGCGTGTCCAGGTTCGCCGCCGCCAGCCCGACCGCCGACCGGACGCCCGCCGCGTCGAGCGTGGACAGGCCGGCGCGGATCGCGGACAGGCCCGTCGCGTCGAACGAGTCGTCGTGGATCGAGCCGATATCCAGGAGGCCGACCCGCCCCGCGCTGTACAGGCTCGTGCTGGAGAAGTTCACGACGGCGGTCTGGTTGCCGACGTTGCCCCAGTCGATCCCCGCCTCGCCGGTCGCCGACACGTCGAGCGTCCGGGCCGCGACCGTCGGGGCCAGCCGGCTGGTGATCGCGGCGTCGAGAAAAGCCGCCTTCCCGCTCGTCCAGGTCGCC
>Ga0105242_10002665_pt1 | contig 13989 bp, 16 predicted proteins | sample KBSM24metaG_FD_81521 | JGI IMG/M metagenome (GOLD analysis project Ga0105242, IMG submission 81521) | Miscanthus rhizosphere microbial communities from Kellogg Biological Station, Michigan, USA - KBS M2-4 metaG | ecosystem: Host-associated > Plants > Roots > Rhizosphere > Soil | place...
CCCAAGACGCGGGTCATCGGCGTGGAGTCGTCAGACGGGCCGGCGATGCAGCGCAGCGTCGCGGCGGGGAAGCTCGAGACGATCGATTGCCAAACGATCATCGACGGACTTCGCGTGCGGCGCGTGGGCGAGCTCAATCTTTCCGTGGTTCAGCGCTTCGTCGACGAGATCGTAACGCTTCCGGACCGCGAGATCTTCGAAGCGATGATCTGGGTGATGGAGCGGTGCAAGCTGATGGTCGAGGGAGCGGCGGCGGCGCCGGTTGGGGCGCTGCTTCACGGACTCGTGAAGTTGCCGCCAGGTTCGCGCGTGGTCGCCGTTCTCTCCGGCGGCAACTTGAATCTCGACCAGTTGCGCGGCCTGAAGTGGAACTGACCCGATCAATCCTCGAGTAGCGACGCGATCTTCTTCGGTGCGCGACGGCGCCAGCCGTCGCGCAGCAGCTCCTCGATCTCGTTCCAGGGCGGGTTCCGATCGAGCCACGCGCCGATCCAGCCGCTCGGGCCAACGTACGGCGGCTTGAAGTAGCGGTCAGGCCGTGCGCGGATGACAAAGTCCTGCTCCACGCTAACCGAGAGGATCCATACTGCCGGCCGGTTGTCCTGGGCGTGGTGGGTGCCCGACGAGGCATGCATCGCGAAGATCTTTCCTTTCACGCGGAAGGTCGGCTCACCCCACGCCTCGACTTCCGTCGTCTCTGGCAGCGCGAGACAAATGCTCCGGAGCCGTTGGATGGGGTCGGCCTTCTTCGATGCTTTTTTCGTCGCGCGCTTCGCAGCCATTCGTTCTCCTCTCCCACCTAAATCTTGCGACTGTCGTACGCCCAATGAAGCAGGGCCTGGCGCTGACGCGGGCGACAGTCGAGCGCGCGCCGCGGGCACGCCTGACGAATCTGGGCGACATGACGCTGCATTGCGCGCCAGCGCTTGATTTGCCGCTCGTCATCCAGCGAGCGCCGACCCGAGTAGTACCGGCAATACCACTGAAACCAGCCTCGAGGGTCGTCGGGATAGATCCAGCCCTTTTTCCGCCAGACCGCGAGCGGCTGCGACGCATTCACACCAAAAAGGTTCAGCGACGCGTCGTGCCGGTCCGGAGACAGCTTCGCGCGGGTGAACCACGACGGCGGGAATTCCTTTCGGCAGTCGGTCATGTACTTGCCGCCGAACACACCGAGCCGAAGCATTTCCGCGGGAGTCAGCTCAGGCTCGAAGCCTTCGTCGAAGTTCCGTCCGATCGGCTCTGTACGGTAATACACGTACCCGCGCTGCATTCGATCGTTGACGACGACGCGAATTGGCTTCATTCGGCGAACCAGCGCTCGCTTGAACCATGCGGTGAACCGCTTAACTTACTTGGTGCCCCAGGTCCCGGAGGGCGTCAGCCTTCTAACTCCGTCAGGACCCCGAAGGTAGCAGCGGTATGAGGTGTCTGATGTTGCTTCGTCAGACCTGGGGTACTCACGCGGGAGATGCGCTCGACGGAGCGGCATCCCCGCGTTTTTCTTTCGGTTCATTCCCGCGCGTGTTTCGGGGCGGTACATTGCCAGCCCCGACCCCGATCAAGAGCTCGCCCGCCGTTCATGTCGCTCGCCCTCGCCCGCAAATATCGTCCGAAGCGCTTCGCCGACGTTGCCGTGCAGTCGCACGTCGCGTCGACGCTAAAGAGCGCGATCGCGCGCGGGCGCGTGGCGCACGGCTATCTCTTGTGCGGCCCGCGCGGTGTCGGAAAAACGACGCTCGCTCGCGTGCTCGCGATGGCCCTGAACTGTGAGCGTCGAGGTGACCCGTCGCTCGACGGAGAACCGTGCGGCGAGTGCGATTCGTGTCGTCGCATCTGGGGCGGCTCGGCGAGCCTCGACGTCGTGGAGATCGACGCCGCGTCGAATCGCGGCGTCGACGACGCGCGCGATCTGCGCGAGCGGGCCATGTACGCGCCGTCCGGCGACGAGCGGTACAAGGTCTATATCGTCGACGAAGCGCACATGCTCACCCGCGAGGCATGGAACGCGCTGCTCAAGATTCTCGAGGAGCCGCCGCCGCGCGTCGTGTTCGTTTTCGCGACGACGGAGCCGCAGAAGATCGCGCAATCGGCCGCGCCGGTCCTCAGCCGGCTTCAGCGCTTCGACTTCAAGCGCATCGGTCCGGCCGAGATTCGCGATCGATTGTCGCGCGTCCTCGCCGAGGAGAAGATCGCCGCCGAGCCGGAGGCCCTGACCGCGATCGGGCGTGCCGCCGACGGTTCGATGCGCGACGCGCTGAGCATCACCGATCAGGTGCTCTCAATGGGCGACGGGCGGGTCTCCGCCGAACGGGTGCGCGAGGCGCTTGGCCTGGTTGCCGAGGACGAGCTGATCGCCATACTCGACATCATCGCCGATCGGCGTGCCGCCGACGTCTTTCCACTCGTGGCTCGACTCGCCGAATCGGGAATCGACTTCTCGCTGTTCCTCACCGGGCTCGCGGACCTGCTCCGCGCGCAGCTGGCGATCGTGCTCGGCGGTGCGGCAACGGATTTGTCCGAGCATGCGCGCTCGGAGCTCGAGGCGAGGCGACAGCGGTTTGCCGCCGCCGATCTGCTTCGCATGCTCCAGTCGATCGGTGAGCTCGAGCCGCGCTTTCGGAAGAGCGGGCAACAGCAGTTGCTCCTCGAGACGTTGCTCGTACGCTTCGCGCTGCTGGACCGCGCGGTGGAGTTGGAGGACGTCCTGCGTTCCATCGGAGCCGGTGCGCCGAGCGGAGCGCCGCCATCGGGTTCCGGCGGTTCCGGTGCGCGTCGCGCGATCAGCGGAGGCGGGCCCCCGATTTCAGAGACGGCTCCTCCTATTCGACGAGACGCGGCACCTGCCGTTCGGACGGAGGGCTCAGCGGTACGCGCGGCACCCGCACCGGCCCCTCCGCCGGCCTCCGATTCGCGCCCGCAGGCGCGAGTCGAGCGCGAGACATTGGAGTTGGCCAAGATCATCGGCCGATGGGATGATCTCGTCGAGCGGATGCGTGCGGGCGGCAAGCCGATGCTCGCCACCGCACTGATGCACGCAAGCGTCGTTGCGGTCACGGCGGACGGTGTCGTCGCGATCGAGCTGGATGAGCCGAACGACATCTATGCCCACGCCATCAATAGCTCGCGGGCTGACCTCGTCATGGCGCTTGGCGAGTGGTTCGATGGAATCACTCGCGCCGATCTCAGACGACACGACGCTGCGCCCGCGGCGCCGCCCAAGCGGTTGACGGACGAGATGGTTCGGGCCGAGCGGATTGCGTCGCTCAAGCGCCGGGATCCGGTGCTGAGCGCGGCGATCGACGCGCTCGATCTCGACGTCGCGGACTAGCCTCCGGCGCGCGACGCTCGGTAACTTTTCATCGACGCACCCACGCGTCGACCACGCCATTCGTCCCCAATTGTTCCGATGCCCGATTTCATGAAGATCATGCAGCAGGCGAAGGAGATGCAGGATCGCTTCGCCAAGGTGCAGGATGAGCTGCAGCAACTCAGCGTCTCCGGCTCGGCGGGAGGCGGCATGGTGACGGCCGAGGTGACGGGCACCGGGCAGATCAAAAAGATCAAGCTGGATGCGAGCGTGGTGAATCCCGGCGACATCGAGATGCTGGAGGACCTGGTCGTCGTGGCCGTCGCCGACGCGCAGCAAAAAGCCCAGGCGGCCGCGCAGGAGCACATGGGGAAGGTGACCGGGGGCCTCAACCTCCCGTTCAAGCTGCCCTTCTAAGTCGGGCCGATGTCGGCGATCGATGATCTGGCGACCGAGCTGTCGCGCCTTCCGGGCATCGGCCGAAAGACCGCCCTGCGGCTGACGTATCATTTGTTGCGGCAACCCGTCGACCAGAGCCGCCGTCTGGCCCAAGCCCTGCTAACGCTCGGCGACCGTGTGCGACCGTGCGCGCGGTGCTTCAACCTCACGGAGGACGACGTGTGCTCGATCTGCCGCGACCCTCGCCGGGACGCGACGACCATTTGCGTCGTCGAGCAGGCGTCGGACATCGGGGCCATCGAGCGCGCGGGCGAGTTCCGCGGGCTCTATCACGTTCTGGGCGGCCGGTTATCGCCCTTGGACGGTGTGGGGCCCAGCGACCTCACGATCACCCCGCTGGTGGAGCGAGTCAGCGGCGGTGCAGAGGGGGGGACCGGCGCGGTGCGTGAAGTGATTCTGGCGACGAACCCCAGCCTCGAGGGCGAAGCAACCGCCCTTTTCGTCCAAGGGCAGCTGGTGCCCCATGGCGTGAGCGTGACCCGTATTGCGCGAGGCCTGCCCGTAGGGGGCGACCTGGAATACGCCGATGGAGTGACGATCGCCCAGGCGCTCGCGGCACGGCGGGCCATGTGAGCTCAAAAGTTCACCGGACTGCGGTGACGGCGGGCTTCCTTAGCGGTCTAGTACTGGGGGCCGTCGTCTGGAGCACGCAGATCCGGCGGTCGCGTCGCGAGTTGTTCAGCAGGAATCCCGTTCGGCGGCTCGCCGCCTTGGGATATCTCGGCGGGCAACCGGGGCTCGAGACGGCCCGCATACTCACAGACTACATCGGCTGGGAACGCGACGTGACGCTCAAACGGCGCGCGCAACGACTCCTTCGCCGAATGCACGCCACTTTCGACTAGGAATCAGAAGCACATGCCCGTGAGCGCGTCCAGTTGGTCGTTTACCGAAGACGATTTTGGCGCGATCACGAAGGCGTTGGAGCGATTCCTCGCGGACTGCAACGCCCGTTGCGCGCTGCTCGTCGATCGCACCGGCCAGCTCGTTGCTACCGTCGGCCAGCGCCCTGATTTCGACCCCACGGCGTTCGCGACCCTCACTGCCGCCGACTTCAGCGCCAACGACCAGCTCGCGAAGTTGATCGGCGAAAACGACTTCAACTCACTCTTCCATCAAGGCGAAAAGGAGTCGATGTATCTCGCGGACGTCGCGCGCCGCGTCATCCTCGTCGTTTTGTTCGACAGCCGAACCACGCTCGGCCTCGTCAGAATCAAGATGCGACAGACCGTCGTCGAGCTCACCCAACTATTCGAGATCGTGTTCGCTCGCGGCGGTAGCGCCGAGGCGGTGCCGAACATTCTCGCCGGGGCCGACGACGAAATCGACAAGCTGTTCCAGTAGGAGACGACAGCCATGTCGATGATCAACTACGCGTCGCGCGAGATCAATTGCAAAATCGTGTATTATGGCCCGGGTCTCGGCGGTAAGACGACGAACCTGGAGCACGTGTACGGCAAGGTGCAGCCCGACACACGTGGAAAGCTCATCTCGCTGGCCACGGAAACCGAACGCACTCTCTTCTTCGATTTCCTTCCGGTGGATCTTGGAACGATTCGCGGCTTCAAGACGCGGTTCCACCTGTATACGGTCCCCGGCCAGGTCTACTACAATGCCAGCCGGAAGCTGATTCTGAAGGGCGTGGACGGCATCGTGTTCGTCGGCGACTCGCAGGTGGAGCGCATGGAGGCGAACCAGGAGGCCATGCAGAACCTGTACGACAACATGGCCGAATACGGGTACGACCTCACGACCATGCCGTTCCTCATTCAGTACAACAAACGCGACCTGCCCAACGCCGCTTCCATCCGAGAGCTGCAGGCAGCGTTGAATCCCGGCTGGGAAGTTAGTGATCCCGCGCGCATGCGCCCGGTAGCCGACCCGGCCCACCCCGGCGAGCAACTGATCGAGCAACTGCCGACGGGCGAGTGGATCGAACGCGCACCATACCTGGAAGCCGTCGCGGTAAGCGGCGACGGCGTTTTCGAGACCCTGAAGGCCGTCAGCAAGCTCGTTTTGAAGTCGCTGGCCTAGGTGACACGGGACACCAGACAACGGGACACGAGATCTTAGGATTAGGTCTCGTGTCCCGTTGTCTCGTATCTCGTGTCCCATGTAGCTTCTGGCTAGACCCATGAGCAGCCGGCTCGACCATCTCGAACGCGCAGCGCCATGAATCTCCCGAATGCTCTCACGGTCGGGCGGATCGCGGCTACGCCATTGATCGCCGCACTGCCGTTCTCGAGTTCGTGGAAGCTGCGCCTCGTCGCATTCATGCTCTTCACGGTCGCAGCGATCACGGACTACGTGGACGGTAGGCTCGCGCGATCCCGGAAAGAGGAAACCGACCTCGGCCGGTTGCTCGATCCGCTCGCCGACAAGGCGCTCCTCGTCGGGACATTCGTTCCGATGTACCTCCTCGCTGACGATTTCCCCTTCGAGACGCCGTGGGGGCGCGTCGGGCTACCCTTCTGGATCATTGCGATCGTGCTGGGTCGCGAGCTGTTCATGACGATCTTCCGGCAGATGGCGGCGCGTCGCGGTGTCGTGATCGCGGCAATCGGACCTGCCAAGTGGAAGACCGGTTTTCAACTCATCTGGCAGGGGTCCGCCTACTTTTGGTTCTGGGCTGCTACGCTCGCCGCCACGCGGCAGTGGAACAACGATGCGTGGCACGGCTTCGCGCTATTCAACGGAACGGTGGGGACGGTCATGATGACGGCGGCCGTCGTCCTCACGATCTACTCGCTCGTGCTCTATCTGCGAAGCTTCGGAAGCGTCTTCGCCACGTCGCCCTCGAAGTAGCCAATTCGAAGTAACCAATTCGCAGATACCCACTCGAAGTGACCAATTCGAAGTGACCGATTCTTCCACGGACAATCGCTCGACCACCGTCGAACTCATCACGATCGGCGACGAGCTACTGCTGGGGTTCACCGTCGATACGAACGCGGCGCATCTCGCGCGCGCGCTCGCGTCGATCGGCGTCCACATGACGCGGCGCACGACCGTCGGTGACGACGCGACGGCGATCGCGCGGGCAGTCGCCGATGCGCTGGAGCGAAGTCAGGGCGTGATCACGACAGGCGGTCTCGGTCCGACCTCCGACGATCTCACCAAGCCGGCAATCGCCGCGCTCTTCGGACGCGAGATGGTGCTCGACATAGCGCATCTCGCGTGGATGGAGGAGCGTTGGCGCACACGCTTCAACCGCCCCCTGCCGACCACAAACCACGCCCAGGCCATGCTTCCTGCGGGCGCGGTGAAGTTGGAGAATCGCCACGGATCGGCGCCCGGGATCTGGCTCGAGGACGAACGCGGCCGGTGGGTCGCGATGCTGCCTGGCGTGCCGCGCGAGATGCGTGGCATGCTCGCCGACACGCTGCTTCCCCTGATCAAGGAACGGGTCACGAGCGATACCGTCGTCCAGTCGCTGACGATTCGCACGACAGGTGTCGCCGAATCGTTGCTCGCCGAGCGGATCGAGGCGGTGGAACGAGAGACGGGGGAGGATGCGGCGGCCCTCACGTTGGCGTACCTGCCGGGAATCGCGGGCGTCGACCTGCGACTCACCGTTCGCGACGTGCCGCCGCACGTCGCGCAGGACACGTTGTCTCGGGCTGCGGCGCGCCTCCGGCGCGCTGCGGGTGAGTGGATTTATGGGCAAGGAGAAGACGATCTGGCGGCGATCGTGCTCGAACTCTGCCGCACGCGGGGCCTGACGATCGGCGTGGCTGAAAGCTGCACGGGCGGCTTACTCGGTGCGCGACTCACCGCGATTAGCGGGTCGAGCGATGTGGTACTCGGGGGCGTGATCGCCTACGACAACGACGTCAAGCGCCTCCGGCTCGGCGTCGAAGAACGCGCGCTCTGCGAGCACGGGGCTGTGAGCGAGGAGGTCGTGCGACAGATGGCGCGTGGCGCTCGCGAGACAACCGGTGCACGGGTCGGCCTTTCGATCACCGGTATCGCGGGTCCAACCGGTGGAACTCCGGAGAAGCCCGTGGGCACGGTGTGGATCGGCACCGACGTCGACGGTGCGATCGAAGCCCGCTTGCTGCGGCTGTGGGGCGACCGCTACGAGATTCGCGAGCGCGCCGCACAGTGGACGTTGGAGTTCCTGCGTCGCCGGCTCATCGACGCCGAAACGCTGCCGGAACGGCAGGCGCAAGGGGCATAGCCGTTGCACCCCACTCACGACGTCACCAACATTCAGCGATGAAGAAGCGCCACGACAAGAACGATTTCGACCCTGCCGCCGAGGAGGGCGGTCCCGATTCGGCAGATGCCTATGCTCGCGGTGCGAGTGAAGGCGGTCCCGTCGACGAATACGACGCGCTGCGAACGGCCGAGCCGCCCGCTCCGGAGCCTGACGCCACCGGCGTGGACGGCACCGGTGCAACGGCCGACGTCGGCGACCCTGTCGGTGGTGCCCTGCAGCGTCAGTTCGCTCAGCAGCAGGAGCGTTATCTGCGGCTAGCGGCCGAATACGACAATTACCGCAAGCGTACGACGCGTGAGCGGGGCGAACAGACGGCGCGCGCTCAGGCCGATCTCGTCAAGCAACTGATCGACGGACTCGACGACCTGTCGCGCTTCGCGCATGTCGACCCGGCGACGACCGACGCGAGCACGATTGTGCAGGGCGTCGAGATGGTGGAGAAAAAGCTCCTCAAGTCGCTGACGGCCGCCGGCCTCGAGGTAATCGACCCGATCAACCAATCGTTCGATCCGACGGTTCACGAAGCAGTCGCCACCGAGCCGGCGCTTTCGCGCGAAGACGATCACGTCGTGTCGCGCGTCTACCAGGCCGGCTATCGCTTCAACGGGCAGCTTCTCCGCCCGGCCCGCGTCGTTGTGAAGCAGTGGAACGGCTGAGCACGTACTGACTGATATGGCTCAAACGAAGGACTATTACTCGGTCCTTGGAGTTCCGGCGTCCGCGACGCAGGATGAGATCAAAAAGCTGTATCGCAAGCTCGCCGCGAAACACCACCCCGACAAAAACCCCAACGACCCGAAAGCCGCCGAGCGCTTCAAGGAGATCTCGGAGGCGTATCAGGTCTTGGGCGACGCTGAAAAGCGAAAGCAGTACGACCAGATGCGGCAACTCGGCGCATTTGGCGGCTTCGGCGGCGGCCCGCGGCGCGGCGGCCCGCAACCCGGTCCCGGCGCGCCATTCGGTGCCGGCGGCCAGTCGTTCCGCTTCGAGGATCTCGGAGACGTCGGCCTCGGTGGGCTCGGCGACCTATTCAGCTCGATGTTCGGCGGCGGTGCCGCCGGCGCACGAAACGCCCGCTCCCGCGGTCCGGAGCGAGGGCAGGACGTCGAGTCTCAACTCTCCATTCCGTTCCGCACAGCCGCTCTTGGCGGCAAAGTGCCGATCGAGCTGGAGGTCAACGAGGAATGCCCGACCTGCCACGGGTCAGGCGCTGCGCCAGGCGCGAAGGTATCCACCTGTCCCGAGTGCCAGGGGCGCGGAACGATCTCGTTCGGCCAGGGCGGCTTCGCAGTTCAGCGTCCATGTCCCATGTGCTTGGGCAAGGGCACGGTCCCCAGCGAGAGATGCCCGACCTGCGGCGGCTCGGGTGAGGTTCGCTCCAAGAAGAAGGTGATGATCACCGTTCCCGAGGGCGTAGACAGCGGAACCAAGATTCGCCTGAAAGGGCAGGGCGCGCGCGGGAATCGCAGTGGCCCGCCGGGCGACCTGCTGATCACCTTCCAGGTCGAGCCCGATCGCTTCTTCCGTCGCGAGGGCCTCGACGTCGTCGCGCCCGTCCCGATCAACATCGCGCAGGCGACGCTCGGGTCGAAGATCAACGTCAAAACGCTCGACGGAAAGAAAGTGACGATCAAGATCCCGCAGGGCACCGCGAACGGAAAACGCTTTCGCGTTCGCGGGCAGGGGATCAAGCGAGATGATCAGCGCGGAGATCTGATCGTCGAGGTGCAGGTTCGGGTGCCGGAGAAGTTGACGGAGGAGCAGGAAAAGGCGATGAAGGAATTCGCCGAGGCGTCAGGACTGAAATACTGACGGCGCAACTGCAACCGCGCGCCTGCCGAAGGGCGCGACTGCCGAGCAGCGCGGCTGCCAGAAGGCGCGGCTGCCGAAAGGCGCATGCGAAAGGTGGCGGTGGCAGGTGCGGGTTTTCGGTGAGGTTGGTTGCCCGCGTTCGCGCTATCCTCGCGCATGACCAACCATCGAAACCTCGCGGTACTCGACGCGGCGGACCTCGTCGCGGATGAGATCAATCACTTGATAGACAGCAGTCCGCGGCGACTGATTCACGTGCATCAACTGCGGAAGGCGGCGCAGTCGATCGGGGCAAACATCTCGGAAGGCTTTGGGCGCGGACCGGGGCCAGAACGCGATTCCAAGCTCCGCGTTTCTCGTGGTGAGGCGGAAGAGACGATTCGCCACCTGCGAGCAAACTACGCGACAAATCGCATTGCCAGACCCGACTTTTGGCGACTACGCAATCGCCTCGTAACGATCATCAGAATGCTCTCATCGCTGCTTCGCGAGGATTACGTCATCGAGCCAGATCTCGAGCCCGACGACAAGCAAAGCGCCACTGGTGACTAGCGTACTTCGTCACCCCCGTCAGGGCTTGCGCCTCTCGGCAGTCGCGCCCTTCGGCAGCCGCGCTCTTCGGTAGTCGCGGCGTTCGGCAGGCGCGCTCTTGCGGTTGCGCCTTTACGCAGTTTCAGGCAGCTCGAACGGGAAGTTGTCTCTTCCCAGCTTCGATGACTCCACCCCCGAGCACTCGCTCGCCGTCGTACAGCACTAGCGATTGCCCCGGCGTAATCGCTGCCACGGGTTCATCGAGCGCCAGCTCTATCTCCGCGCCGTCCAGTCGCACGATCGTCGCACAAACGGTCGGCGCCCGATGACGAATCTGGACCCCGACACTCGCCCCGACCTGAGGTGCCTCGACAAGCCAGTTGATGTGTCGCGCCGTCAATCCGCGTCCGAGCAACTCAGCTCGTGGGCCAATCACCACCGCCCGATCCGCCGGCCGAATTCCCACGACGAACATCGGCTCCCGAAATCCGCCCGGCAGTCCACGCCGCTGCCCAATTGTGAATCGGGCATGTCCGTCGTGCGTCCCGACCACCGTTCCATCCGAAAGAAGAAACGGTCCAGCCGCGAGCGACGGCGCGTCCGCGCCGAGGCGTTGGCGGATCACCTTCGTGTGGTCGCCGTCCGGGACGAAGCAGATATCCTGGCTCTCCCGCTTTTCCGCCACCACCTCGAGCCCGAGCCGATGTGCGACGGCGCGTGTCTGCGCCTTCGTCTGCGCGCCCACCGGAAGAATCATTCGGCGTAGTACGCCGCGGTCGATCCCCCAGAGGAAATACGACTGGTCCTTGCTGTGATCGAGACCGCGATGCAGCACGCCGTCGACGACCTGCGCGTAGTGTCCGGTGGCGATCCAGCGCGCGTCGATCGTGTCTGCCTTGGCCACCAGATCGCGGAATTTCGTGAACGTGTTGCAGCGCACGCATGGAATCGGCGTGCGGCCTTCGGCGTATTCGCGCACGAAGTCGTCGACCACGTCCCGCCCGAACGCGCTCTCCAGATTCAAGACGTAGTGCGGAACGCCGAGCGCATGGCAGACGCGCCGCGCGTCGTTCACCGAATCGAGTGAGCAGCAGGGGCGGTCGGGGAGATCGCCGTCGTGGCAGAACAACTTCATGGTCGCGCCGACGACGTCATAACCCTGCTCGACGAGCAAGGCCGCGGCCACGGAGGAATCGACTCCGCCGGACATCGCGACCAACACCCGCTCGCCGCGCATATAATTCCCTCCCCCCCGTCAGTCCGCGGCGGCCGCCGCGCTGGCGCCACGCACTTTGGCGATCAGCGTGGGATAGACCTCGATCACCCGATCAACGGCTGCCTCGGTCGTCAGCGCACCGACGCTCATTCGGATCGCGGCCGATGCGAGCTCGTTCGACACGCCGATCGCACTGAGCACATGAGACGGCGATACGCTTCCGCTCTGACAAGCCGATCCTGCGGAGCAGCCGATGCCGCGGAGGTCGAGCGCCATGAGCATCGACTCGCTGTCAGTCCCGGGGACGGAAATGTTGACGATGTGCGGCGCGCGCGGGCCGTTGCGTCCGTGGACGACGGCGTCGGGAACCCGCGCAACAATTCCCGCCTCGAGCCGATCGCGCAACTTTGCGAGCTCCCGGCAATGCGAGTCACGCTCGGCGACCGCGAGCTCCGCGGCGCGCGCGAATCCGACCGCGGCAGCCACGTTCTCCGTTCCTGGTCTGCGACCGCGGTCCTGCGTGCCCCCGTGGAAGAGGGGCTCGATCACGAGTCCGCGTCGAATGAACACGGCGCCAATTCCCTTGGGCGCGCCGAGCTTGTGTCCGGAGATCGTGAGCACGTCGAACGGGACGGCCGACGCGTCGATCACGACGTTGCCGAATGCCTGCACCGCATCCGTGTGGAACAGCGCGCCGACGCTCTTCGCCTGCCGCGCGAGCTCGTCGATCGGCTGGATCGTTCCGATCTCGTTATTCACCCACATCACCGACGCGATTGCCGTGTCGTCGCGGACGACCTCCTTGAACGAGGCCATGTCCACCACGCCGTCGTTGCGCATCCGCGTGAACCGCTCCTCGGCCCCTTCCTTTGCCGCCTGATGCACCGCGCCAAGCACGGCCTTGTGCTCGACCGGCGTTGTGGCGACGGCACGGCGTCCGCTGCCTTCGAGCGCCCGCCAGGCCCCAAGAATCGCGATGTTGTCAGCCTCGGTCCCGCCCGAGGTAAAGCAGATCTCGTCCGACCGCGCCCCGAGGCACCGTGCGACGCGCTCGCGCGCCTCGTCGAGCGCCGTGCGCGCGTCCCGCCCCCAGCGATGCAGGCTCGACGGGTTACCGAAGCGCGGTCCGTAGAAGGGGACCATCGCCTCGAGGACCTCCTCGCGCACCGGCGTCGTCGCGGCGTGGTCGAGGTAGATAGGTTCAGGCATCACAACAATATACAGCGTTTCTGGTGATCACGCTAAGGCGCGGCGGGGGGCTTCTTCGCACCGAAAAACCGTCCGCGGACTTCCCACAATTTCGGGAAGAAACGCTGGTCGACCGTGCGCATCAAATAGCGCGAACCCAGCGTGCCGCCGGTACCGCCCGTCTGCGGTCCAATGATCCGCTCGACGAGTTGGACGTGCTTGAACCGCCACTGGGCAAACTGCTGTTCGTATTCCAACAGGGCTTCAGCCAGAAAGAACAACAATCCCGGACCAGGACCGAGATAGAGGTCCTCGAGCTTCGCCCCGGCGCCATCGAGGAGGCGCATGAAAAGATCCTGGAGCGTCGGCCGCTCGAGCGCGCGCTGGATGAGCGGCGGAATCGGCCCGTGCTCCTCCAGTGCCCGCATGAAATGGTCGTCGCGCAACCCCGACGCTGCCTCGATCGCGCGAAACTGAATGCTCTGTGAACCGCTCGACGTCCCGAGGAACGTGCGGAACTGCGCGAAGTGCTGCGGCGGCAGCGCGCTGAGCGAAGACAGCTGTTCTGACACGATTCTCATTAGCGTGTTGACCCGCTGCACGCGCCAAAGCGCCTGACCGACCTCGCGCGATTCCAGGGCCGCGACGAGTCCATCCAGGTCGTGCAGAATGGCCTTGAACCACAGCTCGCTCGCCTGGTGCACGACGATGAACAGCAACTCGTCGGGATGCTCGGGCTGCGATCGCGCTCGCTGCAGCGACAGCAGGTCGTCCAGCGACAGATACGCGCCGTACGTGAGCTCGTCGCTCAAAAGGTCGATACCTCGAGCGAAAGCACGTCGTCGACCGCCATCACCTCGGTCGTGTAGTACGGCTCGGCGTATCGCTTGCGAATGAGCGTTCCGTAATAGGCCGCATAATGCCGCACGATGTCCTCGAGCGGTTCGCCGTTCGGGTACACCTCGCCCGCCTGCTGAATGCCCTCGAACTGCGACTGGTAACAGCGGATCGCCTCGAGCTTGAGCTCGAAGACATCCGAGATGTCGACTACGAAGGTGGGTCGCACCGGGTCGTGCCGGTACGTCAGACAGTGCAGGATCTTGAACGGCCGATGCTTGGGCAAATCCGGTGCGAGCTTGGCCAGTCCGGCCACGAAGGAGGCGTCGCGAACCAACTGCGCGGTAACTCGGTGGTCCGGGTGACGACCTTTCAGCGCGGGCGCGATGACGACGCGCGGCCGTAAGCGCCGCA
>Ga0105242_10002669_pt1 | contig 13984 bp, 12 predicted proteins | sample KBSM24metaG_FD_81521 | JGI IMG/M metagenome (GOLD analysis project Ga0105242, IMG submission 81521) | Miscanthus rhizosphere microbial communities from Kellogg Biological Station, Michigan, USA - KBS M2-4 metaG | ecosystem: Host-associated > Plants > Roots > Rhizosphere > Soil | place...
CTTCACATGCTGGCGCACCAGACTGCCGTAGGACTGACTGCCGATGCCTTGCAGGTGCGCGGTCCGTACTCGCTTGGCATCGATCATTAAGTTGGTCGCGAGTTGGCGCAGGAAATTGCCCCAAGATGAATTCGGAAACTTCGCGTGCTGTAGAAATTCCTTGAACTGTCCCATCACCGCGGTCTCGCCGACGATTGGTGAATTCAGTCCGCAGACGACTTCGAGCAGAAAACCGTAAGCGTGTTGACCCCGGAAGACTTCGACGATGGGCGGCAGCAGATTTTCGGTTTCGATAGTTTGCAGGATGTCGCGATTATCGTGGGCGTGCAGGAAAAGGATGCGACGCAGGCACGTCTGCCATTCGACGCCGTTGAGCACGGCCGGCATCTTGTCGCGTGCCTCACGCCTGAGATTGACGATGACCAGTTGGTCGATCACGCCGCCATTTTAGAAGCCCGGCACTTTCGATTGTCATCGCTTTGTCACAAAAAGCGAGATTTTTCGCAAAAGAGTGATGAGGATCACATCAGCGGCTTCTCCTGGGTACGCGACTGTTGAAATTGCGAATTTGGCCAGGAATTTAGGAAATTTGCATGAACGGAAATGGCGGCTGACCCATCCGGAACGGCGCCTGACACGCTCGGAATGGCGCCTGTCACGCTCGGAACGGTGCCTGACACGCTCGGAATGGCGCCTGTCACGTGTGGAATGGCGCCTGTCACGTGTGGAATGGCGCCTGACGCGCCCGGAATGGCACGTGTCACGCGCAGAAACGCTTCTGATACCCGACGAAGGTCGCCGGTCATGCGGGGAATCGCATCTGATACGGGACGAAAGACGGCTGACACAGACCCGAATGAGGTTTGCACGCGCTGAGTGTCTCAGTCACACATGGCTTCAGCCAGGTGTTCGAAAACCACGAATTAGCCGAAACCGTTTAAAACGGTTTCCATAACATCACGCCAAATGGCCACCCGGCTAAAGCCACGTGTGAATTAGAAAGGAAAAACTTTTGATCGAAGCCCCTCGCAGAGCGTCAGTTCTGCGCCGCGATTTGATATTGCTCCAGCTTCCCGTCCGGCATCTCGTAAGTCCAGGCGCGCAAGGCTCGCTGCGGAAAACGAATGATGTATACACGCAGCGTCATGCCGCCGCGCAAGCCCTGACTGGATTGCGTGAATGACTGGGGCGTGCCGAGCGGTCCAAGTCCGGCCTGAAAATCCTTCAAGGCGGCTTCGCTGAAATAGAAGTTGGCGTTGTCGGTGAACAGCGAGCGGTCGATCTTGCCCTCCTGGAGATCGGCGAAGATCTTCTTGGCCTGTTCCAGTTTTGACGGGGTTGCCGGATCGTTCGTCGCGAACAACAGCTGACCGATGCCTCCGGCAATCGCGCCGGAAGCGCTGGCCGCATCTTGATTGGTCAATACCACCACCGCCGCGCGATCGTCCGGAAAGACTGTGTTCGTCGCGGTGAAACCTGACACCTCGCCGCCGTGCGAAATCGCGCGATGCCCGCCCTGCGAATTCACGTCGACGCCCAGACCGTAGTGCGTATCCAATCCGTTCTTGAGCAGCACGTCGGTTTCCATCTCACGATACGACGCGGGCTTCAACACAGACTGGTTGATGACGGAGATGTCCCACTTGGCGAGGTCCTCCGCGGTCATCGCCAGTTCGCCGGCCGCGAACATCCAGCCCTTCCCTTCCTTCGGCGCCGGACGCAATGGTCCTAACGCAAAACGCAGATAGCCGCGCGGGTCCGTTTCAGTTAGCGGGCCCGCGTCAGTGTCGAACGTGCTCTTGATGCCGAGCGGCCCAAAAACTTTCTGCTGGAGAAACTGAAGCAGCGGCATCTTCGCCACCTTCTCGACGATCACACCGGCGATGACGTAGTTCGTGTTGCTGTATTGCCACTTCATGCCGGGCTCGAAGTCGAGCGGCTTCTTCCCCCACGTGTCCATGATCTGTTGCGCGTTGGTCGGCTTCAGCATCCCCGGCATCACGTAATCCTGCGGCCAATAATCCTGGTAGCCCGACGTGTGCGAGAGCAGTTGGCGAATCGTGACTTCGTTCGCGCGCGTGAGATCGGGAACATATTTGCTGACCTTGTCATCGAGCGAAAGCTTCCCCTGCTCCTGCAAAAGCAGAATCGCCGCCGCCGTAAACTGCTTGCTGATCGAGCCGATGCTGTAACGCATCTGCGGTGTCGCCGGCGTCTTCGGCTCGAGCCGCGCATCGCCGTAGGCTTTCACGTAAGCAATCTGGCCATCTTTGACAATCGCGATCGAGGCACTCGGGACTCCGGTACGCGCCAGCGTATCAGCGGCGACCTTGTCGATCTTTTCGATTAGGTCAGCGGGGAGTGTTTGGGCCGATGCGGCAAAGGCAGTAAAACCAACGGCAAGAATGAAGATCAGGCAGGTACGAATCTGTTTCAGCATGACACCTCTTTTTGGAGTGCTGCGGCTTGACGCAGCTTTTTCATTTTTTAGATTTCAATCAAGTAAATCTTAATAAAGCGCCGTCAAGCCGGCGCACTCCAAATTATTGTCTCCTGAGCACCGGCAAGATAATCCGCGACGGATATTGCGGCGAATGATAGACGCGTTCAGTCGCCTTCTGGAAATCTGCATCGGTGCCCAGCTTGTAATTCGGCGTGAACTTCTGTGGGCTGCGCGCGACCAGCGGAAACCAGGTGCTTTGAATCTGCACCATGATGCGATGGCCTTTCTTGAATGTATGCATGACGCCGGGCATGACAAACGAAATCTTCGTCGCCACGTTCGGACGAAGCGGTTCGGGCTTTTCAAAGCTATTGCGGAATCGCGCCGGCATCGGCTCGCCGCGCAGAAGCATTTCATAACCGCCGGGACTGAGAATATTGCCCGGCGAATTGTCGGGCGGCTTCGCGCCTTCGGGATATTTGTAGTCGTCAGGGAAGACATCGATCAGCTTGACGATGAAGTCCGAGTCAGTGCCGGTCGACGAAACAAAAAGTTCCGGCTTGATGCTCCCGCCGACAGTAACGTCTTCGGTCAACGGTTCAGTTTGATAGACCAGCACGTCAGGACGGGTCGCAGCAAAGCGTTGATCCTCAGTCATAAAGTCGCGCGGATAGCGAATCGTTTCGCTGTTTCGCTTCTCGGTGTAAGGAACAGGATTCCACGGGTCACTGACATACTCGTCATACCAGGGCTGTCTCGGACCCGCGCCGGCCGGCGGCAGCTTACTGGTGAATGGTCGCGCCGCATTTGGTCCCGCACCCAATGAGAGTTGGCCCGCCGACATCAGATAAAGCGGGGTGTCTGTCGCAATGGTGGGCGACCAGTTTGGCAATGCGACCCACTGGTTCGCGCCGGTGTCGAAGCCGTTCACTTCTTTGATTTCAGAAGTGTCGCCTTTGTCTTTCAGAAAGTGATTGAAGAATGGCAGCTCAAAATGTTCGCGATAATAAACGCCGGTCTTGCTGCCGAAATAAGCCGTCCCCAGCCAATCGCCGTCCGACCGCGCCCAACCGCCGTGAAACCATGGCCCCATCACCAGCACGTTGAAGATTCCCGGGTTTTGCTTTTCGATGTGTTGGTAAGTCGCGAGCGCGCCGAATAGATCTTCATCATCGTACCAACCACCAACCGTCATCACCGCGGCATGAATGTTTCGCAGGTTCGGGAGAATGTTTCGATCTTTCCAATACTGATCGTAATTCGGATGCTGCATCATCTCGTCCCAGAACTTGATGCGAAATCCGAACTGCTTCTGATAAGCGTCGCCGAAATTCTTCAGCCCGCCGACGTCGTAATAAAACTTGTAGCCGTCCTGAGTCCCGTAATTGAACGGCTTCACATAATCGTTGTTCGACGTCGGCACCGGGCGCGCCTGACCAAAGCCGGTGAAGAATGAAAAGTTCTGCGAGAGAAACAGCGCGCCGTTGTGATGATTGTCGTCTCCGTGAAACCAATCAGACACCGGCGCTTGCGGCGAGATGGCTTTAATCGCGGGATGCCCGTCAATGCCGGCCATCGAGGTGTAGAAACCGGGATAAGAAATTCCGTAGACGCCCACGCGGCCGTTATTGTTCGGCACGTTCTTGATCAGCCAGTCGACCGTGTCAAAGGTGTCGGTCGTCTCGTCAATCTGATTTCCTTTCTTGTTCGGAATGTACGGCCGCACGTCTTCGTACTGGCCTTCGCTCAGATAGCGCCCACGCACGTCGCCATAGACGAAGATGTAGCCTTCGCGCGCAAACAATTCGTCCGGGCCCAGCGACGTCTTGTAATTGTCCGGCCCGTATGGACCGACGCTGTACGGCGTGCGGTCGAACATGATCGGATACTTCTGTTTCCTGTCCTTCGGTTCGTAGATGCAGACAAAGAGCTTCACCCCGTCACGCATCGGGATCATGACTTCGCTCTTCGTGTAATTCTTCTTGATGTAGTTGGCGAGTTCCTGCTGCTGCGGTGTGAGTTGGGCCGGTTGCGCCGACAATTGGGCTGCGCTCAGCGAGACCAACACCAGCGTGGTTACGAAGATTAAGATTCGCTTCACGTTCATAGGCTGCTCCGAATATTCCGGCAGAAACCCGACCGTGAGGGAGGGTGCAAAGTTTGTCAAATCACTGCACCCTCCCTGACGGTCGGGTTTCTGCATTTTTCATTTCAGGCCGGCTTGCGCCAGCAACTCGAGGAATTGTTTCTGGGTCCGCATGTCGATCGATTGCGCGACCAGTTTACCTTCACGATCGTAGACGAAACTCTTGGGGATGCCATCGACGCGAAAACCCTCATTCACTTTCCGTCCCGGGTCGAGAAGAATCGGGTACGTCACCGGATGCTCGGCGAGATAAGGCTTTATCTTGGCGATCTCTTCATCATCAATCGCCAGGATCACCAGCCCCTGGTCCTTGAATTTTTTGTAGAGCGCGTCGAGATCCGGCATTTCCTTGCGACAAGGCGGACACCAGGTGGCCCAGAAATTCACCAACACAACCTTGCCGCGCAAGTCACGCAAGCTCCAACTCTTGCCCGCTAAATCGTTCAGCGTGAAGTCAGCTTTGCCGCGCACTTCGTCATCGGCTGCGAGCTTGGCCATCGCCGCCTTAAATTGCGGATCATCCGACGACGCTTTCACGTGTTCGTAGCGCACGAGCGTGGCCAATTCAACATAAAAGAAATTCGGCTCGGTCCCGTTCATCAGAGTAGGTTGTTCGCGCAACGCTTCGGCCAAAGTCGTGGCCACTTCCTGCAGAGTATCTTTGCCGAAGTCACCTTCGGTTGATAGATTTGCGAGCCCTGCCGCCAGGCTTAACTTGTGTTGAGTCTTCGGCAGTGCGCGAATGTCCAGCGCTAGTTGCTTAGTCGTACGCGCGCGCACGTCGTCGGGTAGACTACGCAGATGACTAATCTGTTCGCGGAGTGGGGCCTCGGCTTTGGTCCACGTCGAATCGCCACCCTGCCCGAATGTTAACGCGCAGGCAAATACACTTAACCAGAGGCCGACCGCAACGACCGGAAACTTTGTTGTTAGCTTCATAATTAAATCGGGGGAGCGAGTGCTCTCGGATTTAATCACCATTTTCACAATCTCGCAAAGGCGGAGTTATACTGAGACTTCCCATCAACGAGGATCGAAGAAACGTTTAGACGCCGCACTTGTGCGGCCCACGAGACTCGCCGGACAAGTCCGGCGACTAAACGAATTCAAGAAAGGAAGGCTTCCTTATGGCGAAGGTCACCTCGCTCAACGTCAACGGCAGAAAGATGACAGTTGATATCGATTCATCTGTCAGTCTGCTGTCCGTTCTGCGCAACGATCTCGATCTGACCGGCAGCAAGTATGGCTGCGGCGAAGGTCAGTGCGGCGCGTGCACGGTCCTGATCGACGGAGTTGCGACGCGTTCATGCATCACCCAGGTCGGACGCGTCGGCGGCAAACAGATCACGACGATCGAAGCGTTGGAAAAGGACGGTAAGCTGCATCCACTTCAGGAAGCATTCATTGCAGCTGACGCGATGCAATGCGCTTACTGCACGTCGGGCATGATCATGTCGGCGAGCGCGCTGCTCGCCAAAAACGCGAAACCCAGCCGCGCCGAAATCATTACCGGCATGAACGGCAACATCTGTCGTTGCGGGACCTATGAGCGAATCGTCCAGGCCATTCAAATCGCGTCCGGACAGGCAAAGGAGGTTGCGTGATGATCGACGAACATAACCTCATCGATGAAATCGAAGTTGAGCGTTACGAACTGTTCGACGCCCCGAATTACAACTTTCATTTTGATCGCCGCGATTTCATAAAGGCTTTCGGGCTCGGCATAGTTTTCATTGTTCCCGCGACGCGAGTCCTCGCCCAACAGCGCGGCCAGGGGGAATCCGGCCGCGGCGGACCGAATCAAAACCTCCCTAAAGACATTGAGGCGTGGATTCACATCGATGAAAAAGGTGAAGTGACGGCCTTCACCGGCAAGGTTGAGGTCGGCCAGAACACGCGCACCACGTTGACGCAATCGGTCGCGGATGAATTGCACGTGCCGGTTAGCTCGGTCCATCTGGTAATGGGCGACACCGACTTGACGCCTTTCGACCTGGGGACCTTCGGCAGTCGCAGCACGCCGACGATGGTCCCGCAACTGCGCAAAGCTGCAGCGGCCGCGCGTGAGATGCTAATCGCGATGGCTGCCGAACAATTGAACGTGGCGCCTGGCGATCTGCGAATCGTGGACGCTCGCTTTCTCAATCACGACAAATCGAAAACGTTAACGCTCGCCGAGGTCGCGAAGGGCCGCAAACTCGTCAAGGTGATTCCCGACAACATCGCGATCACCCAACCGAAAGATTGGACCATCGCCGGCACCTCGGTCACCAAGGTAGACGCGAAGAGCTACGTCAGCGGAAAGCATCGCTACACCTTCGACGTGAAGCGTGACGGAATGCTGTACGGCAAAATTGTTCGTCCCGCCGCCTTCAATGCATCACTCGTGTCGGTTGATACAAAAGCCGCCGCCGCCATACCCGGCGTCACAGTTGTGACTGACGGTAATTTTATCGGCGTGACCGCGCCCGACCAGCAAACAACTATCAGGGCGGCGAACGCGATCGCGGTTGATTGGAAATCACCCGGCCAAGTGTCGAACAAAGAACTGTTCGATGTGCTGCGTAAGCCGGCCACGAACCAGAGAGGCGGCGGCGGTGAAGGTGGCGGTGGTGGCTCGCGCCCGCAAGGTTCAATGGCCGACGGTTTGGCGGCGGCTGACAAAAAGCTCGAGCAGACCTACACCGTCCAGTACATCGCGCACGCGCCGCTGGAACCACGCGCGGCGGTGGCTGAATGGAATGGCGACAAACTCACGGTCTGGACTGGATCGCAGAGACCGTTCGGCGTGCGCACTGAACTCGCCGAAGCCTTCCACATTCCTGAAGACAAAGTCCGCGTCATCGTCCCCGACACAGGTTCAGGTTACGGCGGCAAGCATACGGGCGAATGCGCTGTCGAGGCGGCCCGACTCGCGAAAGCCGCGGGGAAACCAGTCAAGCTAACGTGGACGCGCGAAGAAGAATTCACCTGGGCATACTTCCGGCCGGCTGGTGTGATCGACATCAAAAGCGGAGTGAAGAACGACGGCACGCTCACCGCCTGGGAGTTTCACAACTACAATTCCGGCGGCGCCGGCATTCAGATCAAGTACGACATTCCGAACAACGACATTCGGTTTCATGCGTCGGACTCGCCGCTCAAGCAGGGTTCGTATCGCGGACTGGCAGCGACCGCGAATCATTTCGCGCGCGAATCTCACATCGACGAGTTGGCTCAGCTCGTCGGCATCGATCCGCTTGAATTTCGTTTGCGGAATATCAAAGACGACCGGCTGCGCGCCGTGTTACAAGCGGCTGCCAACAAGTTCGGGTGGAAACCCACTCCGCGTGTCCCGCCGGCGACCACGTCAGGAGGTGTGCTGTCCCGGTTGGGCGGGCCGACCAACCTTCCCGTGAGTGATCGTGGCGTCGGCATCGCCTGCGGGTTTGAAAAAGGCGGTTACGTCGCTACCTGTGCCGAGATTGCGATTGAACCGCCGAGCGACAAGGAAGATAAAACGAACCGGCGCGTTCGCATCGTGCGCGTCGTGGAAGCATTTGAATGCGGCGCCATCGTGAACCCGCGGCACTTGCACAACCAAATCGAAGGTTCGATTGTGATGGCCATCGGCGGCGCCTTGTTCGAATCGATCCAATTCGACGACGGCAAGATTCTCAATCCGCATTTCGCGCAGTATCGCGTGCCACGATTCAGTGATTTGCCGAAAATTGAGATCGTCCTCGTCGATCGCAAAGACATCGCGTCGGCCGGCGCCGGCGAGACGCCGATTGTCGGCCTCGCACCGGCGATTGGCAACGCGATCTTCATCGCGACCGGAATACGTTTGCGGTCTCTGCCGATGGTTCCGCGAGGACTAACCGCCTAGTTTCAACGATCGCGCTGGAAATGATCAGAGGAGAACTGAATGCTAAAAGTCGAAGACATGGCGACGGCGGAAATGCACACGCTGCTGCAGCGCGAGAGCTTTGGTCATCTCGGGTGTGCCCGCGACGGGCGGCCTTACGTGGTGCCGATGCATTATGCGTATGACGGAAAGGACCTCTATTTTTTCACGACGCAGGGCATGAAGACGCGATTCATTCAAGCCAATCCGCAGGTCTGTCTTCAGGTCGAAGAGATCATCGACAGCACGCACTGGCGCAGCGTCATGGTCGTGGGCCGCGCGAATGAATTGACGGTGGCCGATGAAATGCAGCGCGCGATGAGGCTCATTACAGAGCGCAATCCAGCTCTCACTCCCGCAATCAGCGCGACGCAAGTCGATGCACTCGGGCGCGCGGTCGACGTCGCGCTTTATCGCATCACGCCGGAAGTTATCGACGGCCGTCAGACCGTCTCTTCCTAACTACTTGCAGATCCAACGCCGCAAATTTCATCGACTGGTGTTCCTGGCGGCGGGAATCTACAACATCGCTTGGGGAATTCACACGGTCTACGATCCGCAGTGGCTGTTTCGATTTGCCGGGATGCCGCCGATGAACTATCCGGCTATCTTTGCCTGCCTCGGAATGGTCGTCGGGCTTTACGGCATCATCTATTTCGAAGTCGCGCGCGTGCCGGAACGTGGCTGGCTGCTGGCAGCGGTTGGACTCGCCGGAAAGATTCTCGGGCCGATTGGATTGGCGCAGCTGATTTGGAGCGGCGCCTGGCCTAAGTCAACGATCGTTCTATGTCTAACCAATGATCTGATCTGGTGGATTCCGTTTGGGCTTTACCTCTACGACGCGTGGCCGGCGAAAAAATCAGTTCGATCTGCTTAAGCGTCACCCGTTGGCGTGGCAGGTGAAATGAATGACGCGCCCGTCATTAACGTTGACGTTGGCAGGTTTGATTAATGGCGTATCGTCAGGGACAGTGACGGCCTCATCAACGACGTTTCTCGGCCTTCCATTTCCTTGCGGCCCGGACTTCTGAAACTAGCGGCCCTGATAAATCAATTCACGCTTGCGTCTCGACGTTCCGAAGATGTAGCCGGTCGCGGCTCCGACTCCCGTACCTATCAGTGCTCCCGCAAAAGAGTAAACAGCGCGTTCGTCATCCCAATAACCCCTCGAGTACCCAATCGCTCCGCCCGTGCCCGCGCCCACGCCGGCGCCAATCAGCGCCCATTGACCCTTCTTCGCCTTTCCCTTGATCAAATGGATTTGCGCGATGGTGTCCCTGGCGATCGATTCCCGTTTGCGGTTCCGCTCAACAGACACTTCAGCTGCGCCGGCGTCGAGAAACTTTCCCTTCACTTCCTGCTCAGTCTTCAACGTGATGACGATTTCGTCGCTCGGCGTCAGCGCCTGGACCGCGGTCCAATCATCAAAGACCATTCGCTGGCCGAAAGTAGTTGGGGTGAGGATTGAAACGAACAAAGCGATCGCGGTGAAAAAACTTATTAATGCTCTCTTCGAAGTCACTGTTTTAGTCCTTCATTACGGGATTAAATTGCCGTCCTGCGAATTGGCAAATCGCGGGCCGCAACCAATCAGCGACAGACGCACAGGTTTCTTTCAGAGCACGCAACAATTCGGCGACACCTGTCGTACAATAGTCCGCGCTTGAGGGCTATAACCTTTCGGCCCTTTATGTTCACTCTCTCCGCTTTACTGAATCCCGGCTCGACAGGAAGCACATCTTTGAAAAGACATCAGCTTGGCGTGGTCAGAGGCCTCAGTCTTGCGCTGCTCGTTATCTGCGGCAGCGTTCTCAGTCAATCAACTTTTGCCAGAGGCCGCGACTGGCAGCCGCAACGGACGTGGGTCTTTGCCGTCGGCATCCTCCAATTTCAACACAAGGACATGTTCGATTCGTTCCCTGAGAAGAATCGGCGGGACGCGCAGTTAATTGATTTCTTTCGTCAGCAGGGCGTGCCTGAGTCGCAAATCCTTTTCTTAAAGGACGCGCAGGCAACGTCGCGTCGGGTTCAGAATTCATTCCCCGCTTTTCTTTCCAAGGCCGGGCCGGACGACTTGCTGGTGTTTTATTATACCGGTCATGGCTACAAGTCTGACGACGAACGCACGACTTACTTTGCGACTTATGACACGGGAGAGAATCTCGACGGCTGGGAGACCGATGCGATCGTGCGCGACATCGAGCGGTACTTCAGAGGTTCGCGCGCTCTGCTCGCCGCTGATACCTGCTTCTCAGGGAATCTCGCGCAACAGACACGGCAACTCGGCCGGCGAGTTTCGTATGCGACGCTGGCTTCGGCAACTTCGAATCACACCTCGACTGAGAACTGGACCTTTACCGAAATGCTGCTCGCCGGACTGCGCGGAAAATCTTTTGCCGACATGAATGGCGACGGCGAAGTCACCCTGGCCGAATTAGCCGAGGACATTAGGCAGGACATGGTCTTCGCTGAAGATCAGAAAGCCGTCTTCACGACTACCGGAGATTTTCAACCGCAGATGGAATTGGCAGTAGCCGAACGTAAGATCGATCCGTTAATCAGCAGCCGCCTCGAAGTACGTTCCGAAGGCGACTGGTACAAAGCCAGGGTAATCGACGCGCGCAACGGCACGTATCGCGTTCATTACTTCGGCTATGAAGATACAGATGACGAGTGGGTGACGCGCCGGCAGTTCCGCCTGCCTTCATCGATGGCCATGGACTCGCGCGCCGAGACCAACGCGAATCTCGAAGCGAAGCGATCAAACGACTATCGCATCGGCGCGAACGTCGAGGTCAATTGGCATGGCAAGTGGTACTCAGCGAAAATTCTTGAAGCTAAGGATGGACGCCACTTCGTCCATTACGCCGGTTACGACGACAGTTGGAACGAATGGGTGCCGGACAACCGCATCCGTCGTCCGTCGTGGAATAATTGAAGCCTGCGGTCAATGAGTTTGACCGTTACGCAACGATTCCATTAGCCGGTTTATCGACTGCAACAAGGCCCGCGCATTTCGATCCATTCGCCCTACCGCATCACGATGCATTGGCGATAGAGGCGTCTGCTTATCACGCTCAAGGAACTGGCAGATGCCGATGATGACATTTAAAGGCGTGCGCATCTCATGGCTGATCGACTTTAAGAACTCGGGGTTGTCGATGTTGTCGGCAAAGAAGGCTGCGGGAATGCTGGGCTGTTTCTGTGGGATATTTATTGGCTTCACTACCTCATACTCTCAGCGCGAATCAATAAGGGACTTCGGGGCTGTGAGACCTCCGCCCTGATCATTATCAATTCACGTGCCCACGCAGCACAGTCACAATTCCTTAGATTACCGTTATCAACATCGCTCGCCGGACGCGGCGACGCACTCTTCTCGCACAAATCCGACCGCCGTCGAGCGATTCCGATACAACATCAGGTCTGCGCGGCGCGCGAGGGCTTGGCCTCATTCATAAACCGCCGCAAGATCGCGTGAAGATTGTCAAAGTCGATCGGCTTCGTGACATATTCGTCGCACCCGGCCTCGAGCGCCTCGGTCCGCGATTCAGGTGAATCGTGGGCCGATACCGCGACGATGGGAACTCGCTTGAGGCCTTTCTTCTGGCGAATTTTCCGCGTTGCCGCCAGCCCATCGAGCTTCGGCAAACTCAAATCCATCAGGATTAGAACCGGCTTGGCCTCGACCGCCATCGTCACGGCCTGTTCGCCGTCGCTCGCCTCGAGGACATCATATCCAGACATCTCCAAGAGTCGCCTCATCATAAAGCGACTGTCCTCAAAGTCTTCCACCACCAGAAACAGCTTGTTCGCACGCTTCATAAAAGATTGATCCTTACATTTAGTGGGCCACGACGAAAATTCCGCATTACTAGCATACGATTCGTGACGTTTGTTATTCTGTCGAATTGAAACGCGACACAGAAACGTAAAACTACCGAGTTCATTTCGTACACTTTATCGCTAAGATTGACCGTACGCGAATGCAGACAGCACCAGCAAAAGTCCCGGATTCTAAGGCGCTCGAACGTCTGGGCGGAGCGACCCTGCAAATCGTTCACGATCTCAAAAACCAGCTGAACGGACTCAAATTGTACGCCACGTTTCTGCGCAAGCGCCTGGAGCGCGATGATCAGCCCCAGGATGAGCGGGAAACGCTGGCAAAACTCATCACGGGATTGGACCGCGCGGCGAAGGATCTTACGGCGCTGGTCCGCTATGCGCGGCCATTGGAATTGCGAACGCAACCCGGTGTCGACGTCAAGCGAATCGTTGCCAATGTAATCGCGGAAGCTGCTGAACGTGAAACCGGAGGGCTGCCGAAAGTTACGATCACCAGTCAGTTCGAAGGTGATTCGTTCATCGGCGAATTCGATCCCGCCGCGCTGACGGAAGCAATAAAAGCCATCACCGACGATGTCCGCGCGACGATTTCCGCGAAGGCCCCGCAACCAATTTCAATGACGATGTCGGGTGACGCAAACCACACGACGATCGAATGGCGCGGTGGACATTTCAATACGAAAAACACCGCGTCAGCGCATGGCTGTGGAACGATTCACACGCAACTGGCCACCAAAATAATAGAAGCTCAGGGCGGCGATGTAGTTTGCCACGCAGAAGTGATACGCGTAACGCTGCCTTTACAACAAATACATTTGAACCCGAATGACTAAACCGAAAAATCAAGAAATTCGCATACTGGTTGTTGATGACGAGCCGATGATGAGCGATTCGCTCAGACAACACCTCGTCGGTGAAGGATATACCGTCGATACCGCTGCCAGCGGCGGAGAGGCGATCGACATGTTCGACGGCGGCGCGCATCACCTGGTGATTTGCGACGTGCAACTGCCGGACATGGACGGGCTCACGCTGCTGCGTCACATGAAAGACGCCAAGCCGAACACCGAAGTGATTGTCGTCACCGGTTACGGATCCGTGCAAACCGCAGTCGAAGCGATCAAGGCCGGCGCCTTCTACTTCGTTGAAAAGCCCTTTGATTTCGAAGAGCTGCTGCCGTTAGCCGAGAAGGCCCTCGAACGACGCGAGTTGATGGCCGAGACCGAAAACATGCGTCGCCAGCTTTCCACGCGCGCGGAATATTTCAACATTATCGGCTCGTCGAAACAGATGCAGACCATCTATGAGACGATCGAGTCGGTGGCGAAATCCGACGCGAACGTTTTGATCGTCGGCGAATCGGGCACCGGCAAGGAATTGATCGCGAACGCCATTCACTACAATTCGCTGCGCGCCAAGAAACCATTCATCAAAGTAAATTGCGCGGCGCTGCCGAAAGAATTGATCGAGTCAGAATTGTTCGGACATGCAAAAGGCGCCTTCACCGGCGCACATGCCGACAAAGAAGGTCTGGTGCAGCACGCCGCCGGCGGTTCACTGATGCTCGACGAAATTGCGGAAATGCCGGTCGAGCTACAACCGAAATTGTTGCGCGTGCTCCAGGAGCGCACCTGCCGCAAGATTGGATCTGAAAAAAGTTATC
>Ga0105242_10002671_pt1 | contig 13978 bp, 14 predicted proteins | sample KBSM24metaG_FD_81521 | JGI IMG/M metagenome (GOLD analysis project Ga0105242, IMG submission 81521) | Miscanthus rhizosphere microbial communities from Kellogg Biological Station, Michigan, USA - KBS M2-4 metaG | ecosystem: Host-associated > Plants > Roots > Rhizosphere > Soil | place...
AGCGACTGCCCGATCGGGAGAAGATGGTCCTGTCCCTGTACTACGACGAGGGCCTGACCCTGGCCGAGATCGGCGGCGTGCTCGGCGTCACCGAGAGCCGGGTCTCGCAGATCCACACCAAGGCCGTATTGCACCTGCGCGCCAGGCTGTCCGCTTCCGGTGTGACCTAGACGACCGGGGGCAGTCGTGATCGGCGCGGTCGTCGCGCTGGTCATGGCCATGCCGGCGTGCTACCTGCCGCCGGTCACCGCGCCGGTTGTCGATCCGTTCCGCGCGCCGCTGTGCTCGTTCTGTCCGGGCAACCGTGGTTTGGAGTACGAGCCGGCCCCGGGTTCGCCGGTGATCGCCGCGGCCCCGGGCGTCGTGCGGTTCAACGGTCTCGTGGCCGGCGTTCGCTACCTCGTGGTCGACCAGACCGACGGTCGAACCGCAACCTACGGGCGCCTCGCGGCCACGCGTGTGTCGCTCGGCGCCGTCGTGCGGCAGGGCTACACGGTGGCGACGACCACCGACCGGTTCTTCTTCGGCCTCCGCGAGGGGCAGCGCTACGTCGATCCGGCGCCGTTTCTCGGTCACTTCCGGTTCCGGCCCCGCCTCGTACCGATCGGCAGTTGGCCGCGACGCCGGGCGCCTCCACCGGTGTTGGCCTGCTCCAGGGGTGGGTGACGTGGTCGGCGGCCGATAACATGCCCAACCGGCCGTCAACCCTGGTGGCTCACTACACATGCCCCGCTTCGCCTGCGGTCGCCTCGGCGCCAGAAGCGTGGGCACCGCCAACCGCAGAGAAGGAGTCAACCATCATGGCCGTCGTCACCATGCGACAGATGCTCGAAGCCGGTGTGCACTTCGGGCACCAGACCCGCCGTTGGAACCCCAAGATGAAGCGTTTCATCTTCGGCGAGCGCAACGGCATCTACATCATCGATCTCGAGCAGACGCTGACCCGCGTCGAGACCGCCTACAACTTCGTGCGTGACCTGTCGGCCAACGGCGGCACGGTGCTGTTCATCGGCACCAAGAAGCAGGCCCAGGACCCCGTCCGCAGCTACGCCGAGAAGTGCGGTATGTCCTACGTCAACGAACGCTGGCTCGGCGGCATGCTGACCAACTTCGAGACCATCGCCAAGCGCGTCTCGAAGATGCAGGAGTACGAGCGAATGCGCACCTCCGGCGAGTTCGACTCGATGCCGAAGAAGGAAGCGCTGCTGCTCGGGCGCGAGCTCGAGAAGCTGCAGAAGAACCTCGGCGGCATCCGCAACATGAGCAAGCGTCCCGACGCCGTGTTCGTGCTCGACACCAAGAAGGAGCACATCGCCGTCACCGAGGCCAACAAGCTGAAGATCCCGGTGATCGCGGTGGTCGACACCAATGTCGATCCCGACGTCGTCCAGTTCCCGATCCCGGGCAACGACGACGCGATCCGCGCCAACGCCCTGATGAGCCGCGTGATCGCCGAGGCCATCGAAGAGGGTCGATTCATCGCCAGCAAGCGCAATCCGCAGGCCGCGCCGGCGCCGAAGCGCACCGCCGAGGACGAGGCCGCCTTTGCAGCAGCCCAGGCCGATGCTCGCCGTCAGGCTGCCGCAGCGCAGGCCGAGCGCGACGCCCGTGTGGCCTCGGCCGCCACCGCAGTCGCCGTCGCCGACGAGCCCGTCGAGGAGACGCCAGCAGCTGACGCGGCGCCGGCAGAGGCTCCCGCCGACGTCGTCGAGACGTCCGCGGCCCCCGACACCGATACAGAGACCGAAGGCTGATAGAGGAACCCCACAGAAATGGCATTCACAGCAAAAGACGTACAGAGCCTGCGCCAGGCAACCGGCGCGGGGATGATGGACGCCAAGAGGGCCCTCGAGGCCAACGACGGCGACATGGAAGCCTCCAAGCAGTGGCTGCGCGAGAAGGGTCTGGCCGCCAGCGCCAAGCGCGACGACCGTGAGAACAACCAGGGTGTCGTGGCCCTGGTGATCGAGGGCAACGTCGGCGCGATCGTCAAGCTGAAGAGCGAGACCGATTTCGTGGCAGGCAGCGATCAGTTCAAGGGCGAGGCCGAGACCTTGGCCAAGCTCGTCGTCGCCGAAGGTGAAGGCGCCGTCGCCCAGCGGGCCACCCAGCTCGAGGATCTGAAGATTACCCTGAAGGAGAAGATCGAGCTCGGCGAGGTCGTCCGCTTCGAGGCGGCTCCGGGCAACGTCCTCGACAGCTACCTGCACATCCAGGGCGGCCGTGGTGTCAACGCAGTGCTCGTCGAGATGAGCAACGCGTCGCAGCAGCTGGCCCACGACATCGCCGTGCACATCGCCTTCGCCCGTCCGAAGTACCTCAGCCGCAACGACGTCCCAGCCGACGTGGTCGAGCACGAGCGTCAGACGCTGGAGACCATCAGCCGCAACGAGGGCAAGCCCGAGGCTGCCCTGCCGAAGATCATCGAAGGCCGCCTCAACGGCTTCTACAAGGATGTCGCGCTCCTAAACCAGCCGTACGCGAAGGACGACAAGCAGTCGGTCACCCAGGTGATCGGTTCGGCGTCGATCGTGCGCTACGCCCAGGTCGAGATCGGCTGATCGACTGATGGCCAGGGCGGTGATCCCCCGGTGGCAGCGAATCGTCTTCAAACCGTCGGGTGAGGCACTCGCCGGCGAATCCGGCCAGGGCCTGGACGCCGCCACTCTCGACACGACGGCGAAGGAGATCATCGCCGTGCGCGAGATGGACGTCGACGTGTGCGTCGTCGTCGGCGGTGGAAACTTCTGGCGTGGCCGCACCGGAGCCATGTCGGGTATGGACGCCACCCAGTCCGACCACATAGGGATGCTCGGCACAGTCATGAACGCCCTGGCCCTGCAGGACGCGCTCGAGCGAGCCGGCCAGGACACCCGCGTGCAGAGCGCGATCGAGATGCCCAGGCTGTGCGAGCCGTACATCCGCCGCAAGGCGATGCGCCACCTCGAACAGGGCCGGGTCGTGATCTTCGCCGCCGGTACCGGCAACCCGTTCTTCACCACCGATACCGCGGCCGCCCTGCGCGCCGCCGAGATCGACGCCGGCGCCCTGCTGAAGGGCACGCATTCCGGCGTCGACGGCGTCTACAGCGGCGATCCCCGCACGCAGGACGGGGTCACCAAGTACGACGAGATCACGTACATCGAGGTCATGACCAAGGATCTGAAGGTGATGGACGCGACGGCAATCGCCTTTTGCCGCGACAACACCATCCCGATCGTCGTGTTCGACATGTCGTCCCCCGGTCGGCTGCAGGCAATTCTCCGTGGGGACCGTGTCGGCACCATCATCCAAGGGTGATGCCGTCCGCGTCACCCGGTCATCCACAGCTGACGCGATGCGCATCACCGCTCGTCGCAGATCAGTACGCTGGGGAACGTGATCGAAGAGACGATCCTTGACGCCATCGAACATATGGAGAAGGCGGTCGAGCACGTGCAGAGCCAGTTCACGACCGTGCGGACAGGGCGCGCCTCTCCGGCACTCGTCGAGAAGCTGATGGCCGAGTACTACGGGTCCATGGTTCCGATCCAGCAGCTTGCAGGGTTTCAGGTTCCGGAGGCCCGGCAACTGATCATCAAGCCTCACGACCGGGCATCGCTCCCCGCCATCGAGAAGGCGATCCGCGACAGCGACCTCGGTGTCAGCCCTTCCAACGACGGTGTCATCATCCGTCTCAACTTTCCAGCGCTGACGGAAGAGCGCCGCAAGGAATACGTGAAGATCGTCAAGAACATGGCCGAGGACGGCCGGGTCGCCGTGCGCAACATCCGCCGCGACGCCCGCAAGCATCTCGACGCCGCCGAGAAGTCCGCCGAGATCTCGGCGAACGAACTCGAGCGGGCAGAGAAGGAAATCGAGAGGATCACCCACGAGCACGTGGAGCTGATCGACAAGGCGTTCAGCCGCAAAGAGCATGAGCTCCTCGAGGTCTGAGCGAACAAAGGGGAATGCATGACTGACGACTCACGGCGTCAACGACGCCCAGATGAAGAGGAAGCAGAGGACTTCGGTCCGCCTTTGTTCGCCGACTCCGACGACGACACCACCGACGGCCTGTCCTTCGGAGCGTCCGACACGGGACCGCTTCCGCACTGGACCGAGCCGCCGACGGGTGAGATGCCGCGCACGCTGACCACTGCCGCGCCGTCCGATCCCTCCGACGACCTCGATGTCTGGTCGTCCTTCGCCGGCAAGGCGCCGGTCTGGAGCGACGACGACCCGACCGGTGCGCACGACGAGACCAACGAGATGGACCGCGTCGTCGCCACGCAACCCCCTGCCGACGACACCGACGACATCACCACACGCGACGAGTCGATCCCGCTGCGCCGCGAGCCGGGTCGCATCACCATCGGCACCGACCCCACCGACGGCCGTCCCCGCACCGTGCCCCGCAAGGGTCGTGCCGGCGAGCCGAACCGCAGCGGTCGTCCGAACCGGCCGGGATCCAAGGCGCGGCCGGCCACCGGGCCGGGCAAGGGAGGCGGGCGCGATCTGCCGACCGCCATCGTGGTCGGCCTGGCGATCGCCGCCGTCTTCGTGATTGCCGTGCTGATCAACCCGAAGTTGGTGCTGCTGGTGGTGGTTGCAGCGCTGTTCTTCGGCGCGATCGAGTACTTCGACAAGGTCACCGAGAAGGGGTACCGGCCGGCCACGGTCATCGGCGTCATCTCGTGCGCGGCGTCGCCGATCGCCGTGTACTGGGTGGGCGAGCGAGCGCTGCCCCTCATCATCGCCCTCGGCTTCGTCGCCGGGGCAATGACGTTCATCGGCGCCGACAGCCTCGAATCGGCACCGATGCCCAACATGGCCATCACCACGCTCGGCGTTGTGTGGATCGGGTTCCTCGGGTCGTTCGCGGCGCTGATCCTGCGCTATTCGAAGGGATCAGGCTTCCCCGTCGCCGCCGGGTTCATCAGCACCAGCATCGGTACCGACACCCTGGTCCTGCTGGCGATCGGTGTGGTCGCCAACGACGTCGGCGCGCTGGTGCTCGGCAGCGCTGCCGGCAAGTCACCGCTACGGGCCTGGATCAGCCCCAACAAGAGCGTCGAGGGCCTGTTCGGCGGCACCGTGGCGACCATCCTGGCCATGATCATCGTCGGTCTCACCGACCGCTCGACCACGTGGAACAGCGCCGGCGACCTCATCATCCTCGGGATCGTGATCTCGGTGATGGCGCCGCTCGGTGATCTCACCGAGAGCATGTTCAAGCGCAACCTCGACATCAAGGACTTCGGCACGATGGTCCGCGGCCACGGCGGGGTGCTCGACCGGTTCGACGCGTTCTTGTTCTGCCTCCCAGCGGTGTACTACCTGCTGCAACTGCTCGAACCCTGGGCCACCAAGTAGGGCTGCGTCGTCGTGCGCGTCGCCATTGCCGGCTCGTCCGGCTCGATCGGTGCGCAGACGCTCGACGTCATCCGCGCCGAAGCGGGGAGATACGAAGTCGTCGCCCTCGGCGTCGGGTCCTCGGTCGACGTGCTCATCGAGCAGGCCAAGGAGTTCCGGCCAAAGGTCGTCGCCGTCGCCCAGGAGAGCCGCAGGGCCGAGGTCGCTGCCGCCCTGCCGTTCGCCGAAGTGGTCGCTGACCTGGGAGATCTGGCCGACGCGGCCGACGTGGTCGTCAACGGCGTCGTCGGCTTCGCCGGCCTGTCCGTCACCGTTCGCACCCTGCGCGCGGGCAAGCGGTTGGCCCTGGCCAACAAGGAGAGCCTCATCGCCGGTGCGCCGGTCGTGCAACCGCTGCGAGCCACGTCCGGTGCCGAGCTGGTGCCGGTCGACAGCGAACACTGCGCGGTCCATCAATGTCTGCGGGCGAGCCACGACGCCGGCCGTGAGGTGTCGCGGATCGTGCTGACGGCGAGCGGCGGCCCGTTCAGGGGCCGTAGCACGGCCGACCTCGCCGATGTGGGCGTCGACGAAGCGCTGCAGCATCCCACCTGGAAGATGGGGCCGAAGATCACAATCGACTCCAGCACGCTGATGAACAAGGGCCTCGAGGTCATCGAGGCCCACGAGTTGTTCGGCACCGACTACGGCCAGATCGAAGTCGTCGTGCATCCGCAGTCGGTGGTGCACTCGATGGTCGAGTTCACCGACGGCTCGACGATCGCCCAGCTCAGCATGCCCGACATGCGTCTGCCGATCGGGTACGCGCTGGCCTACCCCGACCGGATTTCGACCCCGTTCGGCCGCATCGACTGGCAGGCGTTGCGCCGACTCGCCTTCGAACCCGTCGACACGGCGACTTTCCGATGCCTGCCACTGGCGTACGAGGCCGGTCGCGTGGGTTCGACTGCGCCGGCGTGGTTGAGCGCGGCGAACGAGGTGGCCGTCGACGCCTTCCTCAGCGGACGGATCCGCTGGTCGCGAATTGCCGAAGTGTGTGACGCAACTCTCCAGCGGTTCGAGCGATCTGCCGATAGAACGGTGGACGACATCATCGCCGCCGATGCTCGTGCACGCCAGGTGGCCACGGAGGTACTTGCAGCGTGACTGACACCTACACCAAGTTTCGCAACGAGGTGATGGCCGGCGGCGCGGACAATCCCGATCTCGAGCCGACCGCGGGCGGCCCGACGGCGTTCATCGCGATCGCGGTCCTGGTCGGCCTGCTGATCGCCCTGTACTCGTGGAGCACGTGGGCGTTCGTGTTCGTCGTCGGCCTGCTGATCTCCATCTTCCTGCACGAGGTCGGCCACTTCATCACCGCCCGTTGGACGGGCATGAAGGCCACCCAGTTCTTCTTGTTCATGGGCCCGAAGCTGTGGAGCTTCCGTCGTGGTGAGACGGAGTACGGGCTGCGGATGTACCCCGTCGGTGCGTTCGTGCGAATCATCGGCATGAACAACCTCGACGAGGTTGCGCCGGAAGACGAAGCGCGCGCCTATCGCAACAAGAGCTACCCGCGACGAATGCTGGTGATCACGGCCGGGTCGTTGATGCACCTCATCATCGCGATCTCGCTGGTGTTCACGGTGTACTCCATCAACGGTCGACGAGTGGAGACCGATCGTGTCGGCATCGGCAGCGTCTCCACCAACTATCCGGCCGGGCAGGCCGGTGTGAAGCCGGGCGACATCGTCGTGTCGATCGATGGCGTCCAGCCCAAGTCGGCCGACGAGTTCGTGACGGCCATCCGTAGCCATCAACCCGGCGATTCGGTCACCTTGGTGCTCGACCGCGATGGGCAGACGATCACGAAGGTCGTGGGTCTGGGTTCCAACCCGAATCCCGGCCCGGGAGCCGGGTCGGCGTTCCTCGGCGTGGCATCCGGAAACGAAGTCGTCTGGAACAACGAATCCGTGGTCGATGCGGCCCGCGACAGTGTGTTCGATCTCGGGCCGACCCTGTGGCAGAGCATCCGCGGCGTGGCGACCGTCCTCAACCCGGTCAACATCGTCGGTCACCTCACGGGCGCCAACAACGACGTCAACACCCGCCCGACCACGGTTGTCGGCATCAGCAAGTTGAGCGCCGAGATCGGCGACGAGTCGGGCTTCGGCGGTCTGTTGCTGACGTTGGCGGCTGTCAACGTCTTCGTCGGTCTGCTCAACATGTTCCCGGTGCTGCCGTTCGACGGCGGGCACGCGGCGATCGCGACGTACGAGCGTCTGCGAACCCGTCGCGGTCGCGAGCCGTATCGCGCCGACGTCTCCAAGATGATCCCGGTGGCCATGACCATGATCGCCGTGCTGGCCATGTTGACGTTCACCGGGCTCTATCTCGACTTCGCCAAACCGATCCGCTGAGCTGGCACACTTCATCCATGCCGTTCGCGCGCAAGGTCACCCGTCAGATCCACGTCGGTGACGTGGCGGTCGGCGGGGGAGCGCCGATCTCGGTGCAGTCGATGACGATCACCAAGACGGCCGACGTCGACGGCACGTTGGCGCAGATCTTCGCCCTCGCCGGCGCCGGCTGCGACATCGTCCGCTGCACGTGCAACGAACAGGAGGCCGCCGAGGGGCTGGCGGAGATCGTGCCTCGCTCGCCGCTGCCGATCATCGCCGACATCCATCACCAGTACCGCATGGCGCTGGCGGCGATGGAGGCCGGCGTGCACGGGTTGCGACTGAACCCCGGCAACATCCGCAAGCCCGAGCACATCAAGGCCGTTGCCGCCGAAGCGCGCGATCGGCAGATCTCGATCCGGATCGGCGTCAACGGTGGGTCGCTCGATCCGTCGCTGTACGAGAAGTACGGCGGCATCACGCCCGAGGCGATGGTCGAGAGCGCGCAGCGCGAGATGGCGTACTTCCACGAGGTCGACTTCGACCTCATCAAGATCAGCGTGAAGGCATCGAGCGTGCCGTTGATGGTGGAGGCCTACCGGCAGCTCAGCGAGGTCACCGACGTGCCCTTGCACCTCGGCGTCACCGAGGCCGGGCCTCCTCCCGGCGGGTTGGTCAAGGCCACGGCCGGCATCGCCACGCTGCTGATGGAGGGCATCGGTGACACGATCCGCTACTCCCTGACGGCCGATCCTGTCGAAGAAGCACGTGCCGGCCGCCAACTGCTCGAGGCGCTCGGCCTGCGCGAGCGCAAGAACATCGATCTCATCGCCTGCCCCAGCTGCGGACGCGCCGAGATCGACGTCATCGACGTCGCCAATCGGGCGATGCAGGCATTCGGTGACCGCAAGATTCCGTTGCAAGTGGCGGTGATGGGTTGCGTCGTCAACGGTCCGGGCGAGGCGCGTGAGGCCGATCTCGGCATCGCCGCCGGTAACAAGCGCGGCCATCTGTTCGTCAAGGGTCGCAACGTTGCCGTCGTGCCGGAAGCCGACATGGTCGAGGCATTGGTCGAGTGGGCCGAGTTCATCCACGAGCACGGCACCGAGGCCGCGGTGGCGCGAGTCGACACAGCGCTCGCCGAGCGCGAGGCCGCCAAGGACCGGGCCAAGTTGATGAGCGACAAGGGCGACGACGTCAATCACGCCGCCGAGCGCATCGTCGAGATCAGGCGAACGAGCAGCCAGTCCCCGGGCTGATGACGACACACGAGTTCACACCGAACGATCATCCGCTCTTCGAGTTCGACCCGTCGCCCGAGGCGGTGATCAACCCGTCGATCCACCGGCCGAAGCTGGGCTTCCCGTCGCGAGCGGTGATGTGCTGGTTCGGCAACGTCGTTCGCGATCGCACCGTCGACGTCGTGCCGGTGCACAACGTGCCGTTCGAGCACGGCGACCACGCGATCTGCGTCATCGATCACAAGGGCCACGAGGTCGCATTGGTGAGTCCGGGTGTCGGCGCACCTGCCGCCGTGACGTCGCTCGAAGTGGTGGTGTCGCTGGGTGCGACGTCGATCATCGGTTGCGGCGGCGCCGGGATCGTGCGCCCGGGTTTCGATGTCGGGCACGTGATCGTGCCGATCGGCGCTGTTCGCGACGAGGGGACCAGCTACCACTACGCGCCGGCCGACGTCGATGTTCGGCCGCACCCTCGGGCCCTCACGGCCATCGACGAAGTTCTGTCGGAGGCCGGGATCCCGCACGACCGCGGGTTGACGTGGACCACCGACGCCTTCTTTCGGGAGACACCCGCCAAGGTGGCCCGTCGACGCGAGCAGGGTTGCATCACGGTCGAGATGGAGGCTGCGGCAATGTTCGCCGCCGCCTCGTTCCGTGGCGTGACCTACGGCCAGCTGCTGTACGCCGGCGACGACGTCAGCGCCGCCGAGTGGGACCATCGGCACTGGGAGTCGCAGACCTCGGCGCGCGACCGTCTGCTCGATCTCGCCCTCGACGCCGTCATCCGCCTCTAGCCCATTGCGTTTGACGACGCACGCCCCTCGGGCGGGCGTGAGTCGTCAATCACATTGGAGTCAGGATTCGTCGACGACGAAGACGGTCGCCGGGCCGGTCAGTTCGGCGGTGTCGCCGGGCGAGAGGAAGTCGCACTCGCCGTGCCGCGGTCCGTCGACCCACAGGATCAGCTGGCGTCCCATCGCGCTGTGATGCCGGGGTTTCGCGTCGAGTTCGATGCGCGAGACGACGAAGGGCGCGCTCGGTGTGTCGTAGCGCCAGTGACCGGGTTCGACCTCGGTGCGCGGCACCCGAGGGTCGGCCAGCGGCTCGAAGTCGAGGACGGTCAGCAGTTCGTCGACGTCGATGTGCTTGACCGTCAGTCCGCCGCGCACGACGTTGTCACTGTTGGCCATGACTTCGACGCCGAACCCGCGGAGATAGGCGTGCAGGTTGCCGGGGCCGAGGAAGATGGCCTCGCCGGCGGTCAGCATCACCCTGTTCAACAGCAGCGTGACCACCACGGACGGATCGCCGGGATAGACCCCGTCCAGTTCGGTGACGAGGTTCGTCTCGGGGCGGTCGTGGCGGCGGCAGGCGTCGATCGTCGACGATGGATCGAACTCGCCTCGGTACAGTGCCGCGACGGCTCCCGGCAACTTCTGGTCCTGGAGAAGCCGAGCCAGATCGTGCGCCCCGATGTCGCTCAGCAGGGCGAGCGTGTCGTCGACCGGACGGAACCCGCACAGGGTGTCGAACGATGTCAGCGCGCACAGCATCTCCGGCTTCGCCGAGCGGTCGCGGTAGATGCGGTTGGGAGCATCGAGGGGGACGCCGCGTTGGCTCTCCTCCTCGAAGCCGGCCTGCGCCTGTGCCCTGTCCGGATGGGTCTGCAGCGACAGCGGTTGCGCCGCGGCCATGAACTTCAGCAGGTACGGCAGATCTGCGGCGACCGACTCGAGCGCCGATCCGTCGTCCAATGTCGACGGTGCGAGCGGGTGCGTGCCCATCCACCACTCCGCCCACGGTCGGCCGTCGGCCGGTTCGCCGATCATTTGCGGAATCGACGTGGGGTCTCCCCACGCGTAGTGCTGCGCCCTTCCGTGGACCCTGAACATGCCTTCACACGGTACCGGTCGCAGGGACTACCGTTCCGTCGTCCGACACTGAGAGGTGGGTGCGTCATGCAGCACAAGATCCTGTTGACCGAAGATCAGATCCCGACGCAGTGGTACAACATCATTCCCGACCTGCCATCGCCACCGCCACCGCCGTTGCATCCGGGCACCATGCAGCCGGTCGGTCCCGACGATCTCGCGCCGCTGTTCCCGATGGCGTTGATCATGCAAGAGGTCACCTCCGACAGCTACGTCGACATCCCCGGCGGTGTGCTCGACGTCTACAAGTTGTGGAGGCCGTCGCCGCTGTTCCGCGCCCACCGCTTGGAGAAGGCGCTCGATACGCCGGCGCGCATCTACTACAAGTACGAAGGCGTCAGTCCGGCCGGCTCGCACAAACCCAACACGGCCGTTCCGCAGGCGTACTACAACCACCAAGAGGGGATCACCAAGCTGACGACCGAGACCGGCGCCGGCCAGTGGGGTACGGCGTTGGCGTTCGCCACCGCGCAGTACGGCATCGAGTGCGAGATCTGGCAGGTCGCCGCGTCGTACGCGTCCAAGCCCTATCGCCGGGTGATGATGGAGATCTACGGGGCGACCGTGCACTCCAGCCCGTCCGACGTCACCGACTACGGACGTTCACTGCTCGCCGAGAATCCTGATCATCCCGGCAGCCTCGGCATCGCCATCTCCGAGGCAGTGGGCGCGGCCGTGGCCGATCCGAAGACGCGGTACTCACTCGGCAGCGTGCTGAACCACGTGCTGATGCATCAGACGGTGATCGGCCAAGAGGCCCTTGCACAGTTGGCGATGGTCGGCGAGACGCCCGACGTGCTCGTCGGTTGCACGGGTGGTGGCTCGAACTTCGGCGGGCTGGCGTTCCCGTTCCTTCGCGAGAAGATGGCCGGACGGATGAACCCGATCATCCGCTGCGTCGAGCCGGCCGCCTGCCCCAGCCTCACCAAGGGCGAGTATCGCTACGACTTCGGCGACACCGCCGGCATGACGCCGCTCTTGAAGATGCACACGCTTGGTCACGACTTCATCCCGCCGTCGATCCACGCCGGCGGTCTGCGCTACCACGGCATGTCGCCATTGGTCTCGCACATCTACGAGCTCGGGTTGGCCGAGGCCGAGGCGATCCCGCAGACCGAGTGCTTCGCCGGAGCGTTGACGTTCGCCCGCACCGAGGGAATCGTCCCGGCACCGGAGCCGACGCACGCGATCGCCGCTGCGATTCGTGAGGCCAACCGGTGCAAGGAGTCCGGCGAGTCGAAGGTCATCCTCACCGCGTTGTGCGGCCACGGCCACCTCGACCTCGCCGCCTACGAGAACTACCTGGCGGGCAAGATGGAGGACTACGACCTCACCGACGAGGAGCTCGCCCAGGCCCTCGAGTCGGTGCCGGTCCTGGCCTGAACTAGAACAGTCGGAGCTCCTCGGGGCGCATGCCGCGAAGTTCGTCGTAGTCGATCTCGACGACGGTGAAGCCGCGCGACTCGGCGAGCACCCGCGCCTGTGGTTTGACGATCTGGGCGACGTACACGCCGCGTACCGAACCGAGCGACGAGTCGAGGTGCAGCCGTTCGATGTAGCGACCGAGTTGTTCGACACCGTCGATCTCGCCGCGCCGTTTGACCTCGATGGCCACCACCCGTCCGTCGCGGTCGCGGCACAGCAGATCGATCGGGCCGATGGCGGTGGGGTACTCGCGGCGCACGAGGGTGAGGCCGTCCTCGATCGTGTGTGGGGCGGCCGCGAGCAGTTCCTGCAGATGTGCTTCCACGCCGTCTTTCTGCAGACCCGGATCGTCGCCGAACTCCGACTGCACGTCGGACAGCACCTCGTGCATCGTGATGGTCAGCGACTCGCCCTTCGGGTTGCTGACAACCCACGTGTCGTCACCGATCACGAGCATGTTCGGTGCGTTCATCCAGTTGAGCGGTTTGTATGCGCCACCGTCGGAGTGGATCGCCACGCAGCCGTCGGCCTTCACCATGATGAGCCGCACGGCCTCCGGCAGGTGGGCCGTCAGCCGACCGGCGTAGTCGACCGAGCAACGAGCGATGACGAGACGCACGGACCGAAGCTAGCGAGCGACGCCGATGCGGGCGCGATAGGTGAACCAGAACGGGCGCGGCTCGTCGCCGAGCTCCTCGCGCGCGCTCGCCGCGAACGTGTCGATGCCGAGTGTGGCGTCGTCGAAACCGCGGCGGCGCAGCGACTGGTAGTCGCCTTGGCTGCAGAACAGCTGCACGAACCTGTCGGCGTCGCCGAGCTCCTCGCCGAGTGCGGCGACTTCGACGCAATGACGGAACTGGCCGCTGCCGACCATGCGGCCGAGGTGCTCGCTCTTGTGCCAGAACTGCACGCCGTCGGCGATCGTCACGGCGGCGGCGCGATCAGTGGGATCGACCGGCCGTAGGTCGTCGGTCTGCGGCGACGACGACGGCAACCGTGCCGCGCCGGCGTCGCGCAGCGCTTCACGGTCGTGAACGGCGATCGTCGCCCGAGCCGTGTGCCACGCCTGTTCGGCGGCCGCGTTGCCGACCGATGGCGGCCAGTCGCAGTCGATTGCCGCGAACACGCCGCCGGGACGCAGGATCCGAGTGATCTCGGCGAAGGTCGGTGCGGGGTCCATCCAGTGCAGCGCCTGCACCGCCAGTACGACGTCGGCCGATCCATTCGGCAGGTCGGTGGCGCTCGACCAACCTGCCGCGTAGCGCACGTTGGCCTCGGTGGTGACCTCGCCGGCGCGGGCGCGCATGTCGGCGCTCGGCTCGACACCGATCACCTCATCCGACCAACTCGCTGCCCAGCGCGTCGACAGTCCCGTGCCGCAACCCAGGTCGACGGTCACTCCGGGTCGCCCGCCGGCGTATGTAGTGATGAGGTCGGCGAGCACCGCGGGTGGGGTCGGACGAACCTTGTCGTACAGGTTGGCGAAGCCGGAGAACCTGTTGGCGTTGGCGTCGAGACTCACGAAAAGAAGCTAGCGAGCGACGTGGTCGCGCATCCGCTTCTGGATGAGCGCGCGACGTGACTGCAGCTCGCGGTACGTAAGTTGCTCGGTGGAGGCGTCGACGCCGAACCCGGCCTTGAC
>Ga0105242_10002672_pt1 | contig 13978 bp, 9 predicted proteins | sample KBSM24metaG_FD_81521 | JGI IMG/M metagenome (GOLD analysis project Ga0105242, IMG submission 81521) | Miscanthus rhizosphere microbial communities from Kellogg Biological Station, Michigan, USA - KBS M2-4 metaG | ecosystem: Host-associated > Plants > Roots > Rhizosphere > Soil | place: Michigan...
GAGCGGTCGGGCACGTCTCGACATCGTTCACCTTGATCGATGGCTTCGCCGCCCGACTCACCGACGGCCAGATCCGTGCGCTTGCGAACCGGCCCGGCGTGATCCGGGTCGAGCCGGACTTCCGTGTGCGTGCATTGGACGACGCGGCGAACGACGACTTCGGCGTCACGAGCGCGCGCTCCTCGTTCGGCGTCACCGGCGCGGGCGTCGAGATCTGCATCCCGGACAGCGGCGTCGACCTGGGCCATGAGCAGCTCGACTCCAAGGCGTCGATCGCGTGGCACGACTTCATCGGTAGCCAGCCGGCGCCGTACGACGACATGGGCCATGGCACGCACGTCGCATCGATCGCGCTCGGTGACGGCGTCGGCCCGGGGTCCAACGCCGCGCAGATGATGGGCGTCGCGCCAGGCGCGGCCTTGTCCGCGGCGAAGGTCATCGACTCCACGGGGTTCGGCGAGGACTCCGTCGCAGTGGAGGGCATCCAGTGGTGCGCGGGACGCGCGTCGGTCGATGTGATCTCGCTCAGCCTCGGCTCGGACCTACCGTCTGACGGACTGGATGCGATGTCGCAGGCGGTCGACGCCGCGGTGGATGGCGGGAAGATCGTCGTGGTGGCGGCCGGCAACGGCGGCGACGTCCCCGGCACGATCACCGCGCCCGGCTCGGCGAAGAAAGCGATCACGGTCGGCGCCGTCGCCGACTGGTCCGCCGCCGCGTCGGAACCGTACGCGTCGAACGGCCCATACCTCGCACCGTTCTCCAGCCGCGGTCCGACCGAGGACGGTCGGATCAAGCCCGACGTCGTCGCCCCCGGTGTGTCGATCGGCGCCGCGCAGTCCGGCAGCACTTCGGCGTACGCCGTCCACGACGGCACATCGATGGCGACGCCGTACGTCGCGGGGACCGCGGCCCTACTCGAACAGCTCCAGCCCGACTGGACCCAGACGGACGTGCGCGCAGCGATCGAAGGAACCGCCTCGGACGCCGGACCAGCAGGGAAGGACTCCGACTGGGGCGCCGGGCTGCTCGACAGCTATGCGGCCGTGGCCCTTGCGGCCGGGGGCACCGGCTCCACGCCCTTCCCGGCGCACCAGCGCTTCACAGGGACCGTCGCGAACCACGGCTCGTGGTCCAAGACGTTCACCATCACGGCCGCCGAGTTGGACGCGCCCATCGCCGCAACGGTCACGTTGAACGGGACGTTCGAGTGCGTGATCGACCTACCGCCCCTTGGCTGCTTCATGTACGCGTGGTCTCCCGACCTCGAAGCCGAGCTGGATGGCCCGTCCGGCTTCGCGCTCGACTCGAGTACGTGCCCCGCTGGCGACCTCTGCACCATCGGACGCCAAGAGACGCTGGATGTCCGGCCGACGGTGCCGGGGACGTACACGATCCGCGTGTTCCCGGCGGGCGACGGTGACGGCAGCGGCGGGTCGTTCGCGGTCGACCTGTTCACCGGTCCCATCAGCGGGTCGCCGCCACCTCCGCCATCAACGTTGCATGTCGGCGACATCGACGGGTCCGGCGTGTGGCTGACCGCCACCCGGTGGCGAGCCCGAGCGACGATCGCCGTGCATGACGGGAACGACGCCGTCCTCGCGGGCGCCGTGGTGACCGGGAGATGGACCGGCAACACGACGGCAACCTGCACGACCAACCTGAACGGGCGTTGCCAGGTCTCGAAGCGGTTCCCGATGAGGCGAGCGGCGGCGACGTTCACCGTGACGTCGGTGCAGCTGGCCGGCTCCACGTACACGCCGACCGACAACCATGACCCCGATGGGGACAGCACCGGCACGGCGATCACGATCTCGCGCCCGGTCTAGGCCGAGTACACGACACGACCCGCGGCGATCGTGGTGGTCACCTGCGTCTCGGCGATCTCGTAGACGGAGCCCGCGAACGGGTTGCGATCGAGTACCACCAGATCCGCTCGCTTGCGCTCCTCGATCGTGCCGGCGTCATCGTCGTGGTCGACGTAGGCGCTCCCCCGCGTGAAGCCCGCGATCGCTTCGGCCAGGGTGATGCGCTGCGTCGCGTCGAGCACCTGCGCGTCCGGGCCGTCGCCGATCACCTGCCGCGTGACGGCAACCTGCAGCTCCTCGAACACGTTGGGTGAGCTGACCGGCCAGTCGCTCCCCATCGCGACCACAGCCCCGCTGCGCACGACGTCGCCGATCGGGTAGAGGTGATCGGCGCGATCGCCGACGTGGGGCCGGGTCAGCGTCTCGATCAGCGGATCGGGGCAGGCCCACAGCGGCTGGATGTTGGCCACCACGCCGAGGGGCCGCAGGCGTGGGATGTCGACGGGGTCGGGGAGCTGCAGGTGCGCGATGTGATGGCGGGCGTCGTTCCATCCGTTCGTCTTTCGAGCCGCCTGGACAGCGTCGAGTGCTGAGCGCACCGCGCGGTCGCCGAGGGCGTGCTGGTGCACCTGGAACCCGAGCTCATCGAGGCGCACGAGCGCCTCGGTGAGCGTTCGCTCCTCGACGAATTGGATGCCACGGTCGTGCTCCTCCCCGAAGTGGCCTTCGTAGGGCTCCAGCATCGAGCCGGTGGAGCTCTCCGGGCACCCGTCGAGCATGATCTTGACCGTGCCCGCGTCGAGGTTGCCGCCGGTCCCCCACTGACGCTGTTCGACGAGCTCGCGGATCTGCTCCAGCTCGCGGTGGCGGTCCCACCACAACGACGCGACGACGCGCGCGGTGAGCTCGCCGGCGTCGTCGAGCGATCGGTAGGCACGGAGCAGGTCGGGCTGCACCCACGCGTCCTGCCACCCGGTGATCCCCAACGCATGCAGATACGTCTGCGCGACGCGGATCGACGCCATCCAGTCCTCGACCGAGTCGGCCGGCACATGCTCGGCCCAGAAGGTGTACGCGGTGCCCTCCTGCAGGCACCCGGTCGGCGCCCCATCGGTGTCACGCACGTAGTAGCCGTCCCATGGGTCGGGTGTCGCCGCCGTGATGCCGGCGATCGCGAGCGCGCGCGAGTTGACCCAGGCCGCGTGTGTGTCCGTGTTCATCAGGAACACGGGGCGATCGGACACGACCTCGTCGAGATCTCGGGCTTGCGGGCCTTCCTCACCGAATACGGGCCCGAACCACCCACCGCCGACGATCCAGCCGTCGTCGGGGTGCCCATCCGCGTGGGTAGCGATCCGATCGAGGTAGTCGGGCAGCCGGTGCAGGTCGTCGAGGTTGACGTGTCGCCGGATGCGTCCCGCGAACGCCGCGTGGATGTGCGCGTCCTGGAACCCCGGCATGACGCACGCGCCGGAGAGGACCTCGACTTTGGAGTCGACGCGCTCACGGACATCCGCCTCGGTGCCGACCGCGACGATCCGATCGCCGCGGATCGCGACCGCTTTGGCCCAGCTGCGCGCCGCGTCGACGGTGTAGACATCGCCGACGACCACCAGGTCCGCGCGCTCGCTCACGGCGGCGGACGCTATCACGCCCGGCGCGAGCGCTCAGTCGATCGTGATCGGGCCGTGCATCCCGTAGGCGTAGTGCCCGGGCAGGTGGCACGCGAACTCCCACCCGGGATCGAGCTGGTCGGGGAAGGTGAACGTCGTCTCGACCGTTCCGCCGGTGGGCACCGAGATCTCGCCCGGGCGGGCGCCGTGGGCGGGCTCGGTGCCCAACTCGTGGATGCGCTGCATCGCGGCATCGCCGACGAGGAACTCGTGATCGATCGGGTCCTCGTTCGTGACGACGAAACGGACCGTCTCACCGGGAGCCACCTGCAGGGAAGCCAGGTCGAACCGGGAGAAATGGATCTGGATGTTCAGCGTGCGCGTCGCGGGCGGGCTCGCGTCGGCGGTGGCCGCGAGCGCGGCGGCGGACAGGAGCACCGCCACCGCGGCCGCGAGCCCCGTCCGCCGTCGCATCGTCATCGACCGGTCGCGGCCTGCTGGATCCGCCAGCGCAGCGCGAGCGCCAGGAGCGCGATGCCGAAGCCGAGCCACAGGATCATCCGCGCGCTGTTCGCGGGATCGATCGCCGGCAGCGCCGACACGGGATCGAACCCCGCGGCCACCGGATCGGGGTGACCGAACCCGCTGGCGTCGATCGCGAGGTCGTGCGTCAACGTGGATGCCGGCGCGTCGATCTTGAGGTACGTGAACCACATCGGATCGTTCGGGATCCACTTCGACCGTTGGTCCGAGCGGAGGTCGTTGAGCAACGAGCTGGAGCCCCACTCGCTCCGCTCCTGGATGATCCCGCGCTGGTTGTCCGAGCCGTCCCCGAGCTCCGCTTGGGGCAGCGTCGTCGGCGGACGATCGGTCAGCAGGAACACATCGGCCTGCACCAGGTCTTGGGGCTGGCGGCCGAGGGTCAGGATGCGCAGCGGCACCCATGGGTTCGGCGTGGGGATGACGACGTGCACGGGCGTGCCCTGGCCTTCGAGGATCCCCTGCTGCGCGGCGCGCTTCAGGTTGAACTTGGTCGCCATGAAGATCGGGCTGCGCTGCGCGTAGAAGTCGAGCACTTCAGGTGCGTCCGGCGGCAGGAAGAAGCCATGGTCTCGCGCCCAGTTCCCGACGGCGACGGCGCCGCCTTTGAGGACCGTGATGTTCAACGCGTCGACCTGGGTGCGGAGGATGACCTCTGCGTCGGCGGCGACCGAGGCGGTGGCGAACAGCGCCTGTCGCTCGAACACCGGGGGGTTCACCTCCTGCTGCAGCCGCTGCAGCGTCCAGTCGCCGCCTTTGATCACCTTGGTCGGCACGCCGGGCAGCGGCGTGATCGACCCGATCGACTTGCTCGTCTTGCCCGCGTAGCTGAACGAGGTCAGGTAGTGCTCGATCCCGTTGTGATAGGCAGCGAGCGTTGCGGTGCGGGTGAGACTGATCGTGCCGTTCGGGGCGATGAGGCCCCCGCACGCGAGCGCGGAAGCTGCCGAGCCGAGCACGAGGCCTGCGGCGATCGTCGAGACGACGGCCGCGCGGAGGATGCGGCGAGCGCCCATGGGTCTCTCCTTCCCATCGTTGATCGCCGTTGGACGACCCGAACGTCGTCGTCGGTTCCCGCCGCCACGCAACTCGATGGGCTCGCCTATGCTCCGGCCGATGCAGCTCAACCCGACCGAGGAGGACCGCCTCCGCATCTTCACTGCGGCGCAACTCGCCCGGGCGACCCTCGACCGCGGTGTGGCACTGAACGCACCGGAAGCGGTGGCGCTGCTCTGTGACGAGATGCACCTGGCGGCACGCTCGGGAGCCAGCTGGGAGGAGGTGCGCGACGCGGGCATCGCGCTCGCCGCGACCACGCCCGTGCTCGACGGGGTCGCCGAGCTGATCCCCGAGATCCGGCTCGAGGTCCTGCTCGATGAGGGGACGCGGCTCGTGGTCCTCCGCGATCCATTCGGCACGGGGCAGCCCGGTATCCGCTTCGGCGAGGGCGATGTATCGCTCGTGCCTGATCGCGAGCGCGTCAAGATCCAAGTGACCAACACCGGCGAGCGGCCGATCCGTATCTCCAGCCACTTCCCGTTCTGGGACGCGAACCCGCACCTGTCGTTCGACCGGGGTGCGGCTCGCGGGTTCCGCTTGGACCTGCCGGCGGGCGACTCGCTGTCGTGGATGCCCGGCGAGACGCGCGAGGTCACGCTCGTCGCGCTCGGAGGAACGCGCGATGCCTGATCGGCTCTCGCGAGAGGAGCACGCGCTCCGCCACGGGCCGACCGCGGGCGACCGCGTGCGGCTGGCCGACACCGATCTGTGGCTCCGCGTCGAGGAGGACCTGACCGAGCCGGGCGACCAGGCGCTGTGGGGGTACGCGAAGAACTGGCGCTCGCGCATGACGCAACACGATGCGGCAACGACCGCCTCGGAGCTCGACACCGTGATCGGGTCGGTGCTCGTCGTCGATCCACTGCTCGGTGTCGTGAAATGCGACCTCGGGATCAAGGACGGACGGATCGTCGGGATCGGTCGCGCCGGCAACGCCGACATCACCGACGGGGTCGACCTCACGATCGGGCCGAACACGTGGCCGATCCCCTGTCACGGCCTGATCGCGACGCCCGCCGTCGTCGACTCGCACGTCCATCTGTTGTCGCCACGGCTCGTGCCGGTCGCGCTGTCCGCCGGCGTGACCACGTTGATCACCGCGGGCTTCGAGGAACCCCCCGACCGGATGCGGAGCACCTACGAAGCGTTCGAGCGCCTACCGGTGAACATCGGGCTCCAGGCGAGCGCTCGGACCGATGTTCCGGGCGGGCTCGACCCGGTGATCGAGGCGGGGTCGGTCGGCCTGAAGATCCACGAGGATTGGGGCGCGTACCCCGAGATCGTCGACGCAACGCTCCGCGCGGCGAACGACCACGACATCGCGGTGTGCCTGCACACCGACAGCCTGAACGAGTCGACCGAGCTCGAGGGCACGATCGAGGCGATCGCGCATCGGACCGTCCACGCGTATCACGTCGAGGGATCCGGCGGCGGCCACATCCCCGACGCGATCGGCCTGACCCGCGAACCCAACATCATGTGCTCCTCGACGACGCCGACGATCCCCTACGGACCGGCGACCGCGGCCGAGCAGCTCGACATGAAACTGATCGTCCACGAGGGGAACCCGGGCCTCCCGGAGGACGTCGCGGCGGCGAAGGAGCTCGTGCACCCCGCGACGATGGCCGCCGAAGGCCCGTTGCACGAGCTCGGCGCGATCCAGATCGTGAACTCCGACTCGCAGGGCATGGGCCGCATCGGCGAGACCCTGCGGCGAACGATGCAGCTCGCGCACGTGATGAAGGCGTGGCGTGCGGGCGAAGGGTGGGACGCGCCCGCGCCGGTCAAGCGACGTCGGTCGGCGGTCGCGGCGACCGACGGCGAGCCCGACGACAACGAGCGGGTGCTGCGGTACCTCGCCAAATGCACGATCGAGCCGGCGATCGTGCACGGCATCGCCACCGAGGTTGGCTCCCTCGCCTCCGGCCGCATGGCCGACATCGTCCTGTGGCACGCCACGCATTTCGGGGTGAAGCCGCTGATGGTGCTCAAGGCGGGCGTCGTCGCCTGGAGCGCGATCGGCGAGGGGAACGCGAGCGTGCACGGCGCCGAGCCAACGCGGTACGGAGCGGACTGGGGCGGATCGGGATATGCACCTGCGCGGCTCTCGACCACGTTCGTCTCACTCGCGGCGCTCGATGCAGGCTTCGCGAGACGAACCGGTCGTCGCGTCGTCGCGGTCCGCGGGACGCGGGGCCTGACGCGCGACGATCTGATCGCGAACACCACAACGCCGGCCGGACTCGAGGTCTCCCCCGTTGATGGGACCGTGACGCTCGACGGGCGTGTGCTCGTATGCGAACCGACGTCTGCGGTCCCCATGTCGCGCCGTTACCTGCTCGCGTGAGTCCGCTCGACTAGCGCTCCATCGCTGGTGTCACGAATCGCTCACCGGCGCGAACCGTGGACGATCCGTCGACACCCCGCAAGGTGACGGTTCGCCGACCGTGCACCGTCCAGGTCGTTCCGTCGCCGAGGATCGCCGTCTGCTCGTCGATGCCGACGAACCAGGTGTCCTCCGGGAGGCGAGAGGTCATCCACCACTGCGCGCCCGGGATGCGCGCCGCGCGGTCCCAATGCACGCCGAACGACACGTGCGGCACGAGGCCGAGACCGAACAGCCACGACGTGCCGCGGCGTCCCTCGGCGTCCCGTTCCCGGCTGGCCACCATGGCGCCCGCGCTGCAGCCCGCGTACACCGCGCCGCGTTCCATCGCCCGCAAGATGGCGCTCAGCAGCGGGGAGTCACGAAGCACACCGGCGAGCTTCGCCGGCTTGCCGCCGGAGAAGTAGATCATCGACGCTGACCCCACCCGCGCGACGACATCGTCGCGGAACGCATCCTCACGGGTCTTGACGGGCAGCACCTCGGCCGGCACGCCGTCCGCGGCGTAGTGACGAAGCCCCATCTGCGCCCAACGATCGAAGACGTGGTCACCTTCCGAAGCACTCGCGGTCGGCGCGATCAGGACCGAGCCGTCGCCGGTGGCGTCCGCGAGGGTACGCGCCTCGACATCACTGCTCCAGGGCTCGAACTCACCCGAGCCCAGCAAGAGGAACCTCGGCACCTAGTCCTCGGCCGCCGGTTGCTCGGTCGGCTGCGCCTCTTCGGCGATCTCCTCCGATGCGGGCACGACGACCGCGACCGGCGGGGCCGGTTGTTCGGTCAGGCGGCCTGGCGCACGATGTCGCCCGCCGGGTTCGCCGGGCGGAGGCAGGTCGCGTCCCGACCGAGACCGCCACGCGGCGACGATGATCGTGCCGAACCCGAACATGCCCGCCAACGTCCAGACGCCGACGTTCAACACCGGCACCAACCCGACCGCGCCGACGATCGCCACCCCGACGAGGAGCGCGGCCATCCGGGAGCGCGGGGCTCGGATCACGAGACGCCCCATCGTGAACGTCGCGACGACCACTCCCAGCAGCCACAGGAGCGCCAAGCCGAGGAGCACCGCGAGCCCGAGCGGCAGCCCGATGATGGTCGCGGTCAGGGCGATCGCGAGGACCGGCAGCACCAACGACACGAGCACACCCCAGCCGGCGGAGGGGAGGGGGGCGGAGCGGGCGGCGTCAGCCGCGCCCTCCGCGCCCCGGGGGGCCAGCAGGAGCAGGAGCAGCCCGCCCAGCAGGATCGACGCGGCCATCGCCACGCTCACGAGCAGCGCGCCGAGCGCCGCGACCGGGCCCGACAGCGTGAACCCGACGTCGCGCCGCACGGCTCCTGCCACCTCAGCACCGTCGGCGATCTCCAGGTTGCCGCCTGCGAGGACGTCGCCCGTCACCTGGGCCGTCGACAGCAGGTGGATCGGCCCGTGCAACGCGATCACGTCGCCGCCCACCTGTCCGCCGATGGTCACGGGACCGTCGAGGACGATCACGTCGTTCTGCACGACCCCCGAGACGGTCGCGCTCCCCGAGAACACGACGACCTCTTGCACGACGGTTCCCCGGGCGACCGTGACATCGCCGGACAGGACCACCTGATCGACCGGCTGGATCGGCTCCGTCACCTGCGCTTGCGCGGCCGCGGGCCATGAGACGCAGAGGGCGACGACGATCACGAGGAAGGCACGACGCAACACCCGGGCATCCTATCCAGCCCGGTTCCGCATCCGGATGGCAAACTGTGCCCCGATGTCGTTCCGAGCCGACGGTCCGAACTGGGCGATCGCGACCCCTCACGTCGATGCGACGCGCGCCGGGGCGCTCGCCTTCGAGCGGGGCGGCACGGCGATGGACGCCGCGGTGCACGCGGCGATCACGCTCGCGGTCGTGTATCCACACATGTGTGGCGTGGGCGGTGACCTCTTCGCGCTCGTCCAACGATCCGACGGGGAGACGTTGGCCATCAACTCGAGCGGCCGCTCCCCCGCGCGCGCAGACGCCGACCCGCTGACCGGGCTCGCCGAAGTGCCGATCCGCGGCCCGGTGCCGATCACCGTCCCCGGGGCGGTCGCGGGCTGGCGCGCGATCCTCGCGACCGGCGGCGTCCTGCCGTGGCGAGAGGCGTTCGACCCGGCGATCGGGTTCGCCGCCGATGGCGTCGCCGTGAGCGGCTCACTCGCCGACACGCTCACCGAGCCGGACACCCCGTACGTATCCGACCCCGGCCTCTCCTCCATCTTCTATCCAGGTGGGATGCCGGCGCCCCTCGGCTCGACCGTCACCCAGCCCGCGCTCGCTCGCACGCTGACCGCGCTCGCGCAGGAGGGCCCCGAAGCGCTCTACGGCGGCACGATCGGCAAGGCCTACGTCGAGGGGCTCGAGGGCGTCGGCTCGCCGATGACCCTGGACGATCTCGCGACCCACGACGCCGTGACGCTCGCCGCGATGCGGACCGCGTTCCGCGACCTGCACGTCAGCGTCGTCCCGCCGAACTCGCAGGGGTTCGTCCTGCTCCAGATCCTCGCTCTCATCGAGCGACTCGGCCTGGACCCCGATCTCGACGGCGTCGATGCGGGACGGATCGCCGACGTGATCCGCGTGGCCAACGCCGACCGCGACCGCCATCTCGCCGACGCCGAACGGATGACGGTGCATCCGTCGACGCTGCTCGACGACGGGCACCTGGCGGCGTTGGCCGACGAGGCGCGCGCGTCCCACACCCCGCATGTCAAACCCCACGGCGACACGATCGCCCTGGTCACGGCGGACGCCGAGGGCAACGGGGTTTCCCTGATCCAGAGCCTCTTCTGGGGGTTCGGGTCCGGGATCCTTGAGCCGACGACCGGGATCGTGGCGCAGAACCGCGGCGCGTGCTTCACCCTGGCGGAAGGGCACCCGAACCGATTCGCGCCGGGCGTGCGGCCGTTCCATACGCTGATGCCGGTGCTCGCGCACGACGGCGACGGGCTCGCGGCGGTCGCCGGCACGATGGGCGGCTACCACCAGCCGCAGGTCAACCTGCACACCATCACCCGGACCTTCGTCGGCGGTCTGCACCCCGCCGAGGCGGTGGCGGCGCCGCGTTGGGTCGTCCTCGGCGCGGACGAGGATCCGACCGGCGGTGTGGGCGTCGAGGCCGGCGTGTCCGAGGCGACCCGTCGTTCGCTGCTCGGCACCCGCGGCATCTCGATCACCGAGGCGGATTCGTTCGGGCATGCGCACCTGATCCGACGCACCGCGAGCGGGTTCCTCGCCGGGTCGGACCCTCGGGCCGACGGGTCGGCCGAGGCCGGCTGACCGCTCGCTACGCTGCACGACTGGCGCTCGCCCCCGGAAGGCTGTGAGACTGTGCAGTCACGCCGATGCCACACCCTCCGTCCGACCCATTCGGATCCGAAGCGCAGCTGCGGCGACTGTTGAGCGACCTCGACGGGATCGTCTGGGTGTTCGACCCTGCCGCAGCGGCTTGGTCCTACGTGTCCGACGGCAGCCGCCGGGTGCTCGGGTACGCGCCGGAGACGTGGCTCGCCGACGCTGCGTTCCGCACCGAGCGGCTCCACCCCGACGATCGCGAGCGGATCGAGGCTGCGCTCGGGCGCGCGGCCACCGAGGGCGGGTCGTTCGACGAGACCTACCGCATGCGCGCGGCCGACGGCTCGTGGCGATGGCTGCGCGACATCGGCCACGGTCGGGACGGCTCGCTGCAGGGCCTGATGGTTCCCACGACCCCTGCCGTCACCGTCGACCAGCCAGAGGACCGCTTCCGCAGCGTCGTCGAACACCTCAACGCGATCGTCTACCTAGAGGAGATGCCCTCGGCCGAACGCACCGGCCGGATGCTGTACGTGAGCCCACAGGTCCTCGATCTCCTGGGCTTCACCCAAGAGGAGTGGCTCGGCGACCCGGTCGCTTGGTCACGCCAGTTCCATCCCGAGGACCGCGACCGGATCCAGGCGATCTATGAGCGCATCGAGCGGACCGGTGAGCCGTTCCAGGCGGAGTACCGGATGTTCGCGCGCGACGGCTCGATCAAGTGGTTCCGCGACGAGGCGATCGTGGTGCGCGACCCGAGCGGTGCCCCGCTCTACTGGCAGGGCGTGATGTTCGACACCACCGAGGAGCACGAGACGCGAGCCCAGCTCGATGATTCGCAGGAGCGCTACCGAACCCTGGTCGAGCAGATCCCCGCGATCGTCTACCGCGAGGCCGTGCTCGGAGACGCGATGCAGGTCGTGTACATCAACTCCCAGGTCGAGGCGATCCTCGGCATCACGCCGGCGGAATGGGTCGCGGACTCGAGCGTCTGGTTCGACGCGATCCACCCCGAGGACCGCGCGCGCGTCGAGCAGGTGAACCATCGCAGCGACGAGACCGGCGCGCCATTCCTCGTGGAGTACCGGATGATCGCCCGCGACGGGCGGGTCGTGTGGTTCCGCGACGAAGCCGTTCTGCAGCGCGACGAGCACGACCGGCCGATCTACTGGCAGGGCGTGATGATGGACATCACGGCGCGTCGGGAGGCCGAGTCCGGCTTGGCCGAGGCCGAGTCGCGCTACCGCGCGCTCGTGGAACAGCTGCCCGCGATCGCGTATATCGACCCGGTCGACCGACGGGGCACCGTGTACATCAGCCCGCAGACCGAGTCGATCTTGGGCTACACGCCGGAGGAGTGGTACGCCGACCCGGAGCTCTGGCAGCGGATCGTCCACCCCGACGATCGCGATCGACAGGTCGCGGCCGGCGCCGACCCGACGTCATCGACGTATCGGATGATCGCCAAGGACGGCCGTGAGGTGTGGATCCACGACCAGTCCCGTCCGGTCTACGACGACGCCGGCACGTTGGTGTACTGGCAGGGGCTGCTCCTGGATGTCACCGACCAACGGCAGACGCTCGAGCTGCAGCAGGCGCTGGACCTGGAGCGGCTCGAGGCCGAGCGGCTCCGCGCCGAGGACGAGATGAAGACGACGTTCCTGCACGCGGTGTCGCACGATCTGCGGACGCCGTTGGCCGCGATCCTCGGGCTCGCCGTCACGCTCGAGCGGGAAGACCTGACGTTGGAGCCTGACGAGGCGCGTGACCTCGCCCACCGGATCTCGCAGAACGCGCGACGCCTCGACCGGATGGTCGGCGACTTCCTCGACTTCGAGCGGCTCGCGCGCGGCGTGGCCGAGCCGAACTACGAGCGCGTCGATGTCGGCGCGCTGATCAGGGAGATCGTCGCGGAGTCCGAGCTGGTCGCGGAGCGGCAGCTCGCCGTCGAGGTCGCGCCGATCTCGGTGCGTGCCGACGCCGGCATGCTCGAGCGCATCGTCGAGAACCTGCTCGGCAACACCGCGAAGCACACGCCCGCGAGCGCGCGCATCTGGGTGACGCTCACACGACGCGACGACGGCGTCGAGCTGATCGTCGAGGACGACGGCCCCGGCGTGCCCGACGAGGACAAAGAGCGGATCTTCGAGCCGTTCCGGCAGGGCTCCTCGGCCGCGACCGGCTCGGGTGTCGGGCTCGCACTGGTCGCGCGGTTCGCGGAGCTCCACGACGGCCGTGCATGGGTCGAGGATCGTCCGGGCGGCGGCTCATCGTTCCACGTCACGCTGGCGGCGGAGCCGCAGGAGCGCCGGATCGACCTGACGTCGCTCGAGGGTCAGCCGACCGAGACCGGTTCCCCCGCCGACAACCAGGCGTAGGCCTCCTCTTCCTGCGCGAAGTGCAGGCGCAGGATCGCGTGAAGCCCGTACAGGACCCGCCGCAGGTCGACCAGGTCGTCGCGGTCCGGACCGGTGGGTGGCAGGTCCTCCAGGAGCTGCCGGTACACCCGGATCAGGTGGGAGATCTCGACGTGCGCGCGCTCCATGCTCGACATCGGGTCCTCGCCCCCGAGCATCGAGGCGACCACCGGGTAGACCGCCGACTCCTCCTCCTCCTCGTGCTGCGGGAGCCGGTCGCACAGGAACGCGCGGACGGCCTCCAGCTCGACCCGGAGCTCAGCCGGCTCCAGCATGTCGAGGCGGTCGGCCGTGTCCCGGATGCGCTGCACCTCGGGCGCGAACTCCGCGTGCTCGCGGCGGAACCGCTCCGCGACATCGGTGGTCACGGTGCCCGCCGGTGTGCGCGTGCCCGACCCGAGCGCGCGCAGGGCGTTGAGGATCGACGTCACGTCGATCACCTCCTGGAACAAGGCGCCGACCGCCGGCGTGAAGAACCCGAACGCCCCGAAGCCCATGAACACGAACGCGAGGCCCATCCCGAGCAGGACGCTCTGCGTGGCGATCCGTCGAGAGCGCTGCGCGATCGTCATCGCGTCGACGAGCCGGTCGAGGCGGTCGACCGCGAGCACCACGTCGGCCGCTTCGGAGGACGCGGTCGCCCCTCGGGCGCCCATCGCGACGCCGACGTCGGCGGCCGCCAGTGCCGGCGCGTCGTTGAGCCCGTCGCCCACCATCATGACGATGCCCTCGCCACGTTCGCTCTCGACGGCTTCGACCTTCTCGGCGGGGTCGCGCTCCGAAAGGATCCGGTCGACGCCGAGCGCCGCGCCGACCGACTCGGCCACGTCCGGGTGGTCGC
>Ga0105242_10002675_pt1 | contig 13960 bp, 16 predicted proteins | sample KBSM24metaG_FD_81521 | JGI IMG/M metagenome (GOLD analysis project Ga0105242, IMG submission 81521) | Miscanthus rhizosphere microbial communities from Kellogg Biological Station, Michigan, USA - KBS M2-4 metaG | ecosystem: Host-associated > Plants > Roots > Rhizosphere > Soil | place...
CAGGATCTTTCCGAGCACAGTCGTCAGCGTTTGGGAATTGGAGGAGTTGGCGTTCTCTCCCACGGCTATGTACAGTTTGCCATCGGGTCCAAAATGGATCGATCCTCCATTGTGATTGGTAGCCGAGCTCAAGTTGTCTAGCTGTAGGATGAGCATCTCGCTTCCCGCAACCCCCACGTCGCCGTTGGCAGTAAACCGGCTGACCCGGTTGAATCGTGGCGTGGTGTTGACGGTGTAGTATACAAAGACAAACTGATTGGTGGCGAAATTGGGATCAAAGGCTACTCCCAGCAGTCCGCGTTCACCCGCTGAATCGGTCGGCACCGTTAAGAATGGTGTTGAAAGAAGGGATCCATTCTTAATGACACGCAACTGCCCGCCCTGTTGGCATACAAACAGCCGTCCGTCCGGCGCGAATGCAAAGGCAGTGGGCGAGGAGAGTCCGGAGGTCACGAGTGTCTCCGTAAAGCCAAGTGGTAGCATGGCCGCCCGGCTCGACGTAATGATCGAGAGCAGAATCACGCCGGCTTGGAAAATCTGACCAAGGGTGAATGTCGCCATTGCGATCTCCTCTTATCCTGTGCAAGTGATTGCTCCACCCCGAAGCAGCTGATGAAAAGGGAGGAATCACGGATGTGCCGCACTTATTCCATTTTATTGCGCACGCGTTCGCTCGAGTTCAGCGAGTCGCGCATGTAGCCTGTTCACGGTGCGTCGCGCCGTTTGTGGCTTTCACGATCCACTTGTACGGTTTGCCGACTGCCGTCAAATTAAATTCGTAAACACTACGCCGTGTTGCGGGGAGCTGGTCAACATCACTTCTTAACGAATGCATTGGCATAGTAGCCGTTCCGGCTGCGCGCGTCAGGACGTCCCGGTGCATTCACTGTGACGGTAATTTTGCGGAAAATTCCATCTAGCGCCGGGTTCAGGGGTGAATATGCCCGCGTATATTGGTGGCGGATCTCGTTTGCCACCTCGGGCACGATCCTGTCCACATCTTCGAGATCCTTGTGGTAATAGTCCATGGCGCCTGAGGCCGCAGCTAGATCGTGCAACGCGCGCCGGGCCTTCTTAACCGCCCTAGGCTCCTCCTCGCTGACAATACTGATAGAGTAGATCAGCGCGTCACTTTGCTGTGCCTTGCGCATCAGATCTTCAAGGCTAATGTTGATGCTGGTGGTGTCGTTGCCATCCGTAATCGCTACGAGCACCTTCTTATCCTTCTTGGCTTTCTCTTTCAGGTAGTCCATCGACATACTAAGGGCATCGCGCATAGCTGTGCTGCCTTCGGTCTCCATACGGTCGAGCGCCTCTTCCCATTTCTTGATGTCGCTGGTGAAGGACTGATTGAGATACGCTTCATCGTTAAAATTCACGATGAACACTTGTCTTGAGGATTCGACGCCCGCTCCAGCTTGCCGTTCACTAAGCGCGGTCCTATTCCGGGCTTCTTCGAGAAGCACCTGGGACATTAGTAGTCGCGCAATGACGCCTCGGCCATGGTGACCGGCTTGGCTGCCGCACGCGTCTTGGCATGGAAGCGCTTCGAAAGGTCTCGAAGGAAGCCAGGCGGATTCTTCCATCTGTTTTCGGTGTGCTTTCTTACTTCCACAACGAAATCGTCGAGGTTCACGCCGGAAGCTCGAGATTGACGCGCAACAACTCCGAGGGAATGGGCTCAGGTCGCGCCGCGATGGAACGAGCCGGTGTGGCCGCGGGTGGGCACACTCCGGAAACAGCGAACTCTGACCAAAGCAAAGCAGAGATCGTAGTCCACTGAGATGGAAAGGGTTGTTTGGTACGCCCGAGAGGATTCGAACCTCTGACCTTTTGCTCCGGAGGCAAACGCTCTATCCAGGCTGAGCTACGGGCGCAAACTCAATGACTTACACGGCACATCGCAAGTTTAGATCCTTTGCCTTCGCTAAAGGAGCCTTGCATGTACACGACTCAGTTTATCACCGAACGAAGCTACTTGAAGGGGGTTTCGCAGGCCACCATCCAGTGGTACAACTCATCTTTCAAAGCATTTGAAGGGGCGCTGGACTCCAAGCAGGCGATTATTGAACGCATTGGGGCCTTGAGGAAAACCAATTCGGCTATCTCCGTCAACACCTATCTCCGCTGCCTCAATGCGTACTTCCGTTGGCGGCACGAGGAACACGGAACAGAGCAGATCAAGATTCCACGGCTGAAAGAAGAACAGAAAGTCCTAGCAACCCTGTCGGCGGATCACATCAAACGGCTGATCCAGTTCTCGCCGAAGGGCCGGAATCTAAAACGAGCACACACTCTCACCCTGCTTCTGCTGGACACTGGTTTGAGGTTTGCCGAAGCACTGGGTCTGACCTGGGAAAGGGTGGACCTGGATAACCTCGTGCTGAAGGTTCTGGGCAAAGGCGGCAAGCATCGCGTTGTGCCAATCTCACTGGAATGTCGCAGGGTGCTGTATCGCTGGAAGCAGCAGCAACGTGGAGGCGATCTAGTATTCCCCACTCGAAGTGGTATCCAATCCACCCAGCAAAATGTTGGCCGGGATGTACGGCTACTGGGTCAGCGTGTCGGAATTAGAGGCGTTCGATTCAGCCCTCACACGTTCAGGCATACGTTCGCAGTCAGTTACCTACGTGCTGGCGGGAACGTGCTATACCTCCAACGTATTCTAGGACACAGTTCGCTGGAGATGACGAACAGGTATACGCGGAGTTTAGGTATAGATGACCTGTCAGCCGTCCACTCGAAGCTCTCGCTGCTGTCGAGGCGGGGCTAGTTCAACGATTCCTGGCTTTGCGGTTTGCCAACTTCTCTGCCCGTTCATTGATAGCTTCAACAATACCCGGTGTATTAAGTGTGATCCACAGAACGGCATCAGGCGGTCTAGTAGTCGCTTCACGGATCTCGAACCTGCCCCCCGCCTTCAGCCTCCACACGGCCAAGGCTGGGGCCTCTCCTAGGGTCGGATACTTCGCCTGGACGGACTCGACCAGCTTGCCGATGGCATTGGCGGCGAAGCCAGCCCTACTAAACTCGTTGGCCACCGCCATTAGATACACGTCGTCAATGCTGTAGAGGTTGATTGAACCCCGGCCAGAGGCTTGGTAGGCCGAGGCGGGTATTGTGAACGGTCTGCCCACTGTCCAGTTCTTGGCGGTGGCGAAGTTCATGGTTTGGACCGCTTGGCCATTGTGAACTATTCTAGTTTACGCCGCTCTTTCTAACTCCCGTTCGTCGGCACAGCTACCGGGCTATTTTGAATTTTGTGGCAGAAGGTGTTTATCCCAATGCCTTCCAACTAATCGCCAATGTTCAATGCGGAAATCGCGTCCTCGACGGACCAAACACTCTGCCACCCTTTACCAGCCGTAAGGCGTTTGCGACGTATCCGGTGGCCTAGTTCTAGCCATCGTGCCACGCACTCACCTATGATTGCCGGACTAACAGTTTCTATGTGAATGTCGGACTCGTGGCAGAGACGCACCCTGAGTCGGTCACGGTCATAGATAACGATGTCGCACTCGCCCGGAGTGTAGATGCCTTGCTCGATACTGTCGCTAATCCAGTTACTCAATCGTGCGGTTGGGATGCTGAACTCCTTGTCACGCTGAATATCATCGATTTCACAGCCCACGCTGTACATGACCACGATATGGTCAGACCCTCCATTCCCCACAATCGAGCACACGAAGGGGATCTCGTGGTGAACGTCAATTGCCCGGATTGGTCCGCACACGAGTTCCATGAACGAAGGCCCATTAGATCACGTACTGACTATTGAATGGAGAAGGATTGGGAAGCTCGGTTTAAGTTCAGTGAAACGAAGCCGCTATCGTTAGGGTTAGTCAATTGGCTCTTGACCTGGAGCCGCTCTTGGCCCTGCCAGTGATTCTAGGAGTTGTAGTCGGCGAATTACTTAGGCGGCATAAATCCTAGTTCTGCGATTGCAAATAGCAGGGTCTGTTCACGAGAAATACTCCCCACCCCCAGTAGCTACGCTGCTGTTTTCTATCTCGGTAGGGAGGGACTTCTAGTGAACTGAGCCATCACCCAGCCGTCTGGGGCTGATCCTTGGAGAATGTCCATCGGATTAAACGGAGAGCTAAAAACGTCACCAGCACCAGATCCAAATAACCAGTTAGTATCTCCAACGGCATTAACGACTGCGGGGAGATGTGGAATTTGAGGCACAAGAACTGCGACAGTAGTAACCCTGGAGCATGGATAAAAGCGGAAATGGCTCCGGCAAGCTCAAGGTTGGCGTTCGGATTTCTCGGTAGGCCTACTCGTAGAACGTACCGCAGCATCAGTGCGGCAACAAACTCTAGCGGTATCGCCGCAATGAAGGCGATTATCCAGAAGCGGCGATTTCGCGTGACGGCCATTTTTAAGGTGTCCGATCCACGATCCTATCATGAGGACTGTTGGGGTGTTGCAACGCCAACAAGGAGAGTGCTCTTATATACTTGTTCACGCCAATGCCGAGCAATGAAGCCCTTGAGATTACTGGTCAGTACACGATGAACGACATACTTCGGTTCCAATACTTCCAATCCCAACGGCGGATATGGTGGTTCGCTGTGCCCGTTACGGCATTCCTTTTCCTTATTCTTGGCGTGGCCGCATTTGTAAGCGTTGTGTATCGTAGCGTTGAAGTGGCACGAGCGGCCATACCGATTGTTCTCGCTACGATCTTCTGGCTCACGCTTGTTGGGTTGTGCCCTTATCTTTCGGCTCGACGGGTATACAAGACTTCAATCGCTCTTGGTGAACCAGTGTCGTTTGAGTTTGCGGCCAACGGAGTTCACGCGGTTACGGGCTATTCATCGGGAGATACATCATGGAAGGCGTTCTGGGCGATCTATGAAGCAAAAACGTTCTTTAGTCTCTACTTCAACGCAGGTTCTGCTTGGCTACTTCCGAAGCGATTTTTTAGCGATCTCAACCAACAGGAGCAATGGTGTAGGTTGGTTGAAGCCCAGATTGAGCCGAAGAAGATAGTGAAACCCGGAGTGGTGGGAAAGCTGCTGTGAGGGCACCAGCTCTCTCCCCATTTTGGATGCAACACCCCCAACACCTATCACCAGCCCGCAGATTTTGATCTTCTAATTTTTTTAGAATTACTGTGTCTGGGCTTTGCCACCTAGCCGCTACGTCTACAAGCGGGACTGCTTACTTCGGATTGGCTACCCCCCGGCAGTCAATTTAGAAGCGGAATTTGACCCTTTGCCTAGCCAAAGATTTCGATTGAATGTGTGCTGGAACCCCTGTAAAATCAAGGCTGCGAAGGCAGTTGATCTTTTTTGCTCCGGAGGCAAACGCTCTATCCAGGCTGAGCTACGGGCGCGCGATCGGTCGCTTAAAAGTGACCGTGCTGTTACACTCCACAGTTTATCACTGAACCGCAGCAGGCCACCTTCAGTTCAGGTCGCGCGACAACATCAGCTTCAGCGTCACCCGGTCCGACGAGCTCGTCAGTCCGAATCCGATGCCGGTCTCGATGTTCACGTACTTGCTGTCGTGATTCACCACCGCCCACACTTGATGCGATTGATCGTGCGCCGAATAAATTTGCCGCAGCGGACCGTAGTCCGCGTATTCCTCGATCGCCCCCGCCCATTTCGGCGAGAAATTGTAAGCCACGCGAACGGCCGGTACGAATTCCAGGCTCTTGAATCCGCCCGTGTAGGACGTGTCCATGATCGGATTGATGATGATATCGACCGGCCGTAAATGCCATCCGATGATGGGCCGCACTTCAGACGTATAGTGCCGCGGGTCCCACTGCTTTTGATTGATGCTGAATTCAAAATTCACGCCGTAAAAAAAATTGTGCTCATCGGCATGCGGCTTCACGAACAGCCAGCGCAGCTTGAAGCCGTTGTACGTCGCGCCATCGTTATGAGAGAAACTGTAGAGCGGCAAATACAGCCCCTGCTCGAACCAATCCGTCACCCCGTAGGCCCATTCGGCCACGCCCACCAGCGCATGATTCGACTCGACGGCGCCAGGAAATGCCGGCTCCTTCAGCCCCACCGGAGTGAAATTATTATGAATCATCAAATTGAACCTGCCCTTCTCGGCAATGTTGGCGTCGTACACCTGGATCTCGTCGGTTTGCGCCAGGCTCGCTACCGGCGCCGCCAACAACGCCACCGCTATGCACCAGCCGCGCACGCATCTTGTTATAGGGAAACACTTCGCTTGTGCTCTCATCTGGACTCTTGGTCAGTATACTGAATACCTCCCGCTCCGGAAATCTGCAATGCCAGTTTGCTATGCTCTCTCAGAGGGTCATGAGAATGAAAAGACAGTTCGCCATTGCCGCCTTGCTTTGCCTGGGAGCCGCACTCCATCTATCCGCGCAAGATTTAGTGATCACCAACGCCCGCATCATCGTCGGCAGCGGAGCCGTGATCAATTCCGGTTCCATCGTGGTGCGCAGCGGAAAGATTGTTTCCGCGTCCGCCGGAGCTGCCAACGCCGCGGGCGTGAAGACCATCGATGCCAAAGGTATGAGCGTGATGCCCGGCTTCATCGACGCCCATCGCCACATCAATACCGGACCGAACGAGAAGGTCCAGATGCAGCAGCTCCTAGAAGCCGGCTACACCACCATCCTCTCCGGTGGCGGCCCGGCTGAAGGCAACATCACCCTCCGTGACCATATCGAAAAAGGCGTCATCAACGGACCCCGCATCATCCCCACCGGTTCCGTGCGCCTGAACAACAACACTCCCGAAAAAGCCCGCGAGGAAATTCGCAAGATGGCCGCGCTGGGAATCAAGTTCACCGGCGAGATCGCGCTCACCCCCAAGCCCGGGCCCTCGGCTCAGGAAATGGAAACCCTCCGCGCCATCGTCGACGAAGCGAAGAAGGTTGGAGTCTTGGTGCAAGTCCACGCCGTGAGCCCCCCCGCCATGATGGCCGCAGTCGACGCCGGCGTCCCCTTGCTGGTTCACACCCCGCACTTCGGCTGGTTGACTCTCGACGAAGCCAAGCGAGTCTCCGCCGCCGGTATCAAACAGTTGTCCACCATCGGCTTCGGCGTCCCCGTCTTCGGCGTCTTCGCCGACGACAACAAGCCGCGCTTCCGCGATGGCAAACCGTGGCCCGACAACATCCTCGACGGCGACGGCCGCGGCCAGGAAGCCGGCTACAAAGCCGTGAACGCCCGCACCTCCTGGGATGCCGGCGTTATTTACGGCTACGGCACCGACACCAACTACGATCCCCACGCCGGTCTGGAACACGAACTCAAAAGCCTGAACCTGATGTTCTCTATGCAAGACATCGTCAAGCTAATGGGCCCGAACACCGCCTCCTACATCCAGATGTCAGACCAACTAGGCACGTTAGAAGCCGGCAAACTAGCCGACATGGTGGTGCTCGCCGGCAACCCGCTAGAAGGCTACTGGAATTTCCTAAACGCCAAAGTAGTGGTGAAGGGCGGGGTAGTAGTAGTCGACAAACGCTAGCGTACAGCGCGCTGAGCTTCCCAAACTTTGAAGATCTTGTCATAGACCTCATCGCTATTGGGAAGGTCGAGCGGGATCATCAGAAATTCGAAGTTCGGATACCGCAATTCCACGCCAGGAACACCGTGAGGACTATTCACGCGGACCAACTTCGCTATCTTCTGGACGAGTGTTACATCTGCAAAATTCGCTTTACGAGGGAGTCCAAATGGCGGCCAATACGCAACTCCCTTACTCGAGATTTCGAGTTTGCGACGCTTCTCCGCAATCGACGGGATCAGGATTAATAAAAATACAAGCACTGCTGCAATTGCACTTTGGTAACCGCGGGAGACGATTCTTGCAATAGCAATGCCACCCAGCAACCAAACCGTCAAATTCCATACCCACGGATAGTGAATTACTGTCTTGTCATCCGTTTCGTCTGTCACTCACGCCTCCAGCGCCTTAAGCTCCCCCAACATCGTCGGAATCAACTCCGACACCGTAGGATGAATATGCATCGCGCGTTGTATCACCGTATACGGCGCCTTCGCATACATCACGTCGAGGATCGAGTGCACCGCCTCATCCCCGCCAGTCCCTAGAATCGCCGCGCCTAAAATCTCTTTTGTCTCCGCATCGACAACGACCTTCATGAACCCCTGCGTCTCGCCCTTCTCCACCGCCCGCCCGACCTTCGTCATCGGACGCTTCCCAATCAACGCCTTCCTCCCACTCTTCCGCACCTGCGCCTCGGTCAACCCGCACCGCCCCAGCGGAGGATCGATATACAACGCATAAGCAGAGATGCGATCGCTAACACGTCGCGCATCGTTCTCCAGCAAATTCGCGATCACAATCTCCGCATCGTTCCACGAGGTATGCGTGAACGCGCCCCTCCCGTTACAATCACCCACCGCCCAGATCCCCCAGGCACTGGTCCGCAGTTGATCGTCGACCGCGATATACCCGCGCTCATCCGTCGCAACTCCCGCGTTATCGAGCCCTAGGTCGTCAGTATTGGGCTGCCGTCCCACCGCCAGCAGAACATGCGATCCGCGCACTTCAGGACTGCCTTCTTTACACTCCGCACGCGCCCGAATTTCGTCTGCTCCCTTAGAAAATCCGATGCACTTCGCGTTGAGCCGCACCTCAATGCCTTCGTGCTGCATAATCTCAAGCACCGCCGCCGACACATCCTCGTCCTCGCGCCCCACCAGCCGCGGACCCATTTCTATGATGGTGACCTCGCTCCCGAACCGCCGGAACATTTGCCCGAACTCCAGCCCGACATAGCTCCCGCCCACCACAATCAAGTGCCGCGGAAGAAAATCAACGCTCATCATCGAACTATTAGTGAGATACGCGATGTCCTCCACCCCCGGCATCGGAGGCACCACCGCGCGCCCGCCCACATTGATGAAAATCCGCTCGGCCGTGAGCCTTTCCGCACCCACACTGACCTCGCGCGGAGACTCAAACCGCGCATGTCCCTCGAACACCGTGCAGTTGTCGAGCTTCTTCAGCGACGTTTCGAGTCCTACTCTCGACTGCGCCGAAATCGCCGCCTTGCGCGCCGAAACCTGCTGCATGTCGACTCGCACGCCGCCGTCGATTGCAAATCCAAAGTCCGCCCCACGCCGCGCTAAGTGAGCCGCGTAGGCGCTCGCCACCATAGCCTTGGTAGGTATGCAGCCGGTGTTGACACACGTCCCGCCGAACAATTTCCGCTCGATGATCGCCACTTTCATCCCGCTCGCCGCCAGCCGCCGGGTAATGTACGGCCCCGCCTGCCCAGTGCCGATCACGATGGCATCGAATTGAGTCGTCATGCGAATCGCGACACGATTAACGCCGCGCCTCCGACTGCAATCACGTCTTCGAGAAGGGCAATCGGAAGACCCCGCCCCCCCGCAGCGCTCACCAGTCGCGCCCGGAATTCATAGCCTCCCAGTGTGCCCGCCACCGCGCCCAACGCTCCGGCGATCGCACCGGTCAATAAAGTATTTGCCCCCGCGCCGAGCGCCGCACCGCAAAGCGCCCCCGACACAATCCGGAATCCAAAAGGCCCCGCAGCCTTGCGGCTAGGCGTCTTCGGCAGCTTATCAGCGATCAACTCGCCAATGGCCATCACAGTAATGATGTAAGGCGTGAACTGAAAGCCGAGAAACGCCAGCCAGGTGTTCTCCACATGCAGCCACCCCAACCGCGCCGCCCAACTCACCGCCGCTGGAGCCGTCATTGACCGCAACCCCGCGATCACCCCAATCAAAAAGGCCAGCACAAGTACCGACATGCTCCCATTGGATCACAAGACGCTAGACTGAAATCTTGCATATCTGCACCACCTGCGGCACCCAATACCCACCGGCCGAGCGCCCGCCCGAACGCTGTCCCATCTGCGAAGACGAACGCCAATACGTGGGTCTACAAGGCCAGCGCTGGATCACGCTAGAAGCCCTCAGCAAGACCCATCGCAACACGCTCTATCAGGAAGGGCAGGGAATATGGGGCATCGGCACCGAACCCAAATTCGCCATCGGTCAACGCGCGTTGCTGATTCAAACCCCCGCCGGCAACCTCCTGTGGGATTGCATCAGCCTGCTCGATCCCGACACCGTCGCCTTGGTCAAAGCCTTAGGCGGGATTTCCGCGATAGCGATCTCGCACCCGCATTACTATTCATCGATGGTCGAATGGAGCCACGCCTTCGGCCGCGTCCCCATCTACCTACACGAAAAAGATCGCCAATGGGTCCAACGCCCCGACCCCTCCATTCATTTTTGGAGCGGTGAAACCCACGCACTAGACTCCACCTTCACCCTGATCCGTCTCGGTGGACACTTCGCCGGCTATCAAGTCCTGCACGGCGCAGGAGCCCTCTTCACCGGCGATCTCCCGCAAGTGTGCATGGACCGCCGCTGGGTCAGCTTCATGTACAGTTATCCCAACTGGCTCCCGCTCAGCGCTGTAACCGTCCAGCACATCGTCACCGCGCTAGAGCCATTCGCCTACGAAAAGTTATACGGCGCTTGGCCCGGATTCGTAATCGAAGCCGATGCGAAATCGGCCGTGCGCCGCTCCGCCGAGCGCTATTTACACGCCCTAACTATCGATAGGTCTTGCTAAATCCATTCCGCGAATTCGTAACCGTGAATGACCCATCCTGCTTCGCCGACACCTTGATCCAGTAAGCCGTCCCGTTATGCACCGGCGCCGGCGGCGCACCCGGCCCCGGCGGCGGAGCCGCCAGCGGAGCAATCGGCATCGCCGCCTGCTGCTCATCAATAGGATTGGCGATGAACATTCCCGGCACGCTGTACTCCTGCCCGCTCAGCAGCGAAAAATGCAGTTGCCACAGATCTTCCAGGCCTGGCGACGAATGAACCGTCTTCATGACGTCCGGCTCGCCGCCTTTGCGTGTCCCGTCATTCATGATGGCGACGCGCGGATGCATCGCATGCACCGCCACCTCCGAATTCGAACTGGACTGCCCGTGATGCAACCCCAATAACACATCCACCGTGCCGATGCGATTCGTCGGACACATCAATTCGAATTCCTTGTTCTTCGTCAGATCCCCCAGATGAACCGTGCGGAATTTCCCAAACGCCACGTGAATCCCCACCGACTGCGGATCCTCCGCGTTATTGTCGCCGGGCTTGTAATTCGCACAATAAGGATTCGCTTTCCCCGCGCCCGGCAGCGGCGTCTTAATGGTCTCCCCCGCCGACGCCACGACGCGCACATCCAGTCCCGGCATCAAAATCTTGTCACCCGGTTTTGCCACAGTATGCTTCGCCTTCGCATAGAGCCCCGGATAAGTAGTTTTCAAAAAGTTGTCTGCCAATTCCCCCGGCTGCACATTCGGCCCGTGATCGATAAACTCCTTGATGGTCGTCTTCGAAGCCAGCTCCGCCAGCCCTCCGAAATGATCGCCATGCCAGTGCGTAATGATCAGATGATCGATCTGCTCGACCCCCGCGTCCTTCATCGCCTGCAGAATACGCCCCGCATCGCGCACCGACGCCACCGCCCCTGCGTTCCCGGTATCGATCAGCAGCGAGTCATGCGCCGGCGTTACGAACAAGGTAGCGTTGCCGCCCTCGACGTCGATCACATAAATGTCCAGCGTCTGCGCACCGGCAAACCCGCCCAGCGCAAGCGCAAACAGCACCCCTACGATCCGCATCATCATCGCGACGCCCCATCCCAATGCTCCACAATCTTCCCGCCCTTCACGCGAAACGTATCGAACGAAAACCGCTCGTAAGTCTTGGATTTGTCCTTCGGATCCGCGACCACCTGCTTAAAAACGTAAGTCACCAGATCGCCCTCAGCCGTTATCAACACGGGAGGATTCTTCAGCGCCGGACCCACCTCATCGCTTGCCGGCTTGGGCAGCGATTGAATCAGCTTCACCAATTCCGCGCGCCCATTCTGCATACGCGGGTTGTGCTCGATCATGTCCTCGGCAATATAGATTTCCGCCAAGTCCGCATTGCGCGGCTCAAACACCAGCCGGTAGAAATCGAACACGACCTTCTTGTTAGTCTCCAGCGCGCTAAGGTAACCCTGCCCGAACGCCGGAGCCAGGGCGAACACCATCATCACCGCCGCCGTTTTGAAGAGTTTCATAACCACAAGGATTATACGTCATCAAATACAATATCAATCGATGACCAAGTCTGAGGTCCACGCCCGCATCGCCGAGATCGGCATTATCCCTTGCATTCGCGTCTCGACGCCGGAAGATGCTAACTTCATCACCAAAGAAATCGCCGACGCCGGAATCCCCATCGTCGAAGTCACCACGATCGTCTCCGGCGCGCTCGACCTATTCTCCGCCCTAGTGCGCGATCATCCCAACGTCATCGTCGGCGCCGGCGAAGTCATGGACGCAACCACCGCCCGCCGCTGCCTCGATGCCGGCGCCCAGTTCCTAACCGGCCCCGGGCTCGACCTAGGGAACACACCGTTCCCCGCGACCAAGGAAGCTCTTGTGATCCCCGCCGCCTTAACGCCCACCGAAGTCATGAAGGCCTGGAGCACCGGCTGCGACTTCGTGAAAGTCTTCCCTTGCGCGCAAGTCGGCGGCGCCCACTATATCCACGCCTTGAAAGCGCCCTTCCCGCACATCCCCTTGATCGCCTCCGGCGGAGTGAATCAGGACACCGCCGGCGACTTCATCCGCGCCGGCGCCACCGCTCTTGGCATCGGCGAAGCCCTGATCCCCCACGAGTCCATCCAACTCCGCCAAACACACCGCGTCCGCGAACTCGCCCACCGCTTCGCCGCCATAGTGAAACGCGCTCGCGCCGATGCGCCCCACCGCAAGGAAGCACGCTAGGGAACGGTGGTTCGATATGACCCGGTCTCGCCTGTTCCAAGGCTCGAACCATCGTTTTGCATAAATTACTTCGCGCGGTTTAACCGGATCACCATATCCAGCGAGCCCTCCGCTGATGGGGTGGTAGCCTCGGAATTCCATGACTGATACCCAGTGGCACTCACTGTGAATCGAAAACGGACAGGAGGAACGAGCATGGAATAATGTGGCGAGGCAGCTCCTACTGAGAAAACGCCAGGCACATCCGCACGCGTGAACGTAAGCGAGAGCCCTTCTGCAAGGGGAGTGCCGTCCTGATCGGTAATCTCTAAATTAAGAGTGGCCGCCTTCGGTCCAAGCTGGATCACGACATTCTTGAGTACCGCTCCCGGCTCCACTCTCAGCTTGATTGGCGGCCGGTTGGTGTTCATGAAGAACGAGAAAAAGTTATAAGGGTACCCATCACTCTCTTTAAAAGCGTTGACATAGATTTCGCCGTCGCCCGGCGGAATATTTGCCAAAGTGAACCGGCCCTCCACATCTGTATCAGCTCGGATCTGCTTTCCCCCACGATTGGCTACATAAGCCGTAGCCCCAGTGACCGGCTGCCCTCGTTCGTTCAAAACCGCACCCTGAATCGAAGCCAATCCGGCCGCTTCCGGTCCTTGAGCAACAGCAGGCGTCACGGCGAGTAAAGCAGCAAGAGTCATCTTGTACACAATGTTTCTCCTTGCGGATATAGCTGAGTTCGTATAGGAAATGTGGTGGAATTCGAGTTCACTGTGATACCGCTGCTAAGGGTCTTCGAGCCGCTGGGCCGCGAGATCCGCGCCGGCACCACCGCCCTAGACATCGGCGAAGCCCTGATCCCCCACGAATCCATCCAACTCCGCCAAACCCACTGCGTCCGCGAACTCGCACACCGCTTCGCCGCCATAGTGAAACGCGGTCGCGCCGAAAGCCCTCCCGCGAAGTCTCCCGCTAGCTTATTTAGCCGCGTCCAGGAAACTCTGCAAATCAGCCTCCTCCACCGACGGCTCCCCCGGAGCCACATGGTTCAGCCGCCCTTCCTTCATCCACTGCTCCAGTCGCCCCACCAAATAAAAAAGGTGATCGAACGACTCCACCACAAACAGCAGCGGCTGGTAGTGATCAATCTCAAAACTCTGGTTAA
>Ga0105242_10002676_pt1 | contig 13956 bp, 18 predicted proteins | sample KBSM24metaG_FD_81521 | JGI IMG/M metagenome (GOLD analysis project Ga0105242, IMG submission 81521) | Miscanthus rhizosphere microbial communities from Kellogg Biological Station, Michigan, USA - KBS M2-4 metaG | ecosystem: Host-associated > Plants > Roots > Rhizosphere > Soil | place...
AGATGGTAGCTGAATATCATTTTGGTCTGTATGGTCTCTACATTGTCCAGGAGATACCTGAATGGTGGTCGTTGTTAACCAGGTTAGGCTCAATCCGTTTATATAGAGTTCACCAAGGTTAACCATGGGGACATTGGGTCCTAAAGGTGCTGTCATTTTTTCATTCCTCTTAAATATTTGTTCATTAATCTCGTACCATTTCATGCTTTCCCCACAAATTTCTTCATGGGGAAACTAAATTGTTACAGAGGGAAAATCACTGATAATGCATATTCGTCTACCAATGTAGAACCCCATATACAATCGTGGACCATCCCCCTCTGGTTCTGTCCAAACAAAGAACCGTAGTACTGTCTGATACTAACGCCAGTATCAGGATCGTGATCAGAACTTGTTGGGAATGGAACTTCTTCAGGAAGCTTAGGCATTGCCAAATAGAATGCATCACCTGAATAAATCATGCCGGCTCTATGAGATGGCAGAACTAACACTTGCATACCGGGTTGGATTGCATTGTTTAAGTTCTGGTCATTCGTAGGCGCAACTTGTAATGCGGGGAATATGCTCACTGTAACCTGACTACCAGCTGTTGAGCCAGCATTTGCAGTTGCACGGAATTGCACAGGAACCGCCGAAACTTGGTGACCCACAAAGGTGAGGAAGCGCATATTAGGCTGACCAGCAACTCCGTCTTGGAATTGGAACTTGTCATACTGAAGAACAGAGTTAGGGTCGTTAGCAGCGGTTGTGCCACTAAATGTAATAGCAATTACAGCGCCATTAGCATCAAGAGTTGTGCTTACAACAGTCAAAACTGTTTGTGATTGACCTTCTGTTCCTGCAATATGTACAGGTAACAAGTTAGAGGTAAACCATTCGCAATTGCTAAAATTACCTAATTCCCAACTATTAGCTGTTATATCATTTCGTTTTTCAGCGAACTGAGCTAAACCTGAATTGATGATGTTAGGAATTGCAGTATCTTGCAAGAAGCCTTTAGCCATACCCTTAGCAGAACCGTAGTTGCGCAATTGGGCAAGTGCTTGAGCTAATTGTTGATAAGAGTTAATTGCTGTTAATCCATTTCCATAAAATCTATAGGTATGGGTTACGCAATTCTGAGCGACATTAGCTTCGATTTTAGCGCCTAATTCTTCAATAGCCGATTTTCCGAAGCGACTCATGTAATCTTCTACGTTGAAGATAAATTGTTGAGCAGTAAAGCTGTAAGCTGTATTTGCAGCTTCAGAAACGGTTAAGCTCTGAACTCTTTGGTCAGCAGACTGGAATGCCGCAACCAATGTATTTGTGGTCGTGAAACGAGGAGGCAAATCAAACGTTACAGTGTCGCCTAAATTTGCTACTAAATTTTCGAAATTTTTGAACTTTGTATTGGCTTCATGAACAAAGCAGTTCAAGTTTTGGAGATATGCCAAACCAGACATTTGGTAGGTTTGGACTTGTTGTAAAATATTTGGCACGATAAAAACCTCACACGTTAGAAAAAAATCCTAGACGCAGTAAAGGCTATTAGTAGTTTGAGATTACCCTCGTAAAAGCGGTGACTTCTTTAAATCTCGGAGACTCTTAATGCCAGTATCTGCACCAACAGTAGAAGATTTAAGTCTGGATAGAGGTTCTTTTACACCCGGGTTTTGCTGCATTGCTTGCTTATTTTCTGAAATAGATTTAGATAGTGTCTGCATCATTTCCCGGGCCATATCGGGATCTGTTTTAGCCATCATATCTATTTGTGCCAATTTGTGAGGGTTCTTTCGAAGCTCATACATAACTTCAGGCGTGTTATCCACTTCAGAGGCAAGAAACACAGTGTTGGCGAAATTTGCAGGCTTAAAGTCTTTCATTACTTCGTTAAAGTCATCAAAGAGTTCAGCTCCTTTTCCGACCTTTAAGAAATAATTCTGGGCTACCTGTTCCATGGCAGATTTATGTTCGGCTTCCATTTGTTCACGGTATGCACGCTCTTGCTCATCGCGCATTTGCGCCATGATTTGATTTTTCATATCTTCAGGGTTGATACCTTGACCGGGTATTCCTTGAGCCTGCTGTTGCGGCGCCTGAAGCTGTGATTCATCAACCGGGCTCATTCCACCCATAGCTTGAGACTGTGCTTGTAACTGTGCTTCCATTTCTTGCCTTACTTTCTGTTCTGTAGCAAATTTAGTTTTCCGAATAAGTTCATTGACTCTAGATTCTGGAAGCATCTTTTCAGACACAACCTCTTCTGGAGACCCTAAACTTTCAGTAACAACACCTTCTTCCATTCCTTTGTCTTCCCACGTTTGCCCCGTGACGGTGTTCACCTCTGTTACGCTGAGTTCATGCGGCCATTTGTACCCCATTGGCTGGGTGTTCACCGGGATTTAGATAGGCCCGTCCTACTAAGTAAGTGTACATATGCTTAAACTGAAAAGCAAGTAAATACACTAAAATATTTTATGATAGAATTTTGTTGTGGGTTTGCAAGATTGTAAAGGTTTCTTGCAGGCTCGCAAATAAAGTTATCAAGCTTAATGAGAATTGATATGATAGATAAGTACGAATTTAAAATGCAATATTTTGAAGAATCTGGACAGTGGCTTGAAGGAGAGCGACTAAATTTCGCATATGAAATATTTCAAATTTGTAATAAATATCCTAAAGAGTTTTCAGAGGAATTAATCTCCCCCCTCATAAACCAACAACAAAACGCTACCATAGATAATAACAAAGATTAGGAATCCATAGAGCATGAACTTTATCCGAAGGTCCATTTTTTGACTCCAAAATCTCCGCTAAATTACAACCAATCTAAAGGATATGCGACATTAAAAATCAAAAATAAACCTACAAACCACAAAAAAATTATTAAAATTCCTGATAGTCCGATTTTCAATAATTCACACATATCATTTGCCCTTCTTTTTGGCAAGCACCTTATTAGCCTTTGCATCTATCTTGGCTTTTGTTGATTCAGATATCTTTCCCTTATGTTCCATCTCAGATGCTCGAGCCTTCGCCACCTTTGCGTGAGCCTTGTCAGGAACGGGATATTTACGCTCCCCCGGCATGGCAAACATTTTCTTGGGCAACTTCTTTCTATCCTTTTCTGTTAACTTAGCCATTTAATTCTCCTTAAAGGGTGCCCGTCGCACGAGGTTAGTTAAGATCAATTACCAGCAAATTAATAAAGGTATTTGCGTTCCCCTCATGCGACAGACATAAATCATTTAATGTTTCGTTTCCTCACCACCAAAATCACTTTCAATTTTTTTAAGCATCCTGGCTACTGTATCTAAAAAATCAGGATACACGCCGGTTAGATATGCGGTAACGCATAAAAGTGACACTCTCATGCCACCAATTTTATCATCAATTATCTTCTCTATCTCTTCTTTATTCAATGATATCCACTTCCATATTCTGGCCTTCTCTATGATGCTTGGAAATATCCAAAGCCACATCGATTGCCTCTCTCGCCATTTCAGCGTCGACTCGTTCTTGCTCAATAGCTTGCTTTACTTTTCCGCTTTCGATGTCTGCCATAAGCTTAATGAACTGTAGCTGAACCTTCTCTTTCTCGACAGCAATCTTGGCGGCTTCAACCGACATCTGGCCCTCAGCCTGCTCTTTGCGCTGCTGGGTCTGCATTTGAGTTTTCTCTAGTTCCATTTTAGCAAATTGCTCAGCATCCGAGGGAGGAGGAGGCTGCTTCTTCATGTCTTCTTGTTCTTTCATGAACTCTTCAGCTTGTACCTTAAGGTGGTCTATTCCGCGTATATCCATGTTATCCAGAAGAGTCTCAAGACCTTTCTCATTAATGAATGCTGAGAACATTGGGCTCGCTTGCATCATGGCTGTGATTTCTTCAAGCGCCATCTGTTTCTGAATACTGGAATTAACACCAGCCTCTACCTTCACGCACAAGTCATTCGGGTCATAATTCATCATGACCGCATCCCGTTGAGTCGAGTCATTGATTATTTGATAGGAACGCTTTCCATTTGACTTCATGATTGGTAAACTTCTCGGCGTTCTGTAGTACTTTGGAATCAAATCAATCATGACCTGAGCAATTCTGTTCAAACCCTTAATATAGCCCATCAAATAAGGCAATGCAGCGCCGTTTGACTGCAGAGCGCCCTGTTGGATAGCTTTTCCGCTAAGGGCGTCTGAATTAGCCGCTAGAGCTGTATCGTAACTACCCAAAATCATCTGGGTCGTCTGGTCACTGCCATTGAATATCGCCTGGACAAGAGCTGGAGTTTCAGACCTCTGAATTTCTTGTGGAGGTGGTAACGGCACATCGGGGTTCTTATCGAAGAATGCGTTGTAAACCAATACCGACATAACTTGAACGTTCTTATATGCATCCTTATACTCTTCTGGAATAGACTCAAGTGCCACCTTGAACTTATGCATAACCATATTCTGGATTTCAGCGCCAATGGTTTGACCCGCAAAGTTTTTAAGCTTTTGCATTCCCATGGCGTGATAAACAAAAGGTCTCGTCATCTGATAAGTTGCGCCATTCTCGCCATCCTGCATATTGATAGAGTTGCCATCTATGAATATGATTGGAAGATATTTGAAATCCGTTTCAACATAATCCAGGATACCAAGTTCACAGAATCTATATCGACAGATGGTTTGAATGACTGTTCTTCTTTCTTCAATAACAATTGGGCACTGCTCAATAAATCCAGCATCAGCCCACATTTCTTGCAGAATCTTGTAGTCATGTTTTGTGATTATGTGACCATTGGATAACTTAACAATGGTTACTTTTTTATCTTTTTTCTCATAGTAATCGCAAACAAGAACAATTTCTTGTTCGGCATTCTTATAAGACCAATTAAAGCTACTATCCAGGTTTCTGGAAAAGTTAAATCCTTTCGATTGTATATCTGGAAATTCTGCCTCAAATTCTTCGACTGTCCATGGAACAATCTTTCCGCAATATCGACCATCACCTTTATGAGATTCTCGAGCAAGAGGGTCAAAGAAGGTCAAGGTAGGGTCGAATACGCGCTCTACTTTAATCTTTTGCTCAAAAGACATTTCGTTTACATAGTCAGTGTATATCTCAACAGCAGAATAACCACCAGCCAGCAAATCAGAATAGATATTGTATTCCAAAGAATCGTTCGTAGCATCAAAAAATACCTCTCGTAAATGAGCCTCAATAACTTCCATAGTGGCCATAAATTCGGGCGTTAATGAATCCACTCTAACTCCGTCAGCCGCCCTAACGCTGATTGAAGGTTCTTGCTTGGCAAACTCTCCACGAAGTCTTGAAATGATTGCCTCTAGAATATTAAATTCAATTGGGGGCTTTTGAAGAGTCTTAAGATTTTGAATCGTAGGGTCGTCAAGAGCTGTCTTAAAGACAAAACGTACAAACTTATGATATCGCTTTGCATTATCTTCAAAGTATCCGTGAGAGTCTTCTACGTTCTTTTTTATTGCATCTAATCTATCGGCGTGAATCTTTGAGACTTTGTAACCCATATTAATATCCTAAATATCCTATCCGTGCATTGAGTTCGTCTGCAAAAGATTTCTGAAAAGTTGACTGAGGTTTTTTGGCTTCAAAAGCCGAAACAGGCAGAGCAAATGTTAAGCAAAGTGCATCTGCTTCGTCTGAAGACCTAACGCCACGTCTTTTCATATCTTCCTTGCGTTCCATGACAAGTCTTGAGTTTGAATCAAAACTATATTTTATACCACATATGTCAGCGTGTAAAGAATCGACATCCGGGATTGTGCACGGTTCTTCAAGTAGCCAAGCCTTACAAAGACCCCACATTTCCGCCCTCTTGTTTGAATACCTTTTGCCGTCCAGAGGTTTGGAGCCAGCATTGACTGCTACCACAATTTCCTTATAGCCAAGCTCGACAAGTCGGTCAACAACTCCTGCCCCGAGGCCGCCCACATCTACAAAAACTTTTGTTGGGTTGTGTTCACGAATAAGCTGAACGAGTATTCCGACCACTTCCATAGTATCTTTTTTGGTATAGCTCTGAAGTCCAAAAGCCACTCGACCTTGCCTCATAATGATGGATGTCCTGTCATCACCAAAGCGGGCTGGATCACAAGCCAGAAGAAGAGGTCCAAACTTTTCAGCATCTACGTCTTTTCTACATCTCATAACAATTCCAGAATCGACAAATGTATTTTCGCCGGTTAGCTGGAAGGCCTCATTTGCGTTACATGGATATTCTTGACAGAAGCTTTTCTCGCCATCTTGGCCATTGACCGACAAATCGACGACTTTGAATCGACGCCAATTTAGCTGTTCATCAGTCAACCCATAATTATCTTTTAATGAAATCTCATATTCTGTTGGTGTGAACCCATGGCAAACCTCACGCTGGTATTCTGGCTGCCAAAACCAAGGCACAAAGATAGCGATGAAATCTGACATTCCAGCTTCTGCTTTCTGCCACATTTGATGAAAGTAATTTCCGACACCATTGGCAGTAGATTCGAGAATGATTTCAGTTCCAGGGGCATCAGGAACGGCTTGCAAGATACCCTTAGCGTGCTCAGCAGCGTTAGACCAAAAGGCGCATTCTGAGCCATGGAACAATTGTATGGTTGATGAGCGTCCGACCGATTTGTTTTCCGCAGTTCCAATTTTATATCCCGAATCTAATCTTCCAAATATAAGTTCCTTAGAGTTATTTGTTGATACCTGAGGTTGTACGGGCTTTGGTGTATTCTCATAAAATCTCTGAGCCATTTTGTAAAGATTGTTTGTAGCGTCCAATGCATGAGTCAGGATGAAACACTGAGTTCCTCTATTGAACGTTGTACGGTGATAGAAACGTCCACCGACATAGGTTGAGCAACCCATTTGTCGCCCTTTTAAAATCAGAGCCCGAACTTTTCCTGTTTGCCCCTTCTGCATTTCTAATTGTTTGTGAATGTATTGCTGAGCAACATTTAATTCGAAAGGTTTTATAACGCCCAACTTTGACCTGATACTCAAACATTTAACAGCATAGTGCACAAAGTTATCTTTGAGCTTTTGCCTAATAGCTATTTCTTCTTCGGTCATTTAAGTACGTCGAGAGAATCTTCTTGGTTAATATTTGTGTTTTCGACGAAAGTTTTGTCACCAAATGTTCTTGGTTTAAGACGAGCTGCTTGCCAATTGTATTGCTTGATTGCCTCTCTGCCCCAAGGAACTAATTCTGGATTATGTTCAACTTTATCCAAAACATCCATGGTCTTTTCGTTCATAACCAATACTTGACTTTGTTTAGCAACTGAATACATATCTCCAAAAATAGGGTTTTTATGAATTCTTTCAAAGATTAAATTAATCTGAGGCCAGTGAGGATTGCTCTCAACACATTTATTTAACGATATGGCATGTGTCGCAATATAATCAGCGATTTCTTTTTCTAACTCTTCAGTCCAAGGGAAAGGTTTAGCGCCAGTTCTAGGTCGCTCTATAACAATCGTAGTATCAAATTCATTTTTTTTTCTTGGTTTATATTTTCGCTTAACTTTTTCAATCAGAGTTTTTTCCTTGGCCATAATTCCATCCTAGAATTTATTTAGCTGATTTGGTGTATTTTCTTTTAAAGCGTTCAAGCTTAGTTTCGTGATGTGTTGGTTCTTTATGTTTGATTTCATCTGATTGAATTTCTTCTTCAACCTCGAGAACTAATGCCTCTACGAGTTCAATTACATCGGCCTTAGGATTCTCAATCGGCTCTTCAATTTTTGGAGTTTCAATTTCAACTGTGACCGGCTGAACCCCGGTGCCTTTACAAGTTCGACAGTCAACTTCACCCATGAAACCCATTCCTTGGATTTTCTTCTGTCCAAGACACGATAAGCACATCGCCATTTGAAACTCCCTGTTTGAAAAACTGTCATCACCATAGTAAGTGCATGTACTCAGAAATGTCAACTGCTTGAAAGGGTTATGGCAAAATCAACCATTTTGACCCGGTTTTGCCATACACGAAAATAAAGCTCATAGGCGGTCTATAAATGCATGGGGGTAAGAGAGATATAGGTTAGTGATAGATCGTTCAATGTACCCCCTTAGAATTCAATATTTTGACCCAATAATCGTTCAGTTTGAATCGTACAGAATGAAAAATGGAAAAGTAGAACCTAAGTAATTCGCCCAACCTTTGTTAATGGTATAATTTAAAACCCTTCAAACCCGGAGGTGTGGTCCGGGTCCTGTCGCCAAGGAAGTAATTGCTAAGGTTTACGATGAAGAGCTGAGCCGTTTTAAGGCTCAGGATTTCAGTATAGCATCAGAATCAGCCTTGAGCCGAAACTCGTCGGGCAAAATCACGATTTGATTCGGGCATAGTTTTTGAAATACGAAGAATGCTTCGAATATTGCTCAAATGAGGCTCAGCTTTTTCTGGAGTTGCTACGCTGGCCATCATCAGCGCATGCCTATCACGAATTATTTGTGCTTCTGCTTCAAGCCGACGTCTATATATTGAGTCCTCTGACTTTACAGTTTGCAGATTCATATGTTCCCCCTTTTTCAAGTTTTTAGCAGTAGCCGTAATCCAACCCGGCCCCATTGATTCACCGGTTGCCTTTTCCTTATCTGCAGCCAGTATTATAACTCTATTAAGTAGTTCTAGTCCAAACTCATTAATTCGTTGTGAAGCACTGTAAGCAGTAAATCCATGAGTCATCAATCTTTCTGTTAAACAAACAATATCATCTTTGGCTTCAGGTATTGTACCACAATCAGGCTTCCGCCCCAAGGTATATGTATTGTTTTCTTCTAAGATCTTATCTTGATCTTGATCTATAGAGTGATGGTGACAAAAGTTGGTTTCGATAGTGACAAAAGTTGGTTTCGATAGTGACAAAAGTTGGTTTAGGTTTCCCAACTCATTAAAATCATCCGCAATTTCATTCGGTGGTGACAAAAGTTGGTTTTGGGATGCTATTTCCTGAATGAGATTGTTTAACTTATTGAAATCATTAATTATTTCATCAGAAATAGACATTCGTTTTTGAATATCTTTGATCCTATCCTGGATATAGTTGCCCTCATGAATATTGTGTGGTGACAAAAGTTGGTTTTGATTTTCTGCACTAAGTTTACTAATAGGTTTTTTCAAGACAACATCCAATTGCTCATAATTAATGCGATAAAAATTTACAGAGTTATGTACATCTTTGTTAGAAGACTCAAATATTATTAAATTGTTTTTTCTGAAATCTTTAAATATCCGCATTATCTGTCTTAAGCTAATGAACGGAGTTATCAAATTAATTATTGGGTATGTTACCTCACACCAACTATAACCAACCCTTTCAATAGGATTATTTTTAATCAAATAATGCATATGCTGAAGAATGATGCTAGCAGCTATCCCAATCTTTTTATGCTTAGCTAATGTTGGCAATATAAATAACATATATTTATCTGAAGATATCGTAGGCATAATGAAATGGCCGACAGTCTCAAACCCTTGTGAACTTAAATATTTATTATTAATTGAATACTGCCTTGCACGACTCCCCTTTAACTTTTCAGAGGTAATATAGCCTTTGTCATTAAGCTTGATAAGAATTTTCTTCAATTGCTCATCACTTAAAAACGGGATCTCATCGTGCCAGTCTTTGTATGTGGCTAAAAAACTATTTGAATTAATAGTTAGGGAATGAAGCTTTTGAAGAACAATTGCTGGAGATAGCTTAAGTTCAAGCGTTAAAGCCCTGGAAACCTCAATAAATGGTTCATTTATTAAAAACTTAGAAATGTTAGACACGCGCAAATCCCTCGCAAGTGAATGAAGTTAGTCGGATAGAACTTAGTTCGATAGAAAGAAAGTGAAAATTACTATTGACAATTCTGTTGTATTTGTTACTATATGGCATATGTTATTTCTCCTTTGAAAACGGGATTTATCATGTTGAAAACATTCCAAAGATAAGGTTAAATTTAGTCGTTAAAATGGTTCAGAAGATTGTTAAATTACATTTTTAGTCTCCTCTTTAGGTTTGTTTTCATTTTTGTTCTCCAATAGTCATAGTGTTAGTTTATTTACTAAATTTACACCCTCTTGCGATTAGTCACCTCAAGAGGGTGTGGTTTAAAATACAGAATCCATAGTAATCCGATTTTTAATTAATCGCCAACTTTTAAAATATTGAGTAGCTTAATTTCCAGAATTCTTTCGAACTCGCAATCCTTGTCGCCCATATATTCACAGCAGGCATCGGTGATTTTAGACAAGGCGTCTACTTTGTTAGCTAATATACACAAGCCAGTATCATATTCATCAGTATACTCTCGCCCTGCTTGAACGATTTTTCCCAAGGTATTAACTTTGACAGCCAGTAATCTTAACTGCTCTTTTACATCATCGATTGGTATTGAAGCTTCCATAATATTCTCTCTAAAATATAGGTACAGATATAAGTAAACATGCAAACAATTCACATGGTTTGCCCACATGTGAATATAAGCTGTTTTTTATATAGATGGAAGTATTAATTAATGAAAAGTATAGAACAGTCCTATTCCGAATTGAATACTATTTCTAGGAGTGCAAGTTCGAACTGCTCGGCTATGTTTTGGAAACCGTCTACTAATTGTATCAACTGTTTTCGCTTGAAGTCTCTCTGTGTTTTCCCATGAAACTAACGCTCTTAAGCTAAGGCAATCAGTTAAGGTTTGGTGAATTCCTCCGGTTAACCTAATTACAACTTTTCTTTTCTTCATAGAGGTATATAAAGAATTCGAAACAATAAAGGTGTCATTTGGATCTTGAATAAATGGGTCATTGAATTCTACTTCAGAACGAGTAAAGACATTTCTAACATGAAGTTTAAGATTAGCCAATCCGATAGAGCCTATAAACTTTATATTATTCTTTCCTTCTGTGACTGGAATTGACCCAACAAGATTTAGGTTCCATCCAGATATTTTTGAAGATGCTCGGTTGAGATCAATTGTATTTATAACAAATGGAGAGGTAACAATTGGGTTGGCTTTTCCGAATACAGTTTCATTAGATAAATTGTTTCTGGAAGACAATTGCTTTTTAGAAAATTCATAACCTATCTCAGCGCCAATGTGTTGGTTAAACATTATCCCAGCAAAAGCATTTGCTTGAGGGTAATGAGATTCAAGGATGTTTCCGCCAAAGTCTTTTTTGAAAGTAATATGGCGTAATTGTGCATCTATGCCAACATAAGGAGTACAGTTAGCCGTAGAAAGAAAAACAACAGAAAGTGCGCCAATCAATACTTTAACCATGACAGCCTCCGTGCTAAATTTTCTGCATATGAAGTAGTATAGACTATTTAGGCGGGGCTGTCATTTCAGGGATATATACATCAGGAGCATCAGGCCTCTCAACCAACCTAGCAAGGGGGTTGGCAATTTTCCCCCTCCCTTGAAGACGGTTCCAAATATTAATCAGCCAGTTCATTTTCATTTCTTTCAAATAACTTTGAATCAATCTGAGCTGCCGTAAACTTAAAATGTTTTAATATTTCATTCCATTTAGAGAAATTTACTCTTCTTACGGGTGAGCTGTTAAAGTAGCCTCTGGTTTCGTTAAGGCTATCGTGAAGATCGTACGCCAATCTTTGTAGCTCATGGATCAGATCAAGAGTTTCATTCAAGTTTTTATGCAAGTCATTTATCTGTTTTAATTCCGTTTCTAAGGATTTAGTTTTAATCATAATTCCACCTTATCAATATAGCCATCTAAAACTTCTAACTTATCAACTAAATGATTTACCATTTCAAAGCTAAGCGTTCGCAGTAAATATAATTTATCATTGATATCTAGATTTTTGTCAAACTCTAAATTAAGAGCACCGCTTAAGTGCCCCCACCAATCCTCATCCTTTGAGCGAGCATTGTTTTTAATATAATGCTCATCAACATTTAAGTATGGATAACTAATCTTCATATCATTATTCATATAAGAACATAACTTTTGGAACTGAATTAATGTATTCATGATTCTAATCAGCTCATAATTAATCTCATTAATAGATTGAAACTTATTGGCTAATGATTTTTCAATTTTCTGTTCTTCAGTCATTTCTTGGTCACTCATTCTTCCGCCCCATCTATATACGCATTCAACCTTTCTACCAATTCAGCAATAAAACTCTCTCGATGATTGTCATTTTTCTTAAGGTTTGCCAAAAAACGAGGAACAAATCCATATCTACCAAATATGTCACCTTCTTTGCTTATTTGAAAATTAATATTTAACACTTCTTCTCTTCCTTCATCACTCATTGTCATCTCCAAAGAATTCCTTAGCTCCATCAGTCATTGTTTCCTGAACATGCATGTTAATTGGTAAATTTTCTGTTTTTCTTTTTATTATAAGCTTTTTCTCAAATTGCCGCATTACTTCAGCCCACTGTGAGCTGCTCATGTCTTCAATAGCCTTAATGTTTAAGTGGTCGCAAGTTTTGTTCAGATTGGCGCCAAGCTCAAGCGCTATGGCCTTTAGCTCATGTATTTGGTCATCATTGATTAATTGAATCTGTTCAGGCTCATTGTCAAGGGTCACGCCAACAGCTCTGCTATAGTCAGTCTTTTGACGAGGCATATCTTCAGCCTCTTCTTTGATAATGATACCGCGTAGTAAATCTGGGAAGCAGTCACGGCAACCAAAGCCACGAGCTCGCATCTGTAGCATTCGTTTTGGGTATTGAGTCCATGGGCCAGCCTTTCCCCAAAGGTTAGCTGTTTTAGCATCTGCTTGGCTAAACGAAGAGACAAATTCAGGTTCATTCCTTCGTTTGATTGTGCATGTTGCCGTCATTGTTTTGGCGTCAAATTCTTCTTTAATAAACTCAAAATCAGGAGATTGACGGCAAACAGCTATCATTGCATCACCCCAAAGGCTCGGCCTACCATTTATAACTGCAATATTTTGCATAGCCTGCATAGGTTTTAATCCAAGCTCTTGACCCATCTGAAGACAAACCAGAATATCTCCCGGTTTCCCTTTCAGGCTTACTGGACAGAAACTACTGGCTGCAATATATTCACTGACTTTTATGGCGTTTTCTATTGTAGAAACATTCATAAAGCCTTGGTTTCTTTCTGATGCAATAATCTCGTTACTCATACTATTCTCCTGTTTTATATATTATATCAAATCTTGACAACTCATGAACCCTCGAAATGGTTCAGGTACACTTAGTCTCTGTCTGTTATCTTTCATGACAGATTCCTGGTTAATGAGCATATTACCTACCTTTTCAACCTTTCCCATGAAATGAATGAAGTTGCTTGGCTTAATTGTGGTTACTTCTTTCATTCTAACAATTCCTCTTCTGTTTTCAGAGCATCATCTTTTCTGTTTAAATCTGTAGACAGCAATGTATATAAAACACTAAGCTTATGTTCACGCTCTTTCATAATGAAAGAAATGTCTGCAACCTGTAATTCTTCATCTTCCATTCTTATACTCTCCTCTCTGTGGGTATGACCCTGACAATTCCACGCTTTAAATCTGAATCCAAAAGTCCTCGAAGCTCACAACCTCTAGCTCTCATCAAGAGTAACCCTTTGGCGACTCTTTTCTCTTGTGATGGATAATTCCAGTCTTCTATTGTTTCGTACATCTCGTTCTCCAAATTACTGCCGCTCATGTATGACATTATGCATACGTTTTCATCCTGTGTCAATCTTTTTAAATTAATTCTTCCTCTTGAATTGCGTATGTTGGTATGGATATTTCCTGGAAGCTTTCCTCATATCCTGGCCATATAGATGTGCTCATACACTCAGAATAGAGTGCCGCAGCGTCTAGATATTCCCTTCTACCTTGTTTAACGCTCTGCTCATTCAATACAAAACAGGCGGTCAAATACGGGGCCTTATTTTCGACAACCATAAAGCCGAAAAATCGGCTTTTCCCGTCATGATGTTTCAGCCCATCAATTTGCATAGCTGCCTGCCTGTGGTAA